>ERZ724503.851-NODE-851-length-13668-cov-8.074635_pt1 | contig 13668 bp, 10 predicted proteins | sample MGYA00376036_ERZ724503 | MGnify/ENA primary metagenome ERZ724503 (study PRJEB28724, sample SAMN07190885) | wastewater metagenome | isolation source: influent of sewage treatment plant in Hong Hong | place: Hong Kong | collected 2016-03-17 ...
AGCGGCGGCGTCCGGGACCGTGCGGCGCCAGGTCTGCGGAGCCGTGGGGGGTCGTCATCGCAGGGCCTCCTCGTCGGCGCGCCGGACCCACTCGGAGAACGTCTCGCCCTCGGTCCTGGCCGCCGCGAAGCCCCGCACGACCCGCTCCACGTAGTCGGGCAGGTCGGTCGCGAGCACCTTGAGCCCCCGGACGGTGCGGCCGAGCCCGGCCTCGTCGCGATCCTCGGACGCCAGCCCGCCGCCCAGGTGCACCTGGTAGGCAAACTCGTCGGAGCCGTCCGCGCGCTTGGCGACCTGGCCCTTGAGCCCGATGTCGGCCACCTGGATGCGGGCGCACGAGTTGGGGCAGCCGTTGACGTGCAGCGAGATCGGCGTGTCGAACGTCACGCCGGCCAGCCGCGCCTCGAGCTCGCCGATGACCTCGCGGGCCGTGTCCTTGGTGTTGACGAACGCGAGCTTGCAGTACTCGATCCCGGTGCACGCCATCGTGTGCCGCCGGAAGGGCGACGGGGACGCCGTCAGCCCGAGCGGCTCGGCGGCGGCGAGGAGGGCGTCCACCGCGCCGGGGACGACGTCGAGCACGACGAGCTTCTGGTGCGGCGTCAGCCGGACGCGGCCCGAACCGGCCGCCTCGGCGGCGTCCCCTCGCTTCCGCACGGCCAGCCCGAAGCCCACGTTGTCGTGCACCGTGAGGTGCTTGAACGCCGCGTAGTGCTGGAACACCATGCCGATGCCGCGCTTCTGCGGGACGGCGTGGGTGACGTCGACGCCGTCGATGACGACCGACCCCGTATCCAGGGTCTCCAGCCCGGCCACGGCGCGAAGCAGCGTCGACTTGCCGGAGCCGGAGGGACCGAGCAACGCCGTCAGCGAGCCCGCGGGGATGTCGAGGGTGACGTCGTCGAGCGCGTGGAAGGCGCCGAAGGTCTTGGTGGCGTGGGAGACGGTGATCACGCGGTCCTCCGGGAGCGATCGAGCAGCAGGGTGGCCGCGAGGGTGACCAGGGACAACCCCATGAGAAGCGTCGCCGCGGTGTAGGCGCCGTAGGCGTTCGCCGCGTCGGCGTACCGGGCGTGGACGAGCAAGGTGAGCGTCTGCGACACCCCGGGCAGGTTGGACGACACCAGCAGCACTGCTCCGTACTCGCCCAGCCCGCGCGACACCGTGAGCAGCGTGCCGTAGAGCAGGCCCCACCGGAGGGAGGGCAGCGTGATGCGCCAGAACGTCTGCCACGGCGAGGCGCCCAGGGTGGCGGCCGCCTGCTCCGCCTCGGTGCCCAGCTCGCGGAGCACCGGCTCCACCTCGCGCACCACGAACGGGACGGTCACGAACGCGGTTGCCAGCGCCATGGCCGGAAGCGCGAACACCACCCGCACCCCGGCGCCGGCCAGGAAGCCGAACCACCCACCGGCGCCCCATAGCGCGATCAGCGAGACGCCCACGACCACGGGCGACACCGCGAACGGCAGGTCGAGCAGGGCCTGGAGCACCACCTTGCCGCGGAAGCGTCCGCGCACCAGGAGGAGCGCGGTGACCGTGCCCAGCACCACATTGAGGGGCACCACGATGGCCAACAGCAGCAGGGTCAGATTGAGGGCCGCGATCGCGGCCGGGGTCGAGACGGACGCCGCGAACGTGGCGAGGCCGGGCTCGAGCGCGCGATACAGGATGGTTCCGACCGGCAGCACCACGAGCACGCCGAGGTACGCCAGCGCGGCGGTCCGCAGGGCCAGCCGGGCGGTGAGCGACAGCCTCATCCGGACGCCTCCGTCCGGGCGTCGCGGGCCAGCAGGCGCAGCGCGACGAGAACAGAGACCGAGACGGCTAGCAGCGTCACCGAGACCGCCGCCGCCCCGGCCGGGTCGCCGACCTCGATGCGCTGGGCGATGTACTGGCTGGTCACCTGGGTGCGTCCGGGGAGGTTTCCGCCGATCAGCGCGACCGACCCGAACTCACCGACAGCCCGGGCGAACGCCAGCGCCGTGCCACTGATCACCGCCGGCCGGATCGCCGGCCACACGATCAGGCGCCAGGTCGTCGCGTTGGACGCTCCGAGGGACGCCGCCGCCTGCTCCGCCTCCTGGTCGAGTTCGACCAGCACCGGCTGCACCGAGCGGACGACGAACGGCAGCGTCACGAACGCGAGCGCGACCAGCACGCCGACCGGCGTCCCGGCCAGCCGGATGCCCACCGGGCTGGCCGGCCCGTACAGGGCGAGCAGGACGATGGACGCCACGATCGTCGGCAGGGCGAACGGAAGGTCAATGACGGCGTCCACGATGCGGCGTCCGGGGAAGGAGTCGCGGGCCAGCACCCAGGCGATCAGCGTCCCGGCGACCGCGTTCAGCGCGGCGACGGCGACGGAGAGCAGCAAGGTCGTCCGGAGGGCGGTCAGCGCGCTGGACGCCGTGACGGCCCGGACGAACCCCGCCGGCCCCTCCCCCAGCGACAGCGCCGCCAAGGCTGCCAGCGGCAGTGCGACCAGCACGCTCAACCAGACCACCACGACGCCCAACGCCAGACCCGGACGCCGCCTGCCGCCGATGACCCTGGGCCGCCGCTCGAGCGTGGCCGTCACGACGTGGCCTTCGTGTACAGCTGCGTGATCGCGCCCGTGGACTTGTCGAACAGTTCCGTCGTCACGGTCGGCCACCCACCGAGGTCGGCGACCGTCCACAGCTTGGCGGGCGCCTTGAACTCAGGGTGGGCGGCGAGCACCGACGTATCCGCGGGCCGGTAGCCCGCCGCCGCGACGGCTTCCTGGCCGGTGGGCGAGGACACGAAGGAGACGAAGGCGGAGGCGGCGTCCCTCTTCGCGCTCGAGGAGACCACCGCGACGGCGTTCTCGATCTTGAAGGTCTGCGAGGGCACGACGTACTCGACGGCGTCCCCGGCCTTGATCGCCGCGATGGCCTCGTTCTCGTAGCTGAGCAGGACGTCGCCGGTGCCCTGGCGGAAGGACTCGGAGGCGTCCGCGGCCGATGCCGGCTGGGTGTGCACGTGCTCGGTGACGAGTTTCTTGAGGAAGTCGAGGCCGGCGGCGCGGTCCTGACCGCCGGAACTGGCGACGGCGTACGGCGCCAGCAGGTTCCACTGGGCGGAGCCGGAGCTGAGCGGGTTCGGGGTGACGACCGACACCCCGGGCCGCAGCAGGTCGGAGAAGTCCTTGATGCCCAACGGGTTGCCCTTGCGGACGACGAGCACGACGACCGACCCGAAGGGCGAGCCCGCGTGGGGCCCCGACTTCCAGTCGGACGCCACCAGCCGCGCGGCGACCAGGCGGGTCACGTCGGGTTCCAGGGAGAAGGCCACCACGTCGGCCGGGGCGCCGGCGGCCACCTTGCGCGACTGGTCGCCCGAGGGCCCGTACGACGCCGTCAGCGTCGTCCCGCTGCCGGCCGGGCTGGCGGCGTACGCCTTGCCCAGGGCGTCGAACGCGGGTTTGGCTACGGAGAACGCGTACACGTTCAGCGAGCGCGAGGCCGCGGTGGCCGCGTCCGCCGGTGTACCGACCTGGTCGCTGGCGCCGCCCGAGCAGCCGGCGAGGAGCATCGTCAGCGCGGCCGCGACGGCGACCGGGACGCGGAGCGGGCGGGGGCTGGTGCGGTGGAACATCGGAGGTCCTTCGGTGCCGTGCTGGACTCGGTGGGGTTGGAGGGCCAGCGACACCTGGATCGGCTCGTTAAGAAAGGAAGCCGGGCGACGATGGCCCGGCGAGCAACGTGTGCGGGCGCGTCAGAACGCGCAACACACGGCAGAACGGACGCGCCCGAGGTCCACGTGGGCCCGGCCCACGAGTCGAGGGTTCTGCGCGCTGCTCATGACGAGGAGGCTAAGCGATGGGGAGGCCGGATCGCCAAATCCGCCTCCCGCGCCCGACCGGCCCGCGCGACGCGTCCCCCCTAGCCGGACGGCGGGTGGGCGGAGGCGAAATTCCGGTCGATTCCGTCTCGCATCCTGGACACCGCCCCTCATTGCGACAGACCGTCTCAACACCTGAGACGGCGGAACATCGACTCATTGGCCCCGCCAGCGCCTGCCGACAAGGCCGAACGCGCGCCGGCACGCCCCGCCGGCCGGCGAATCACCACCTGTGCGCCCACCGGGGCGACGTAGGGTTCCCTCGTGACCGGACGACTGAACCGCATCCTCGTGGGCCGAGCCCACGTGGATTTCGGGCGCGTCCTGTCCGCCATGTGTCGCGCGTTCTGACGCGCCCGCACATCCATCCGGGCCTGACCTCGTGGCCCGCCCCCGAAGCGCCGTCGTCTGTCAGGCCCTCATCCGAAGGCTCCACGTGACGAAACTCAAAACCCTCGACCGGGTGGTGATCCGGTTCGCCGGCGACTCCGGCGACGGAATGCAACTCACCGGCGACCGGTTCACCTCCGACACGGTGTTCGTCGGCAACGACTTCGCGACGCTGCCCCACTTCCCTGCCGAGATCCGCGCCCCCCAGGGCACGGTCGCCGGGGTCTCCAGCTTCCAGCTGCACTTCGCCGGCTCCGACATCACGACCCCGGGCGACCAGCCGGACGTCCTCGTCGCCATGAACCCAGCCGCCCTGCAGGCGAACCTGCACGACCTGCGCCGCGGCGGCATCCTCATCGCGGACGCCGCCGAGTTCACGCCCCGCAACCTCGCCCGCGTCGGGTACGCCGCCGACCCGCTGACCGACGGAAGCCTCGAGGACTACGACGTTCACGCCCTCGACCTGACGGGCCTCGCGGTCGGGTCAGTCGACGGCCTCGGCTTGACTCGCAAGGAGGCGTCCCGGACCAAGAACATGCTCGCGCTGGGCCTGGTCAGCTGGCTGTTCTCGCGCGCGCCGGAGCGCACGCTCGACTTCCTGGACGCCAAGTTCGTCAAGCGCCCCCTGCTGCGTGACGCCAACGCCGCGGCCTTCCGCGCGGGGTACGCCCTCGGCGAGACCCTGGAGGGGATGGCCGTCCGCTACGAGGTGCCGCCCGCGGCTGCCAAGCCCGGCACCTACCGCCAGATCAACGGAAACAAGGCGCTCGCGCTGGGTCTCCTCGCCGCGGCCGCGCGCGCCGACCTCGACCTGTTCGTGGGCGCCTACCCGATCACGCCCGCCACCGACATCCTGGCCGAGCTCGCGAACGCCAAGGAGCACGGCGTCCTCACCTTCCAGGCCGAGGACGAGATCGCGGCCATCGGGGCCGCGCTCGGGGCGTCCTATGCCGGCAAACTGGGCGTGACCAGCACGTCCGGGCCGGGCATGAGCCTGAAGGCCGAGATGATCGGGCTGGCCGTCATGCTCGAGTTGCCCCTGGTCATCGTCGACGTCCAGCGCGCCGGACCCTCCACGGGCATGCCCACCCGCACGGAGCAGTCCGACCTCAACCTGGCCCTGTACGGCCGCCACGGCGAGGCCCCGCTGCCGGTGGTGGCGGCGAAGTCGCCGGGCGACTGCTTCGCCGCCGCCTACGAGGCCGCACGCATCGCCGTCGAGCACCGGACGCCCGTGATCCTGCTGTCGGACACCTACCTCGCGAACGGCGCCGAGCCCTGGCTGGTGCCCGACCTGGAGTCGCTGCCCCCCATCGAGCCGACGTTCGCGACGGCGTCCCACCTGGCCGACGGGGTGTTCTCGCCCTACGCCAGGGACGCCCGGGGCGTCCGGCCGTGGGCGATCCCTGGGACGCCGGGGTTGGAGCATCGGATCGGGGGCCTGGAGAAGGCCGACGTCACCGGCGCGGTCAGCTACGACCCCGACAATCACGCCCGCATGGTCGTGCTCCGGCAGGAGAAGGTGGACGCCGTGAACGTCCCGGATCTGGTCGTGGCCGACCCGACCGGCGACGCGGACGTGCTCGTGGTCGGCTGGGGCTCGACCTGGGGGCCCATCGACGCCGCCGCGCGCCGCGTCCGCGGGGCGGGGGGACGCATCGCGACCGCCCACCTCAGGAACCTCAGCCCGCTGCCCGCCAACACCGGCGCTGTGCTGCGGGCCTACCGGCGCGTGGTCGTCCCCGAGATGAACAACGGCCAACTGGTGGCGATCCTGCGGAACCGCTATCTCGTGGACGCGCGCCCCTGGTCGTGGCTCCGCGGCCAGCCCATCTCGCCGCGGATTCTCGCCGCCCACCTGTTGACCATCGCCCAGGCCGAGGAGGCTCGATGAACCGCATCCCCCATCCCGTCGGCGACGCCGACGTCCTCGCCGAGGGCGGTGGCACGCCGACGCCAGCCGGACTGCGCGGCGTCCCGATCGCACTGAACCCGCTGTCGCGGAAGGATTTCGCGTCCGACCAGGAGGTGCGCTGGTGCCCCGGCTGCGGCGACTACGCGATCCTGGCGACGATGCAGGGCGTCCTGGCCGACCTCTCCATCGCCCGCGAGAACACCGTGATCGTCTCGGGCATCGGCTGCTCGTCGCGGTTCCCCTACTACATGGATGTCTACGGCATCCACTCACTGCACGGTCGGGCGCCGACGCTGGCGACGGGGATCGCCCTGTCGCGTCCGGACCTGTCCGTGTGGGTCGTGACCGGCGACGGCGACGCGCTGTCGATCGGCGGCAACCACCTGATCCACGCGCTGCGCCGCAACGTGAACGTCAACATCCTGCTGTTCAACAACCGGATCTACGGGCTCACCAAGGGCCAGCCCTCGCCCACGTCGGAGCGCGGCAAGGTGACCAAGACCACTCCGCTGGGCTCGGTGGACGCCCCCTTCGACCCGATCGGCCTGGCGCTCGGAGCCGGGGCCACCTACGTGGCACGCGCCCTTGACTCCGACCGCGCCGGGCTGTCGGAGGCCCTGCGCGGGGCGGCCGAGCACCGCGGGGCGTCTCTGGTCGAGATCTACCAGAACTGCCCCATCTTCAACGACGGCTCCTACGAGGCGGTGAAGGGCGACGGGTTCGTGCGGCTGCGTCCGGGCGACGAGGTGCCGGCCACGGTTCCGCCGAATCTGCTCGGCGTGTTCAGGTCGGTGGACGCCCCGGCGTTCGACGACGAGGCGCGCGCCCAAGTGCGGCGTCCGCCTCGCTCTGAGCGGTTGGGACGCCTGCAGGCGCACCTCCTCGGCCACGACGTCTGGACGGTGGCCTGACTCCACGCCGCCGGACAGGCTCGACCCGGCTGGGCGCAATCTCAGTCGATTCCCTCGAGGCTGGGATCGCTCCCCTGAGTGGGCTGCACCGGTGATCCTCGCCGTCGGTGGCCTCGCCGATCGCGGTGTTCGGCGAGCCCGCCGGGCGGACAATGGTCTCGGCGACGGGGATTCCGTGCGGGGCCGTGATGGAAGGGTGGACGAGGGTGACACCTGGTCTGACCGTGGCTCGGGCGGCGAGCATGACGGTCGAAGAGGTGCTGGCCGAGCTGGGTGTGTCGCTCAACGGGTTGACCTCCGCGGAGGCGTCCGCCAGAGAGGACCGGTTCGGCCCGAACGCGGTGCGGACGCATCACGTCCGCGCCTGGGTCGTGCTGGCCCGGCAATTCCGCAGTGCGCTGTTGCTCCTGCTCGCCGGGACGGCCATCGTGTCCGCCCTGCTGGGCAGCCACACGGACGCCCTCATCATCGGCGTCATCCTGTTGGCCAGCGTGGGGCTCGGGTTCGTCAACGAGTATCGGGCCGAGCGGACGGCTGAGGCGCTGCGCTCGGCCGTCCGCCACACGGCCACCGCGGTCAGGGACGGCCACGAGGCGCCGGTGGACGTCACGCTGCTCGTGCCCGGGGACATGGTCCGGCTGCCCCTGGGCGCAATCGTGCCGGCGGACATCCGACTGGTGACGGCGCACGAACTCGCCTGCGACGAGAGCGCGCTCACGGGCGAGTCCGTGCCGGTCGACAAGGACGTAACTCCCGTGGCCACGGGGACGGCCCTGGCCGACTTGACGTCGTGCGCCCTGATGGGGACGGTCGTGCACGCGGGCATGGCAACAGGGGTCGTCGTGGCAACGGGACCTGCGACCGAGTTCGGCCGGCTCGCTCTCGACCTCGGGGAACGCGACGTCGAGACTGCGTTCCAGACCGGACTTCGCCAGTTCTCGGTCCTCCTCCTGCGGGTGGCGCTCGTCCTGACCGTCCTGATCTTCGTGACGAACCTGGCCCTGGAGCGGCCGCTGCTGGACGCGGCCATGTTCTCCCTCGCGATCGCCGTCGGGATCACTCCCCAGTTGCTGCCCGCGGTGGTGAGCACCTCGCTGGCGGCCGGCTCTCGCCGGCTCGCGCGACAGAAGGTGTTGGTCAAACGGCTGGTGTGCATCGAGGACCTCGGCGACATGGACACGCTCGTCACGGACAAGACGGGCACCCTCACCGAGGGGCGCATCCGTTTCCTCGAGGCGGTGGCACCCGACGGACGTCCCGACCCGGACGCCGTCACCTGGGGACTGCTGGCCACCGGGGACGGAGCGCGACCGGACACCACCCAGGGCGCCGCCGAGGTGCTGGACCAGGCTCTGCGCGGGTCCCGCACCGCGCCCGGCCCCGAGACCCTGTACACCGTCCTCGACGTGTTGCCCTTCGACCACGAGCGACGCCTCACCACCACCCTGGTCCGCGCCCCGGACGGCCAGCACCTCCTCGCCGTCAAGGGAGCACCGGAGTCGGTCCTGGCGCGCTGCACCGACGTGCCGCCTGCGGCCGCCGATACCCTCGAGCGGCTCGCCCGATCAGGAAGCCGCGTCATCGCCGTGGCAACCCGAGTTCTGGACGGCCGTCCTGACGGGCGGCAGAACACCGTGTCGACGTCCGATGAGACCTGCTTATCGCTGCGCGGCTATCTGGTCTTCCTGGACGCCCCCAAGCCGGACGCCACCGCCTCGCTGGAACGCCTGCGTACGCTCAACGTCGCGGTCAAGGTCGCCACCGGCGACCACCCACTCGTCGCCGAACGGGTCTGCGCCGACCTCGGCGTGCAATCGGGCGGCACCCTCGTCGGCCCCGACATCGACGCGATGAGCGACGACGATCTCGCCGCCGCCGCGGACCGTTGCGGGATCTTCGCCCGCGTCACGCCGGAACAGAAAGCCCGGATCGTCCGGTTGCTGCGCCAGCACGGCCGCGCCGTCGGCTTCCTGGGCGACGGCGTCAACGACGCCCTGGCCCTTCACGCCGCCGACGTCGGGATCTCGGTCGACACCGCCGTCGACGTCGCGAAGGACGCCGCCGACATCGTCCTGCTCGAGAAGAACCTGGCCGTCCTGGCCGATGGCGTCGCCGGTGGACGCCGCATCTTCGCCAACACCATCAAGTACGTGCTGATGGGGACGTCCAGCAACTTCGGCAACATGTTCAGCGCGGCCGCCGCTTCCTCGGTCCTGCCGTTCCTGCCCATGCTGCCCAGCCAGATCCTGCTCAACAACCTGCTCTACGACGCCGGGCAGCTCAGCATCCCCACCGACAACGTGGACGATGAACAACTCCACGCGCCGTCACACTGGGACATCCGGCAAATCAGGCGCTTCATGCTCTTCTTCGGTCCCCTGAGTTCCCTGTTCGACTTCATGACCTACGCCGTCATGCTGGGCATCTTCCAGGCAGGGCCAGATCTGTTCCGCTCCGGCTGGTTCGTCGAATCACTGGCCACCCAGACCCTCGTCATCTTTGCGATCAGGACCCGGCGCGTGCCCTTCTTCACCAGCCACCCGAGCCTGCCCTTGGCACTCTCCGCGGTCGGGGTCGTGGTCACGGGCGTCGTGCTGCCCGGACTGCCGGCAGCGGCCGCCCTCGGATTCGCCCCGCTCCCGCCCGGCTTCTTCCTGGCACTCCTCGCCATGGTGGCCGCCTATCTGGTGCTGGTGGAATTCGGAAAGGTGGTGTTCTTCCGGAACGAGCAGATCGGCGAAACAGCCCGGAAACCGCGAACCCGGGTCGATCGCGTGCACCGACGAGCCGCGAAGTTCAGCCACCCGGGAGCCCTCCCCTCACGGCAGCCATAGCGTTGTTCCACAGAAGCTGCACGAGGTCGCCGGGGAAGCGGGCCGTGGCCGCCCCAGAGCGATCTGCCCGATGACCAATCCCCAGGAGGAGCGGCCCGGATGGCAACCGCAGGTGCTTGCCCGGCGGGACCTGGGGCGGTTCACTGGGAGGGGGTGATCGTGATGCCATACGCAGATGATGGGGGCAGACGCTTCAAGCCTGGAGCGGCCGAGAATGCGGAACTGACGAAGAAGAAGGTCGCGGACGCCGGCCAGAAGGTCGAGGTCGAGCAGCATGCAGCGACCGTGGCGAAACAGCGGGAGGCTGAGAGCATCGAGTCCGCGGAACGCGAACGCAACTGAAGTCGGCCCCAGGGGCGCGCTTCGACGGCGCCCCAGGTGCCGGGCGAGTTGGACTCCTGCTCATGTCCCGCGTTCGCCAAGCGGGAGGTCCGCGCCTACCACAACGTTCCCGCCGTCACTCCGTGATGCAGGACGCGGCACCAGGCCCGACTCCCTGGTGAAGCCGGGGCGGCGTCCGCCTCGACAGCGGACGCCGCTGACTTGACCTTCAGGCGAGCCAGACGCGGAAGTCGATGCCCCGCACGGTGCCGTGGCCGACGGGGTTGTGCACGTCGGGGATGATGACGTCCGGGTCGATCTCCGTCACGGTCAGATCACCGAAGCGGTCGACGGTTGTCTGTGTCGCCGACTGGGCGGGCGTGGGGGCTTGGCGGCCCACCTGGTCGAGTTGGTCCTGGCCGGCCCGCCGGCCCCACTGGCCGGCGCGCAGGCGTCCGGCGAGGCGGGCGATGCCGCCGCCGAGCCGCTCCACCGCGAAGTCGTCGAGGACTCCCTGGGCGCGCACCTGGTCGGCCTGACCCCGAACGACGACCTGATGACCGTGGAACCGCCGCCCGAACTCGTCGCGCCAGCGGGGCGGGAGGGGTTGCGGGTTCAGGGCGACGTTGTCGCCGTCTCGTGCGGTGGCCAGCAGAACGGACTGACCCGCGCCCAGTTCGTCGATGGCCTGCAGGATCCGGGGTGGCAAGGGCTGCGGGTTCAGGGCCACCTCGTCACCGGGGACGCCGCCCACGATGATGATCGAGCGGTCGGAGCCGTCCGGCCGGTGGAGCGCCCCGGCCGACTCCAGGTCGGCGATGGTCACCGTGCGGCGCTCGCCGTCGGCGAGTTTCACGCTGGCCTGCAGCAGTCCGTCGCGGATGGCCTGGGCGAAGTCGATCGGCGGGTGAACGGTCACGGTGCCGTCCCAGTGGCGCGCTGAGATGTCGACTGCTCGGTCCGGGCTCCAGACGTAGTCGGACGCCAGCGCGCAGGTCACCTGCAGCGGCACGTCGGTCTCCACGTCCTCGATGCGGAACCTGCGCCGGTGCCACCCGTCCCCGTCGTCGTACCACGTGCCGACAAGGCGTCCGGTGGGGTGGCCGCCGCCCGCGTCCGGTGCGACGACCGCAACGTCGAACTGGTTGGGTCCCCGGCGGAACTCGTCGGTGATCGCCTCGTACGCGGCCCGACTTCCCACCAGCGTCTCGAAGACGGTCCCCCGCACCGCTCCCGCGACGTCGGACGGTGTGAACGGCGGATCGGCCGTCACCGCGGCGTCCCAGACCCGGAGCGCCTGAGGCGTGGTGATGGCTCCGAGTTGCAGAGTGCCAGCCGTGGGTAGCGCGGCGACGGCGATGGCCGTCTGCTCGAGGTCGGGTGCGAGGGCCGCATCCGCGGGGAGCGCCCGCTCCAGCGAGAGGTCGGGCGTCACCTGGGCGACGGCGAGCCCTGTCGTCGCCCGTTCGACCACCAACTCGCTGACGCTCGCGCTCGCGATGTCTCGCACCAGCGACGCCATCCTGCGATCCACGGGGCCGCCCTCGGCGTCCTTCCACGAGATCTCGCCCTCGATCACCCCGGAGGTGTCCGGCTTGCGGCACAGCAGCATGAGCGACTGGGTGCCGCCCGGAAGTCCCCCGAGGACGCCGCCGGCGGCGTCCGCCCACGCTCCGAGTTGGCGCGCCAGGTCGGCCGGGTCGCCCGCGAGCACGCTGAGGTAGTTGAACCCCTTGGACGCCAGGGCGGCGATCGCCCCGTTGAGGGGTGCGAGGACGCCGTTGGCGCGGCTGGCGAGATCGAGGCCGTCCAGGATGCGGGCAAGGGTGCCATCGAGATTCCATCCGGTGAAGAACTCCACGACCGACACCGCGAACAGGGCGAGGTCGCCGACGAGGTTCTGGGAGTCCAGGTGCGGCATCGTGATGCGGAGATCCCTGAACCCCGTCACGCCGACCGGGCCCGCCACCGGGGGCAGATCGACCTCGAACACGAAGGCCAGCCCGAAGTCGAGCGAGAACCGCGGATCGGCGTACGAGCCGAACCAGGAGTCCGTCGTCGTCGACGCGATCACCGTGTTGCGTCCGGTGACCACGCTCACCTCGAGATCGCCGGCGCTGGTGCGGCTGATCGACATCGCGCAGTCGGCGGCGACCTTCACCACGACGTCGTAGAGATTCATCCCCTCGGCGATCCGCCGACCGTTCAGGAGGTCGCGCAGCGCGCCGGGCAGTTGCCCGCGCAGGTCCGACCAGGACTGCTCGGCGATCCCCGCGAGGAAGCCGGGGAGCGTCGTGGCGCCGGCGTCGATCCTGCCGTCGCTCGTGAAGCCGACCGCCAGGACGGTGCCGTCGGTGGGGATGTCGATGAGGCCCATAGCGCAAGCTAAGGCGAGCCTTGCCTTACCTGGCAGGGTGAGCCCTGCCCGGGCGCCGCCTCACCCCGCCGCAGCTGGGCGCTCACCCAGGCCACCCAGCGGGCACGCCGGGATGGACGGTGAGTTCCCTCGGAACCGCCGCAACTGGGCGGTAGCGGTAACGGCTACCGCCCAGACCGACCTACCGGCAACCGAAATGCTCCAGCGCGGCGCTCGATGTGCCGAGAGCGCGTTCGAACCTGTCGCCCCAGCACTCCATCGCAAGTCCGAAGTCGCCTTCCTGGAGGGCATAAGGGCCACAGAACTCAGGGTCGTCGCCGTTCATCACGAGCTAGCTAGTTTCCTGGCGTGACGACAGAATACTGTCGTCTTGTTAGGATCCTGCCGTGAACCTGAGCAGCCCAGTCGCCTCCCTGATCCCCAGCATGGACGGGGTTGTCTTGGAGGTGCTCGCCGGCACGCACAGCGCGATGGGTCCCACCCGAATCCACGAACTCGGCCATCGCGGTTCACGCGCCGGCGTGTCACTGGCGCTGGGCCGGCTCGTCGACCAGGGCCTCGTCCTGGCCGAACCCACCAACTACGGCCACACCTACCGGCTGAACCGCGAGCATGTCCTCACCCAGGCCGTCCTCGCCGCCGCCGAGGCCCGGGAGGAGTTCTTGCGACGGCTCACCACAGCCTGCCGATCCCTCCACCCCGCGCCGGTGTCGGTCGCACTGTACGGATCGGTCGCCCGCCGCGAATCCGGAGACGCGAGCGACATCGACCTGCTCATCGTCGTCGACAAGACTCACGACCGTTACGCCACCGAGTGGACCAACCAGACCGACCAATTGGCCCGAGGCGTCCGCGCCTGGACAGGCAACCGCCTCGAATCGATCGTCGTGGACGCCCAACACCTGGCCAAATTGGCGATCGCCCATGACCCGCTCACGCTCTCACTGCGCGAGGATGCAGTCACCCTCGTCGGAACAGACCTGCGCGAACTGCTCAACCAAGCCGTACGCAGCGGACGGGGCGCCCAGGCATGACACCCAAACAGCACCGGTCCCGGCC
>ERZ724503.853-NODE-853-length-13658-cov-22.039036_pt1 | contig 13658 bp, 9 predicted proteins | sample MGYA00376036_ERZ724503 | MGnify/ENA primary metagenome ERZ724503 (study PRJEB28724, sample SAMN07190885) | wastewater metagenome | isolation source: influent of sewage treatment plant in Hong Hong | place: Hong Kong | collected 2016-03-17 ...
GACGGATACGCCATGAAACTGGCGACCACACCCTGTTTAGTCGCCAATTTAGGGATAAAGTGAAAACGGTATTAGGAATGGCTTAATGGGGAGGTCTATGACCTCCCTTAATTTTATAATTGGCCGGAGAAGGCTTTTTGGGAAAGTGAGCTAAATAGTTTCATATAATCACATTCACTATACATTGGCATTTCCTTTACCTTCTTCATTATCCCAAGATACTTGTCTTGCATTTCCAATGGAGGAATGAATGGTAAAAATTCACTCAATACAGTTTTGTTAATCGTAGCAATGCCTGTGGTCTGCTTACCTACTTTTAAAAAATACTTTTTTCCCCGTGGAGATGATATTACGGAACTAAGGAAACTTGGCCTTACATAATCTCTGTCCATTACTCTGACAGAAAAAATATGATTTTGATGGATGCAGTTTTCTATCTCTCCATTCCAGACATGGCCTCTTCCCAGCTTATCTGGATCGCCTCCTTCGGTGAGCAAAATATCGCCTATTTGCAGCATGCTTTTTTTAGCATCTTTTTGTGAGACAGTAATTTCTTGTATTGATGACAAATCAAGATAACCATCTTGAACATTCGCTACTCGCATGTAAGGCAGTGTTATCGCATCATCGTCTTTGACTATTTTCCCTTTAGTTACTCCAGATCGAATGTCTGCAATATCTTTCAATATCACTTCATCCCACCCCTTTGGGTTGGTAACAGGATCGCCAAACATATCGAGGAAGACGCTGCGCAGAAAGTCATCGGCTAGGGTGATGGCTTGCTGGCGCTTCTGGCGGATGGCGTCGGCCTTATCCAGAATCGCGGCAATACGTTTTTGCTCATCGAGCGGGGGGAGAGGAATTTCAAAATTCTTTAAAAAAGTCGCGGAAATGTTAGGCTGAGCACCTCCGGCGCCAGCGTTGATAAATTTTGGCTGACTATATTTTAATAAGTAATATAAAAATAATGTGTCGACTTTCTCATTTGGTGTGAATGCAGCACATGCTTGGTTAGTGCACGCTTCAATTTTAAGAATTGAGCATGCGCCAATAGTTGCTCCATACATCGCAACCAGGATGGTGTTTTTAGGGTAAATTCGAGTTGATGAGCTTTGTAATCCGGCTTCAGTAATGAACTCTGATGCATGGGTTATAAATTTATTGTGCAAATCACCTGTTTTAATCCAAGCGATACTCCCGTTCTCATAATATTCACGCTTAGATCTTGACGGTGTACCACCAGATGTAATTTTAAATATTTCTCCCAATTTCACCATCGGCCACGTCATAGCATTTTCTCCAGCTCATTAAGATCCGCCAGAATGTCTGCTTCCAATGCCTTTAATTTTCCCAAAATCACCTTGGGATCTTCATAGCTCTCCTCCTGATAGACCACCTTTTTATAGCGGTTGATGGAGAGATCGTATTTCTGGGCGGCTATCTCGGCCTTGGGCACGATAAAGGCTTGCTGGGTGCGGTCTTGGTAATCCCGCTCAACGCCTCCCTCGTCTTTGAGGTGCTCGTTGTTGGGGAACTGCTCGGCGAGCTGGCGGCTGAGCTGGTGGCCGATAAAGTTGCCGACCGGCATATGAGCCTGTTTGCGGTAGTGCTGCCAGCTTGAGACCAGATGGGGCAGATCGTTGGCGGCTATCGGGTTGCGCTTGTCATCCAAGCTGTAGCCGTCGTTTTGCAGATCGTAGAACCAGACATTGCTGGTAGCGCCGCCCTTGGTAAAGATCAGAATAGCGGTGGCGACCCCGGCATAGGGCTTGAAGACGCCGGAGGGGAGGTTGATCACCGCCTCCAACTGGTTGTGCTCCACCAGCAGCTCGCGTAGTTGCACATGGGCCTTGGATGAGCCGAACAGTACCCCCTGCGGCACGACGGTGGCACTGCGCCCGCCGATCTTGAGCATTTGCAGGATACGGACGATAAACAGCAGCTCGGTCTTCTTGGTCTTGACCCTGGCAGTCAGTTTGGGGTCGATGTCCTCCTCGTCCAGTGTGCCGGTAAACGGCGGGTTGGCGAGGATCAGGTGAAAGCCTTCGTTGCTGGCGTTCGGGAAGTGATCGCGAAAGCCCTGGCTCAGGGTGTCTTGATAGTGGATATCGGGCTGCTCGACCCCGTGCATGATGAGATTCATGGCAGCGATACGCAGCATGGTGGCGTCGAAGTCGTAGCCGTGGAACATGTCGGTATCGACGTGGTGGCGATAGTCGGCGAGCAGATCCCCGGCGAAGACTTTTTGCTCTTCCAGCTCGCCGCGTTCGTTGGCAACGACCTGGCTGTGGACGTTGTCGGCACTGGTGTAGCGCTCGGCGATGTATTCATAGCTGTTGGAGAGGAAGCCCGCCGTGCCGCAGGCCGGATCGCAGATGCGTTCATGGCGGGCGGGGTTGGGTTCCATCATTTCGATCATGGCGCGAATGAGGTGGCGCGGGGTACGGAACTGGCCGTTGATCCCGGCGGTGGTGAGCTTGGAGAGCAGGTATTCGTAGAGATCGCCCTTGGTATCGCCCTGATCAATGGGCAGGGATTTGATCATCTCCACCGCGCTGACCAGCAGTCTCGGGTTGATGATCTCCAGCCGGGCATTCTTCATGAAGTGGCTGAGGATGGAGCCCTCGTGGTTGAGGCTGCGGAAGTGATCGAACACGCCGTCGCGCACCGTCTCCAGCATCTCATCCGCCCCCAGATTGGCATAGCGGGAGAAGCGATAGTCCTGCTCGAACTCGGCAAAGCGGTGTTTGAAAGGAATGCCCGCCAGCATCTCCCGCTGCTCGTCCTTGCTCTCCTGCATGTCGAGCATACGGGAGTACATCAGGAAGGTGATCTGCTCGATCACGGTCAGCGGGTTGGTGATGCCGCCGACCCAGAACGCTTCCCACAGGTTGTCGATTTTCGTTTTCAGTGCGCCAGTGATCATTAATGTCTCGTTGTGTGCGGGCGCTCCTTCATAGGTAAGGAACGCACCGAAAAAGGGGCCCGCGCAGGGCGGGCCGTGAATGGCTGGATTGTACCGCGATTTTATCCAGGACGGGGCGGGTTATCCCTTGCCTACTTCAGGCGATTACAGGGCTGCCTTGCCGGTGTTAACGGTAAAACCGTCGACGATGGACTTGAGCGCCATCACCTGAGCCATATCGGGGAAGACCCCGCTCACCCCCTGACTGTTGACCGAGGTGAAGGGCTGCTCGAACAGTTGCTTCATCTCGATGGTGCCGAAGGTGCGGATATGGTTTTTCAGCAGATCGAGGAAGCGCATCTGAACGGCACTGAGACGATGCTCGGCGGCGAAAGCTGTGAAACGCTCGGCTACCGCCTCTCCATCCATCCCCACCAGGGTACGCAGGATCTTGTCGAGCCCAGCGCTGGCCTCGGGGTAAAAGTCGGTCAGCACCTTGATATCGACGTTGGGGTTTTGCACCAGCACCAGCTTGCGCAGTTCGTCCAGCTCGTGGTCGGCCACCGGCTGGCCACAACGGATCTTTTGCAGCACAGGATTGCTGTTAAACAGCGGCTCCAGCACACCCTGCACCTGCTTGCGGTAGAGCTTGAAATCCACCGATTTGATGTTGGTCTTGCGCTGACCGGTCTGATAGTCCGCCTCGTCTTCCTTGATGTTGGTGACCAGCGGCGAGTTCGGCGGGGTGGGCGTTTTCTCCATCAGATGCATGATGTCACGCAGGGTGATGCGAGCATGTTCCAGCTGATCGAAATCGGCCTGCTGCCACCAGAGCAGCTCGCGCAACTGATTGATCAGTTCGCCGTGTTGCTGCACATGAGCGAGGTGAGGCGGCAGCAGATCCACCTTCTCAGCCACCTTGTGGTAGCTCTGCATCAACTGCTCCGGGTTGTCATAGAGCGCTTGCTGGGCGGCGATAATGTCGAGATCGAAGCGAATGGCATCGCCCTGCCCGCGCACGTCGAGCCACTGCATCAGGGGCGCCATGTCGTGCAGCGCCTGCTGGGTGGCCGGTGAGAACTGGCGCAACAGCTTGGGATCGCTGAGACGGGCCTTCTCCTTCCAGTGCTCCTGTACCGAGATGGACCTGTCATCCAGCGCATCGAGCTGACTCCTTATCTGCATGGCGACCTTGTCGAGCACATCCTTGGCAAACTTTTTCTGGGCGCTGCGGCCAAGCTGCAACCAGGCCTCGAAGCGCTGCTGGGCCAGGGATTTGCTGGTGGTAGGTTCCACCTCTTCGGGCTCCTGCTCGAAATAGTCGAACACACCCCAGTGATCGAAGATGCGGAACTTCTCCTTGTGCTTACCCGGCCCGAACAGATCTTTGCACAGCCGGGTGCCGCGCCCGATCATCTGCCAGAACTTCACCTTGGATCGCAGCGGCTTGGCAAACACCAGATTGACCACTTCGGGCACGTCGATGCCTGTATCGAGCATATCCACCGAGATAGCGATGGTGAGGTCGTGGTTTTTGCCATCGCCCTTGAAGTCGTCGATTAGCTGCTCGGCACGGGGGTCATAGTTGTCGATCACCTGGCAGAACTTACCCCCAAACTGGGGGTATTGGTCATCGAACACCTCTTGCAGCAAGAGGGCATGCTGGTGGTTGCGGGCGAAGACAATGGTCTTGCCCGGCAACTGGCCATCCTTGTCCTTGATGCCGTTCTCCATCAGGTTGCGCATGATGGCGGCATTGGTCGGTTTGTTGTAGATGGCCTTGTCGATACTCTGGGCATCGAAATCGAGCTCGTTGGGGTCGATGCCGTCATCTTCCAGTTGAGCTACTTGCTCATCGGTCAGATTGTCGCGTTTGATCCCCTCGCGCAGGAATTTGGTGGTGTGAGTCACCACCTCGTAAGGTACAAGGTGATCATCTTCGATGGCCTTCTCTAGCGAGTATTCGGCGGTGGGCATCTTGTAGTCACAACCGAATAGCTGGCAGGTGGAGCGGCTAACCATCTCGACTGGCGTCGCGGTCAGGCCCACTTGCAGGCAGTCAAAGTATTTGAACAGGTCCCCGTAGACGTTGTAGATGGAGCGGTGGGATTCATCGGCCACGATGAGATCGAAATAGCCCACATCGAACTGCTCCATGATATTGAGCATGCCTGGATAGGTGGCGATAAAGATGCGGGCGGTCTGCTGGGTCGCCTTGTCACTGGAGCCGACCACGCAGAGAGGGTCGCTGATAAATTCGTTGAAGGCGTTGCGGGCTTGCTTGCGCAGCTCCTTGCGGTCGCACAGAAAGAGTACCCGCTTCACCCAGCGGGCATCGAGCAGCAGCTTGGTCAGGGCGATAGAGACCCGGGTCTTGCCGGTGCCGGTGGCCTGCACGATCAGGGCGCTGCGCTTCTTATTGCTGAACGACTCCGCCACGCGGCGGATGGACTCCAACTGATAGAGGCGAGTGCCGCCCCCGGCGATGCTAGTATCGATATCAGTTTGCAGCAGATCCTTCTTGCTGGTGCGCTGCTGGATCAGGTGTTGCAGGCTCGCCTTGCTGTAGAAGCCGAACAGGCGGCGCGGCGGGTAGCCGTGGGCGGGATGATCATCCCAAATAAAGATGTCATAGCCGTTGGTGTAGAAGATGACCGGGCGCTGACCGTATTTCTCCTCCAGCCAGTCGGCATAGAGCTTGGCCTGTTGGCGCCCGGCTTCGGCATCCACCTGGGTGCTCTTGGCCTCGATCACCGCCAGCGGCTGGTGGTTGTCATCCCACAACACATAGTCAGCACGCCCCTTACCGGTCTTGGTGGGCTGCTTGAGGGTGGCCTCTTCCTGACTGACTTGCGCCGTGTCGGTGCCATCGTCTGAGATGTCCCAGTTGGCATCGAGCAGACGGGCATCGATCAGGCGGCGGCGTGTCTCAGCCTCGTTCATGTCGAGCAGGCTGACCGCATCTTGGTTCTTCTGGCGGGACTGTGCGAGGCGGGCCTTGAGCTCGTCGGTCTGCTCTTTGGCTTGCTGCAGGTCACGTAGAATAGCGATCTCACGCTCTTCGGCAGCCTTGAGGGCGGCACAGGCTTTTTCCAGCTCATGTGCCTTTTTCTTCAACGCATCCGTTGTAATTTCAACGGGTTGCTGCGCTGGCTGGGTGAAACTGCCACATTCCTGCTGATTGCCGTTGTCGTAGCGGATATAGAGCCAGGCGGCGATCAGCCACCCCTCTTTGAGCAGCCAGACCGAGTGCTTCTGCTCGCACTTCTCGCCGTGAGCGGCTTTGTTGCCGTATTGGCGCAGGATATCGAGTTTCCCGTGAATGGGCTTTGGCATCAGGTCGACAAATACATCGTCCTTGATGAGATCGAACAGGTTGGGTCGATAGCCTTGGGGCAAACGCTCTTCCCGATAAATCCAACGCACGATCAACTCGACCATGTTGCGCAGTTTTACCAGTGAAGTCTCTGGGTCGTCGTAGACATATCTCTCCGCCATCGCCCCCAGATCGGCTATCTCGGGCCATTTGCGGCGCAGCATTTCGAAGTTCAGTGACTTGTTGGGCATGGTCGTCAATCTTCCAGAAAGTAATCCGAATCCAGGGTCTTGATAGTCAGGGTCTCGCGGGTGGTGACGCCGACACCATATTCGATCATAAGGGCGGCGAGGCGCGGGCCATCGATCAGCACGATGCGTTTCTCGATCTGCCCCACATATTCCTGTGCCCCACTGCTAAAGCGGGAGGTCGTGATAAAGACCCCCTTGCGGGCCTTGTGCAAATCCAGTGCCCCAGAGAAAGCCTGGATTTCTGGGCGACCGACGGTGGTATCGGTGTAACGCTTGGCCTGCAAATAGATAGAATCGAGACCGAGCCGGTCCTCCTTGATGATGCCGTCGATACCGCCATCGCTGCTGTAGCGCGTGGTCTGGGCTGCATCCTGCTGACTGCCGCCATAGCCCATGGCGACCATCAGATCGACCACCAGCGTCTCAAAGAAGCGGGGAGATTGGCTCAGGATCTCGGCCAGCAAGTCATCGGCAAGAGAGCGGTTGATAGCGGCCAGCGCCTGATCTATTTGCTCTTGCGGGGTTTGAACCGGATTCGACTCTGTTATCGCCAAGCGAGGCTTCCCCTTGGTCGGGACAGGATCATCGACTTCTGCACTTTCGCTGGATGTAAAGGCCGCAAATTCCTCGAACTGGGACAGATATTGGTTGTCGATAGCCTGACCCGATGCCAGCGCCGCCATGCCCCGTTCGGTGATAAGGCAGATGCCCCGCTTGGGTTGTTCGATGAGGCCAGCTTTGACCAGATAGGTCTTAGCCCAGCCTACTCGGCTACGTACCTTCGTTTGACGGCCACTTGGCAGCCTTTCGGACAACTGCTCGGGGGTAAAGGCATAGTGCTGGCAAACCAGCTCGAACACTTCACGTAGAGGGCGGGAGACACCATCGGCCAGTACCTTGAGCACGACTGGCATCATGGCTTCATAGCTGGGCAGGGTTTCTTTCATGGGCTAGCCAGAGTCAGATAAAACTGATAGTTATCTTGCCACAGTGACCTACATGGGGCCATGGCATAACACCTGGATTGTGTGAGGGGTCATTTAAAGAGTGCTGGTGGATGGGGGCGCAGCTTAGGAAATAGGACGGGTCGAGGGCGCTGACAGGATTACGCTACTGGAACTACGAACCGGCCGACCCGCCACCGGAACCCCAATTGCAAGCATTGCCCTTGGTAAAGGGACCATAACAGTGGTGGCAGGGATAGACAACTACCAGGCATTGTACGGCGCAAGCACCAGCCTATTGCTACGTGATGCCAAGGAGACCAAGTGATGACCGACCACCCTGCTTTTATCCCTGTCCTTACCGTGATGGTGGACTACGGAGGAGCACCGTTTCTGTGGCTCAAAGAGTCACCAGATGAACCAGGCTATGTGAACGACTGCATGTGCGAGGGCGATGGATACTGCGAAGATGACCCCATATCGGAAGAGCTCTGGGGAATGTTTGCTCCTTGGGCACGTGAATTTAATGAAACCATGTATAGCAGTCATGCGCTTGACCCCGACCACTGGGATTGGGCTGCCTTTCACGCACGCGGCCTGCAACTGACCCGCCTGCTCAAAGCAGAGGTGGGTGATTCGTACCGAGTGCTTTATTGCAAACCTGTAGAAGATCCCGCGTTTAAGCAGGACGAGTACAGGGCGGTCTTGGCTGACGGAACCATAGTTCCCTTCCATCCTGATCTGGATGGGTCTGCCGGTTCCTAGTCTATTGAGCTGCGTCTTCAACCTGTAATGGAACGCAAGTGGTATCACAAACGGTATCAATCACACTTTACTGCAACCAATATAACTACTCATTTATCTGATTTTTAATGATTTATTAATTTCAATCTATATTCAGATCCAGAACATCGAGTGATCCCTCTCCTCGATGCACAGCCCCCGCCATGCGGGCAATGCTGTTCACTTAAGAGAATTTGAGTTCCAGTCCACGTAGTATCAGGGCTAAAAAATGAGGGAGGCATGATGCCTCCCTCTTTCTATTGCAAGCCACGCTGGATAAAGGCTGAAGGAACATCGACTGGAAACAGCCTTGCTCCCCCAACTCAAGTCGCATTTATGAATAATTAGTCAAAAATGTGCTTATCTGAACAGCATTGCCGCCATGCGGGGGCTTTTTTATGTCCGCTTCACACTGAGAACAGCGCCCTGGCTGATGGCAACCCTAGGCGAAGACAGCCTGGCCTTCGCAGCAGAGAGGGCCTGCCATGCAGACCCTCTCGTTTTTCCGAACCACTTAGGTTTGTCGCCCGTTCAGGCTAGACCGGTGACTTCAACTTGCGGCTGCGCAGCAGCAGGGGAAGCTGGTAGAGCACCAGGGCGCCGAGCACCAGGCCCACGCCGGCCAGCTTGGCGCCGCCCAGCGGCTCGTCATAGAAGAGGGTGCTCAGGATCAGGGTCCAGACCGGTTCGAGCAGCATCAGCAGGGCGGCGTGGGCCGTAGTCATCCCACTCAGGGCATGGGTCAGCAGCCAGTAGCGCAAGGTGGTGGCGATCAGGACGCTGGCGGCAAACCAGCCCCAGATGCCGTGGCTGATGTCGACGGGCCACTGCTCGGTCAGCAGGGAGAGCAGGGTGCCAAGCAGCCCGGTCACCGCCAGCTGGATGCAGGTGAGCCAGGTGGGGGGAATGGACTGGGCGAAGTGGCGGTGCACCGCGAGCTGGACCCCCAGGGTGGCGGCCGCCGCCAGAAACCAGAACAGGGAGAGCGACACGCCCCAGTGGGTGCTGCTGGAGAGCAGCAGCAGGCCGGCGACGGCGAGCGGCAGGGTGAGCCAGTAGTGGCGGCCGGGTCTGGCCTTGAAGGCGGCCCAGGCGGCGAGCGGCGCCATCAGGGTGGCCACGCTCATGATGAAGGCGCCGCTGCCGAGCGCATCACTCTGGCTGATGGCGGTGACCCAGAACAGCAGGCTGGCCCCGAGCAGGGTGCCGCACCCGGCGGCCCGCAGCAGCTGCGAGCGGCTGGGCGGCGGCTCCCGCAACCAGGCGAGCGGCAAGAGCAGCAGGGCGGCCAGCAGGAAGCGGCTGCCGATAAAGGCGGCGGTGGGCAATTCGCGGATAGCCTCTTTCGAGAAGAGCCAGCCGGCGGCGGCCAGCAGGGTGACCAGTATCATCAGCAGCAGGGGAGCGCGGTTCATCGGAGCATCACAGGGTCAGGGGCAAAGGGAAGAGCATAAAGAAAAGGGACGCGGATTGTCTCCCGGGGTTTGGCAGACATGCTGGCGGGCGGCCACCACGCCGCCCCGCCTCAGTCGTCACTTTCCAGGCTGGCAAGGCAATGGGAGAGGGTGCGCGCCAGCGCCCCCTGATTGCGCAGCACCACGGCGCGGGCCTGCTCCCCCATCTCGCGGCGGGCAGGGGCATCGCCGAGCAGGGTGCTCACCCGGTGGCCGAGCGCCTCGGCGTCCGCCACCACGGCCGCGCCACCCTGGGCCACCAGCTGGCGGGTGATGTCGCTGAAGTTGAAATAGACGGGGCCGGTCAGGCAGGGTTTGCCCAGCGCCGCCGGTTCCAGCAGGTTGTGACCGCCCACGGGCACCAGGCTGCCACCGACAAAGGCGAGATCCGCCGCCGCCAGCATCAGCGGCAGCTCGCCCATGGTGTCACCCAGGTAGATCTTGTCGCTCTCGCCGACCGCACTGCCCGCCGTGCGCCGCACGCAACCGTAGGGGGCACACAGTTCGGCCACCCGATCGAAACGCTCGGGATGGCGCGGCACCAGGATCAGCAGGGCGGAGGGATGGGCCTTGAGCACCCGATCAAAGGCAGCCAGCACCTGCTCGTCTTCCCCCTGGTGGGTACTGGCGGCGATCCAGACAGGTCGTGCCTCCCCCAGTTGCTGGCGCAGGGCACGGCCCCTGGCCTGCACCTCGTCGCCAAACTGGATGTCGAACTTGATGGATCCGGTCACCGCCAGCCGGTTGCGCGCTATGCCCAGCCGATGGAAGCGATCCGCATCGTCCTGATGCTGGCAGAGCAGGTGGGTCAATGGGCGGCTCAAGGCATCGAAGGCACCCTGGAAGCGACCATAGCGCTGACAGGATCGCTCCGAGAGGCGGGCATTGAGGATGGTCACCGGCAGGTGGCGTGCCTCGCAGGCCGCCAGCCAGTTCGGCCACAGCTCTGTCTCCATCACCCAGAGGGCGCGGGGCTTGACGGTGCTCAGAAACGCCGAGACGGCCCAGGGATAGTCGAGAGGCGCATAGCGGTGCACCACCAGATCCCCGAGCTTGGCCGCCTGTTCAGCGCCGGTGCGGGTGGTGGTGGTGAGCAGGATGGGCAGCTCGGGGCGCTCGGCCTTGAGGGCGCGGATGAAGGGGGTGATGGCCAGGGTCTCCCCCACGCTCACCGCATGGATCCAGAGGGGAGACTCCTGTCCGGTCGGCGGCAATCGTCCCAGATGCTCGGCCCAGCGCGCCCCGAAGCCGGGCTTGCCTTTTTTGGGCTTGTAGAGCGCCAGCAACGCCAGGGGCAACCCCAGGTGAATCAGCAGGTTGTAGAGCAACCGGTAGATCATGCTAGCTATTACCTGGTTCAGCAGCGGAGGATTCCACCGGCTGCAGCACTATGGTCAGATCTGCCGTTTCCCCACGCTCCAGCCGATTTCCCGCCTCGATGACCTGTTCCGGCATCAGCTCGATCAGGCACTTGAGGTGGCCGAACTTGCAGGTGCGCTTGAAGCAGGGGCGGCACTCGATGTCGGTGTGGACGATCTCGACCCTGTCCGCCAGCGGTGGGGTATAGAGGGGCGAGGTGGAGCCGTAGACGCCGATCAGCGGCCGGTTGAGGGCGGCCGCCACGTGCATCAGGCCCGAGTCGTTGGCGATGACCCGACCGGCCAGGGCCATCAGATCGATCGCCTCGTGCAGGCTGGTCTTGCCCGCCAGCACGTGGCAGTTGGGGCGCGACAGGGGGTTGATCCGATCGCGGATGGTGTTGGCCACGTCCACGTCCTTGCCCGAACCGAAGATCCACACCTGCCATCCCTCGTCGAGGTGCTTTTGCGCCACCACGGCGTAGTGCCCTTCCGGCCAACGTTTGGCCGGGCCGAACTCGGCCCCCGGACAGAGTACCAGCACGGGGCGGGCACGATTCAGGCCGAGCCGCTCCAGCGCCTTGCCCTGGTTGATGAGATCCACGTGCAGGGAGGGATGGGGAATAGCGGGAATGTCGTCCCGACTCTTCATCTGCCCCTTGGGGTAGGCCAGAGCCACATAGCCTTCCACCATCAGCGGGAAGGCCTGCTTGTTGCTGCGCATGTCGTTGAGCAGACCGAAGCGGTGCTCCCCCTTCCAGCCGGTGCGCACCGGGATCCTGGCAAACCAGGGGATGAGGGCCGACTTCATGGAGTTGGGCTGGATGATGGCCTGATCGTACTGCTCCGTGGCCAACTGCTTGCCAAGGCGGCGGCGTGCCCCCAGCTTGAAGTCACCGTGGCCAAGCGGCATGGGGATGGTCTTGTCCACCTCGGGCATGCGCTCCAGCAGCGCAACGCACCAGGCCGGCGCCATCACATGGAGCTCGCTGCCCGGGTGGTTGCTCTTGAGCGCCTTGTAGAGGCTCTGGGACATCACCATGTCGCCGACCCAGGAGGGGCCGATCACCAATATCTTCATCGCGCGTCTTCTCTCGGGACTGGCCCGGCTGTTGATCGTTACTGGGCGAGATTATGCCCCAAGAAAGGCCGAAGAAATAACAGAAGATACCCGTCTGCTCCCGCAAAACGCCTCCCTGGCAGGATCTGCTCCCCCGCGCATCCCTCCTGAGGCCCTCTTCGACCCGGACACGGCGTGCCCTGGGCCACCGACTGCCGGGTAGCAGAGATCCCCCTTCCCCCGCATTCAAAAGCGGGCCCACCGGGCCCTCGGGTCATGCCCCGCGCGGGGTTTTAGGCTAGAATGGGCGCCAATCCGAGCATGACCCGCCCGCCGGGTGCCAACAAGAGTCCAGACCCTGTGAAAAAACCGACCCTGGCGGCCGTCCTGATCGTCAAGAACGAAGCCGACAACCTCCGTGCCTGCCTCGCCTCCCTCGAAGGCCTGGCGGATGAAATCGTCATTCTCGACTCCGGCAGTCAGGATGACACCCCGGCCATCGCCGCCGAATTTGGCGCCCGCTTCTTCGTCAACACCACCTGGCCCGGTTTCGGCCGTCAGCGCCGCCTCGCCCAGTCCCATGTCCAGTCGGAGTGGGTGCTGTGGCTGGACGCGGACGAGCGGCTCACCCCCGAACTCAGGGAAGCCATCCAGGGGGTCATGGCCAACCCGGCCAGCGACACTATCTACTCCATCCCGCGCCTCTCCTGGGTGTTCGGTCGCTTCATCCGCCACAGCGGCTGGTACCCGGATCGGGTGCTGCGCCTCTACCCCAAGGCGCTGACCGGCTACAACGAGGCGCTGGTACACGAGAAGGTGGAGGTGCGCGCCAACATGAAGATCGTCAACCTGCAGGGCGACCTCCTCCACTACACCTACCGGGATCTGGAACACTACCTGGTCAAATCCGCCGGCTACGCCCGCGCCTGGGCCGATCAGCGTACCGCCCGCGGCAAGAAGGGATCCCTCGGCCAGGGGCTGGTCCACGCCGTCGGCTGCTTCCTCAAGATGTACCTGCTCAAGGCCGGTTTCCTCGACGGCAAGCAGGGCCTGCTGCTGGCCATCCTCTCCGCCCACTCCACCTTCGTCAAATACGCCGATCTCTGGGTTCGCCAGCAGCCCCAGCAGCCGAAATAGGGCATCGCGCCTCAAACATCCCATTAATCACTCACCCCTTGTTCCAGCGGAACAAGGGGCAAACCCCATTGCCATGGAGCGGGCGCAGCCCTCGCGGGGCCGCTCACGGCGCAAACCCGGGCGCCACGGACGAAAACTGGCCGCTATAAGCCGAATGCATGAATATTGGCAACATGACCCGACTCCGGCTTATACCGACAGGTTTCCCCTGCCCGGAGCCCGGGCAGGCCCGTAAAGGGGCTGTCGGGAGCCACGCCCGGTCGGCCGGTCTGCCAGCAGGGCGCAACCCCATACAAGACAGGGCCCCGCGGGGCCCTGTCTGTATGTTCTGTGTGCGCTCTCAGCGCTCGGCGCGCCAGAAGGGCGGCGCCCAGCGGGCGATCTCTGCCGCCATGGCCTTGGGATCGAGCTGGCTCATGTCCTCCGGGTGGTCGCTGTCTTCCGGCGGGC
>ERZ724503.861-NODE-861-length-13603-cov-5.197225_pt1 | contig 13603 bp, 8 predicted proteins | sample MGYA00376036_ERZ724503 | MGnify/ENA primary metagenome ERZ724503 (study PRJEB28724, sample SAMN07190885) | wastewater metagenome | isolation source: influent of sewage treatment plant in Hong Hong | place: Hong Kong | collected 2016-03-17 ...
GCCCTCGCTATGGGACCGCCTGCTGGACGAATTGCACGATCTGGGCGCCGAGGCTGCGGCGCTCAGGCGTGAATTGGTCAGGGCCCTTGGCGACGAGGCCGGGGTCGAGACGCTGCTGGCCGGTGGCGCACGCGCCATCGCGACCGAGCCGCGCCTTGACGACGACGCCCGCCGCCGGGCGCTGCGGCTGGGGCGCATCGTCCAGCGCCAGCACCGCCTGCAAGAGGGCGGCGTCATCGTCACCTCGGACGTGCTGCGCGAGGCGGTCAGGCGCGACATCGAAATGCTGTTCAACATCGAGCGGCTGGAGGCAGACTACCTGCTTTCCGAACATGAGACGGTCCTGACGCAGAACCCCGCCGACCTGCTGCGCGACTATCCCGAGATCCGCCGCTCGGTGCTGAATTACGGGGTGCCGTCCTTTTCGGGGCGGCGCGGATCGGATTTCGACAAGGAGGCGCTGGCGCGCGAACTGAAAGAGGTGCTGGCGATCTTTGAACCGCGGCTCAGGCGCGACTCGATCCGGGTCAGCGTGTCCACCAGCGACAAGACCGGCCTGCGGATCCAGATCGACGCGCTGTTGATGCTGACGCCGGTGCCGGAACGGTTGCGGCTGTCGACGATGATCGATCTGGACAATGGCCGCGCCATGACGCGGGTAGAGGAGCGGTGATGGACCGGGTCTTCCTGGACTATTACGAGGAAGAGCTTCAGCATATCCGTTCGCTGGCGACCGAGTTCGCGGCGCTGCATCCGAATGTCGCGCGCAACCTGTCGCTGGATTCGGTCCCCTGCCCCGATCCCTATGTCGAACGCCTGCTGGAGGGCGTGGCCTATCTGGCGGCCCGCACGCGGCTGAAAATCGACGCCGAATCCAGCCGCTATGTCCGCGACCTGCTGGACGCGCTTTATCCCGACCTTGCCGGGCCCGCACCGGCGATGACCATGGTGGAACTGGCCCCCGGCCCGCAGCTTGAACGCATGGTGGACGGCCACATGGTCCGGCGCGGCACAAGGCTGATCTCGGCCCTGCGCGAGGGCAGCCGCACGCGCTGCACCTATACCACCGCGCAGGCGGTGCGGCTGTGGCCGGTGGCGCTGGCCTCGGCCGATTATCTTCAGGACAAGGGGGCGCTGGCGCAGATCGGCCTGTCCGAACGCGCCACGCGCGAGGCCGAGGCCGGGCTGCGGCTGAAACTGCGCCGGCAGGGCACCGGCACGCTGTCGGAATTGTCGCTGGATGCGCTGCCGGTATTCTTCGGCGCCGGCCAGCGCGGCGGCCCGATCTTTGACGCGGTCTTCGGTTTTGGCGCCGGCGTTCTGGCCCGGCCCGCCGATGGCAAGTCGGGCTTTCTGCAAGCCGATCCCGCCGCCATGGTCGGCATCGGCGATGACGAGATGCTGCTGCCCCGCGTGCGCGATTCCTTTGAAGGCTACCGGCTGCTGCGCGAATATTTCCTGATGCCCGAGCGTTTTCACTTCATGCGCCTGTCGGGCCTGTCCCGCGCCGTCCGCGCCTGCACCGAACCGCAGACCGAGCTTGAGGTCGTGCTGCTGCTGTCGCGTCCGCGCGCCGATCTGACCGGCATCACCGCCGAGGATTTCCGGCTTTTCGCCACGCCCGCGGTCAACCTGTTCGAGCAGGAATGCAATATCGTCGAATTGCGGGCCGGGCGCTCGGCCCATGCGGTCCATGCCGACCGCACCCGGCCCAAGGATTTCGAGATCTATCGCCTGCTGCGCGTCGACGATGCCGCGGTCGAGGGGCCGCAGGCCCGGCTGGCGCCGCTGATCTCGATCGAGGCGCGGGCCGAAAGCGGGCATGTCTATACCACCGAACGCCGCCCCCGCCGCCCCGATACCGAGGAAGTGCGGCGCGGGCAGACACGCTCAAGCTATTCGGGCGACGATTTCTATGTCTCGGTCGCGCATCCCGCGGGCGGGCGCGATGCGGCGCCGGTCACGCAACTGGACATCCGCGCGCTTTGCACCAATCGCGACCTGCCGATCCTTGACGACCGCCCGACGCTGACGCTGGAAACCGGCGACCCGGTCCAGCAGGTCAGGCTGCTGGCGCCGATGCGCCGCCCGCGCCCGTCCCTGCGCGCCAGCCTGCCCTCGGGCGCGACGGGCGAGGCGCGGATGGACGACCTGACATGGCGCTGGATCGCGCAGCTCAGCTTGAACCATGTCTCGCTGGCGGTGGACGACCGCGACGCCGAGCCGCTGCGCGCGCTGGTCCGCCTTTACGCCGACCGCGGCGACCCGACGCTGGCCCGGCATGGCGAGGCGCTGGTCCATATCCAGTCCCGCCCGGTGATCGAGCGGCTGGAGATCGCAGGCCCGCGCTGTTTCGCCCATGGCACCGAAATCACGCTGGAAATCAACGAATCGCTGCTGTCCGGGGGCAGCCAGTTGCTGCTGTCGGCGCTGCTGGCGCAGCTTTTCGCCCGCTACGCCGCCGTCAATTCCTTTGTCCGCACCCGGACCCGGCTGACGCAGTCGCAAACGGAGGTCGCATGGCCGCTGAAACCCGGCACGCGGGCGCTGATATGACGCCGGGCGCCCCTGACATCGCCGATACCGATTTCTTCGATCTGCTGCGGCAGCTTGAAACCGCGACCATGCGCTTTGGCCGCGCCGGGCCCGAACCTGCCCGGCTGGGCCAGATCGCGCGGCAGTCCTTTGCCGTCAGCGACGTCGCCGCGATGCAGGCGGGGCACGACGGCCAGCCCCCGCAGGTCGCCGTCAACGTCCTTGGCCTGATCGGCCCCGAGGGACCGATGCCCCTGCACCTGACGCGCTGGATCATCGCGCGCCAGTCCAGCCGCTGGTTCACCGGCAGCGACAGCAGCGCGACGGCCGACACCTCGTTTCTGGATTTCATCAACATGCTCCAGCACCGGATGCTGGCGCTTTACTGGCGCGCCTGGGCCGATGCGCGCGCCGATATCCATATCGCGCATGGCGATGGTGGCCGCATCGTCGCGATGATGCGGGCGCTGGCCGGGATCGGCCTGCCCGGCACCCGCGGCAGGGACGCGCGGCTTGACGGCGCCAAGCTGCGCAACGCCACCTCGCTGGCGCAGGAAACCCGCAACCCCGAGCGGCTGACCTCATTCCTGCAAGGCGTGCTGGGGGTGCCGGTGACGCTGACGGAATTCGTCGGCGTCTGGATCGACATTCCCGACCGGCTGCAAACCCGCGTCGGCACCCGCCATACCGGGCTGGGCAGCGGTGCGGTGATCGGCGCGCGCCGCTTTGACCGCCAGTCGCGGGCGGAAATCCGGCTGGGACCGCTGACCCGCGCGCAGTTCGACTATTTCGCCGACGACCCGCAGGGCCGCGACAGGCTGCGTCACGCGCTGGTTTTCGCGCAAGGCCACGATGTGGAATTCGACCTGCGCCTTGTCCTTGCCGCGGATCAGGTGCCGCGCGCGCGGCTGGGCGAATGCCGCATCGGCCGCACGACATGGGTCGACCCCCTGCCCGGTCAGGACGCGGATGAGCTGTGCTTTCACCGGGTCACCCGTCCCCCGGCCGACATGCAGGAGGACGCGGCATGAGCCTGCGGCTGGTCATCGAATCCGCCCCCCATGTGCAGGCTGTGACCGAGCGCGTCTTTGACGGCGGCCGGCTGGTCATCGGGCGCAGCGACGAGGCCGACTGGACGCTGAACGACCCCGACATGTTCATTTCGCGCCAGCATTGCATCCTGACGGAAAGGGATGGCCGGGTGCTGGCCATGGATGCCAGCAGCGGCGGCCTGTTCATCGACAATGCCGCCAACCCCGTCGGCGCCAGCAACGCCGTCCCAATCGAGCCGGGAATGCGGCTGCGCATGGGCGATTTCGTCTTTCGGGTCGAGGCGGTCTCGGACGTCGCCGCAACGCCCGCGACAACGCCCCGCCAGCCCCTTGGCCGCATGAGCTTTGAATTCGGCCCGCCCCCGGACGAGGTCCCCGCCCCGCCGCCCGAGCGTCCCCGCGACCTGCCCGACCCCTTCGGCCTTGCCAGCAACGACCGCAGCCGCGAACGCAGGCGCGAAGCCGCGCCTCCTCCGCGTCCGCTGGATCAGGAGGACCCGTTTGCGCTGGACCTGCGCAAGGCCTTCGCCACCCCGGCGGCAGAGCCCGAGGCAAGGCAGGGCAGCAGCGCCAGCCGCGGCGGCTATTTCGACAGCCCGGGCACGCCGCCGCCGCCGCGCCCGGAACCGGCATCGACGCCCGCGCCAAGGCCCGATCTTTTCGCCGACTGGTCCCAGACCGCCGATGCCGCGCCCGAGCCTGTACCCGTGCCCGAACCTGTGCCCGAGCCTGCGCCCCGGATGATGGCGCCCGACCCTGTGCCCGAACCTGTGCTCGCGCCTCTGCCCCCGCCGATAATCGCATCGCCGCCGCCGGTCGTCCCCGACCCCGCGCCGCAACCGGCCCCACAACCGGCCCCGGCACCAGCGGCCGTGGACAGCGACCTGCACGCGGCGCTGCTGCGCGGGCTTGGCCTTGATCCGGCGCGCTTTACCGGCGACCCGTTGCGTCATGCCGAACAGGTCGGCCGCCAGACACGGCTGCTGATCGAAGGGGTCATGCTTTTGCTGCGCAGCCGCGCCGAGGCCAAGCAAAAGGCCCGTGTCGCGCAGACCATCATCGCCAGTTCCGACGTGAACCCGCTGAAATTCCTTGCCTCGGCCGAGGACGTGCTGGCAAGCTTCGTGGAAACCGACCGGCGCGGCTATCTTGGCGCCGAGGACGCGCTGCGCGAGGCGTTTCGCGACCTGACCGACCACGAATTGCGCACCTGGACCGCCTTGCAGGCCGCCTTGCGGCGGATGATCGACCGCTTCGACCCCAATGAAATCGAGAAGGCGATGGAAAATGTCGGCCTGCTGGAAAGCCTGATCGCGGGCGGGCGCAGCGCCAAGCTGTGGCGGCTTTATCAAGAGCGCTATCGCGAGATCGCCCGCGCCGCCGAGGACCGCTTTCTGGGCGAGGTCGGCGCGGATTTCCGTGACGCATACGAGGACGAAAGGAGGAGAAAGGATGACAGCTAAGATCCACAGAAGAACCCTTCTTGCCAGCGGGGCGGCGGTGCTGGCGCTGGCGGCCTGCGGCGGCGAAAAGCCCCCCACGGTGCTGTCGGTGACGGCCAGTGGCGCCAAGGGCATGAACCCCGGACCCGATGGCGCGGACCGTCCGGTGACGCTGACGATCCTGCAGATGTCCGGCTCGGGCAAGTTCAACGCCGCCGACTATTACGCCTTGCAGGACCCGGCGGCGGCGCTGGGGGCGGACCTTTTGCGCGCCGACCAGATCGTGCTGTCGCCCGGCGCCCCCGCCAGCAAGGCGATCACGGTCGAGGCCGGGGCCACCGCCATCGGCGTTCTGGCCGGGTTCCGCACCCCCACCGGGCGCAATACACGGCAACTGGTCACGGTGCCGCCCAAATCGACGACCATGACCATCTCGGTCGGGGCCAAGGGTCTTTCGGTAACCACGGGCTGACGCCAGAATGACGGGATCGCCATGACGGACAGGAACAAGGTCGTCTGGTCCGAGGGGCAGTATCTTCGGACCCAGCACCTGCAACAGCAGGACCGGCATTTCGACTGGCTGCTGCGGCAGGCGCTGCGCGCCATGCCGTTGCAAGGCTTCGGCTTTGCCGGCTTGCAGCTTGACGACGAGGCGCGCGCCGCAGGCCAGCTTGCGCTGACCTCGGCGGCGGGGGTGATGCCGGACGGCACCATGTTCTCGGTCCCCGATGGCAGTTTCCCGGTCGAGCCGGTCGCCCCCGGCGCCCGGACCGGGGCCGGCCTTGTCCATCTTGCGATCCCGTCCGAAACCGCGGGCGCGGCGGAAATCGACGCCGCGCACGACAAGCCCTCGGGGATGCGCTATCGCGGCGATTACGTCACCGTGCGCGACGCCATCCGCGGCGGCGCCGACCCGGCCGAGATCGAGGTGGCGCGGCTGGTCCCAAAACTGCTGCTGCCCGGCGAGGAAACCCGCGGCTATACCACGCTGCCGGTCGCCCGCCTGACCGGGCTGACGGCGGACGGCGCCGTGGCGCTGGACCCCGGCTTTCTGGCCCCGGCGCTGAATATCGGCGCTGTGGCGTGGTATGGGCAGTTCCTGAAAGAGCTGGTCGCAGGCATCGACCGCATCGCCGAGGCGCATGGCGCGATGGTGCTGGGGGGCACGGGCGCCTCGATGGAGAACCTGCTGATTCTGGAACTGGCCAACGGCGCCCGGCCGCGGCTGGCGCATCTTCTGGCGCAGAACGACTGCCACCCGTCCGAGCTTTTTTGCGAACTGGCGGGGTTGGGCGGGCGGATGGCGACCTATGGCGCCTCGGCGCGGCGGATGGCGGACCTGCCGGTCTATGACCATGCCGACCCGCAGCCGGCCTATGGGGCGCTGGCGGACACGCTGCGTTCGCTGGTCCTGTCGCTGCGCCATGTCGAACCGAAGTCGCGGGCGCTGCGCGTCTCGCGCCATTCGGAAAACATCTGGACGGTGCGCATCGACAACCCCGACATCATCCGCACCAGCCGGATCGTGCTGCGCATCGGCGGCGACATGTCCGAGGCGATGCTGCGCAAGATCTTCGTCGATCAGGCGACGGTCGGCGCGGCGGACGATTTCGACAAGCTGTGGAAATCCAAGCTGCCGGGCATCCCGCTGAAGCCGCTGAACTCGCAGCCGCGGGAAATCCCCTATGACGGCGACCGGCTGTGTCTGGAACTTGACCGAAGCTCGGAACATTACGCGGCGCTGGCCGATGCGCCGGGCTTCGTTCTGGGCGTGGCCGGCAAGCTGGATCGCGAACCGGAAATCGACTGCTATGCGGTGAACCGATAGGACCGACATGACCAGCGAAGATCCATTTGGACTGGGAGACGACGCCGGACGAACCCGCATCCGCCCGCGCGGCGGCGGGTCAGCAGGCGGGCCAGCAGGTGGGCCAACAGGCGGGCAGGTGCGCGGGTCCGCACCGACGCCCGGCACCCCGACGCCCATCAGCAATTCGCCCCTGCGCGATGCGCGCGCCAGCGACAACCCGCTGCTGCGTGCCTTCGCAGCACTTCTTGGCATCGCGCCGGAACTTGAACGCGCGATGCCGCCCGAAAACCCCGACCTGCTGCGCACGCGCCTGCATGAAAACCTTGTCTATGCCCGCGACGGCGCGGTTTCGATGGGCGTGCCGCTGACCCGCGCCGATCAGGGCGCATGGTTCGTCGGCGCGCTGCTGGACGATGTGGCGCTGAACACGCCATGGGGCGGCGCAAGCGGCTGGCCGCGGCAGCCGCTGGTCGCCTCGATGTATGGCAATGTCGATGCGGGCGAGCGGTTCTTCGATCTGGCCGAGGACCTGCTGCGCTATCCCGAACGCGACCCGCAATTGCTGGAGCTGGTCTTTCTGTGCCTGTCCCTTGGTTTTCGCGGCAAGCACCGCATCAGCGGCGCAGCCGGCGAGGCCGAGATCGCCCGCCTGCGCGCCCAGATGGCGCGGCTGATGCATGACCGCGAAACCGCCGACCCGCCTTTGGCCCCGCATTGGCAGGGCGTCGTCGCCACGGACGAGGAGCGCCGCTTCATCGTGCCGATCTGGTCCATCGCGCTGATCGCGGTGGCGCTGGTGACGGCGATCTATGTCGGGCTTGGCATCCGGCTGTCCAATCGCGGCGAACAGCTTTTCACGCTGGCGGGCGTGCTGCCGCCCCCCGAACGCGCCGAGATTTTCCGCCCGGTGATCGACACCGCCCCGGCCCCCGCGGCGGTTACGGTCAAGCCGCTGGTCTTTGAACTGCTGCCGCTGTTCGCGCAGGCCGCGCCCAAGGACACGGCGGCGGCGCTGACCGGGCGCGAGGATGTCTCGGTCGCGGTGGTGGTGATCCAGTCCACCAACCCCGAGGTCTTCCGCTCGGCCAAGGCGGAACTGAACGACACCTATGCGCCGCTGATCGATGCGGTCGCCGCCGTCATCAAGGACAATATCGACCTGATCGGCGCGGTCCGGGTGGTCGGGCATACCGACAGCGTGCCGGTGCAGACCGCGAACCCGTTCCGCTCGAACCAGGGTCTTAGCGAGGCGCGGGCCAAGACCATCGCCGATCTGCTGGTCAAGGCCGGAGTGCCGGCGGGACTGGTGACATCCGAGGGCAAGGCCGCCACCGAATCCATCGGCGACAACGCCACCAAGGAAGGCCGGGCCCGCAACCGCCGGGTCGAGATCATTCTGCAGAAGAAGGTCTGAGCCATGCGCGTGCTGAAAAAGATCCTCGGCTTTCTGTTCTCGCGCTTCCTGTGGACGCTGATCGGGATCGTGGTGCTGTGCGCGCTGATCTGGTTCTATGGGCCGTTGATCTCGGTCGGGGATGTGCAGCCGCTTGAGGCGGACCTGACGCGGCTGATCGTCATCAGCGTCATCGTGATCCTGTGGCTGGTCTCGATGCTGCTGCGCCAGATGCGCGCCGCCGCCGCCAACCGCGTCTTTGTCGCCGAACTGGCCGCCGCGCCGCCCGCCGCCGCGCCGGGGCAGGAAAACCTGGCCGAGGTGCAGACCAAGTTCCAGGGCATTCTTGAGCAGATGAAACGCTCGAAACTGGGCGGGCGGAAGTTTCTGCGCGACATGCCATGGTATGTCATCATCGGGCCGCCCGGCACCGGCAAGACCACGGCGCTGCGCCAGTCGGGGCTGCATTTTCCCATCGATCTGTCCGACGATCTGAAGGGCATCGGCGGCACCCGCAACTGCGACTGGTTCTTTACCGAGGACGCGGTTCTGATCGACACCGCCGGGCGCTATGTCCAGCAGCAATCCGACCCCGAGGCCGACGCCGCCGAGTGGAAGGGCTTCATGCAGCTTCTGGTGCGCCATCGCGGCCGCCGGGCGCTGAACGGCATCATCCTGACGCTGTCGGTGCAGGAACTGGCCGCCGACAATGTCGCCATCCGCGAACATGGCCGCGAAATCCGCAAGCGGCTGGCGGAACTGCGGCAGGAAACCGGGCTGAAGCTGCCGGTCTATCTGATGATCACCAAGGTCGACCTTGTCCCCGGCTTCGAGGATTTCTTCGGCGACCTGAACTCGCGCCAGCGCGAACAGGTCTGGGGCGCGACGCTGGGCACAGCCGACCGCGTCGACGAACTGACCGTCGAACGCGAGATGAAGGTCCTGCAAGAGGCGCTGGAAAAGCGCATGACCGAACGCATCGCGGACGACCTGTCCCTGCCGCAGCGCGCCGCCGTCTTTCGCTTTCCCTCGCAACTGGACGCCCTGACCCCGCCCCTGAAGGTGCTGGTCGAGGCGATCTTCGGCGAAAGCCGGTACGAGGAAAGCCCCTGGCTGCGCGGCATCTATTTCACCTCGGCCACGCAAGAGGGCTCGCCCATCGACCGCATGGTGGCGGGGATCGCCGGCGCGCTGGGTCTGTCCTCGCCCCTGCCCGAGCCGCGCCGCCACGGCGAAAAGCGCAGCTTCTTCTTGCGCAACCTGCTCTCTGAGGTGATCTTCCCCGAGGCGGGGCTTGGCCGCTTCGACCCCCGCGCCGAAGAACGCCGCCGCTGGCTGTGGCGCGGCGCGCTGGCGGCGGCCACCGTCATCGTCGCACTGCTGGGCACGCTGTTTCTGTTCTCATACCTGCGCTGGAACGGCGCGCTGCGCGATCAGGAACGCCAGCTTGCCGACCTGACCGCAAGGCTGGCCAATGTCGCGGCGCGGCAGGCGCCGGTCGATCCCTTGGACCTGAACCTGGCGCTGGACGCCTCGACCGAGGTCGCGAATGCCGCGACCCCCGCGCCCGTGGGTCCCCTGACCGCGCTTGGCCCCGGCGCCGGTCCCGAATTGCAGCAGGTCCACACCATCGCCTATGACCGCACGCTGCGAAATATCCTTGAGCCGCGCATGGTCGCCCTGCTTGAGGCGACGATGTGGCGGCACAGCCGCGACCCCGATTTCATGCTGGATGCGCTGAAAACCTATCAGATGATGACCGGGCAGGCGCCCTATGACGCCGATTTCATCGCCGCATGGTGGCAACAGGTGCTGCCCGAATATGCCCCCACCGATCCCTTCCCGACCGATGAAAGCCGCGCCCACCAGCTTGCCGCGATCGACCGGATGCGGACCGAGGAGAACAAGATCAAGCCCGATCCCAAGCTGGTCTCGGTCGCGCTGCAAAGCATCTGCACGATCCCGCTGGCGGTGCGCGCCTATCGCAGCCTGCTGACCGAACCGGCGGTGACGGCGCTGCCGCAATGGGTGCCGGCCGAAAAGACCGGCCCGAACGGCGCGCAGGTGCTGACGCGGCTGTCGAAAAAGACGCTGCGCGACGGGCTGCCGGGCGTCTTTACCTATGCCGCCTTCCACGATGTCGTGCTGCCGCAAATCCCCGAGGTCGCGGCGCAGGCGACGCTGGACCGCACGGTTTTCGCCGGCGGCTGCAACGAAAGCGCCGAGGCCTCGGCCGATACGCTGCAAGCCGATATCCTCAAGCTTTATTACGACGACTACATCGCGCAATGGGACGGTTTCCTGCGCGATGTGCGGCTGACGCCGATCAACGACCTGGCCGAGGCGCAGCGCAACCTCAAGGACCTGTCATCGGCCGACAGCGCGCTGAAGCGGCTTTTGGATGCGGTCGTGGCCGAAACCGACCTGACCCGCCCCGCCCAGCCCGAGGGCGCCGCCCCCGACAATGCCGCCGCCGAAAAGGCCGGGGCGAAGGCGGTGTCCAAGCTTGGCAAGCTGGGCAAGCTGATCAAGACCGGCGCCAAGATCGCCGGGAAACCGGGCGAGGCCGAGGCGCCTCCGCCGCCGCCCGGCCAGCCGGTCGCCGACCATTTCGCCCCGATCCGCGCCACCGTGCAAGAGGTGGACGGGCAGGCGCCGCTGCTGAACGACGCGGTAACGGCGCTGGCGGCGCTGTCGAACGAATTGCAGACCGTCGCCGCCAGCCCCGACCCGCAATCGGCGCTGCTGGCGCGGGGCGGATTGCCGCAACTGACCGGCAGCATCGCCAATGCCGCCACGCCCCTGCCCGACCCCATCGACAAATGGGTGGGCGGCATTGCCGGCGACACGATCAGCGTCACGCGTGAGGCGGTGATCGCGCAACTGAACGCGCGCTGGCGCGCCGATGTGCAGCCCTTCTGCCAGTCGGCGACCGCCGGGCGCTATCCCTTCGATCAGGGTTCGGCCATCGATGTGAACACGCAGGATTTCCAGCGCCTGTTCGGGCCGGGCGGGCTGATCGACAAGTTCACCAACGACAATCTGCAAGCCTATATCGACACCACGGTGCGGCCGTGGAAATGGCGTGCCGATTTCGGGTTGGACGCGGGCCTGCTGGCCCCGTTCGAGCGCGCGCGGTCGATGCGGGACGCGCTGTTTCCGGGCGGCTCGGGGCCGGTCATGGCCTTCAGCCTTGAACCCAAGGACCTGTCTGCCAATGCCAGCCGGGTGACGCTGAACGTCGATGGTCAGGTGCTGACCTATTTCAACGCCGCCGCCCGCCCCGAGCCGATGACATGGCCGGGCCGCGACGGCACCAGCATGATTACGCTCAGCTTCGCGCCGGTGGACGGCTCGGCCGAGGTCATCAGCTCGCAGACCGGAAGCTGGGCGTTCCTGCGGCTGTTGCGCAGCGGCGCGCTGACCAAGACCGCGCAGCCCGATGTCTTCAACCTGCGTCTGTCGGCGCAGGGATATTCGGCCAGCTTCGACCTGCGCGCCAATTCGGTCGAAAACCCGTTCGATCTGACGATGTTCTCGGGCTTTGCCTGCCCGCGCGGCTTCTAGACGATGGGCAACGGCTTTTTCGGCAAGCTGCCCGCGCATGGCGATTTCGTGGCGCGCGGCCTGCCGGTGGGGGCACGGCAGGTGCTGGACCGCTGGCTGACGCAGGTGCTGCGGCTTTGCGGCCCCGCGCCCGAGGACTGGCCGCCCGGGGGCCTGCGCGCGCTGATCGCCCATGCCGGGGCGCCCATGGCGCTGCTGATCCTGCCCAGCCGTGACGCCGCCGGGCGCGAGTTTCCCCTTGCCGCGGTCAGCCCCACTGATGCCGCCGGTCATGCGCAGATCGAACTTTGGGCCGAGGCCGTGCTGCCCGTCCTGCACGACGCCGCAGAGGGCGCGCTGGACGCCGACGCCCTGATCGGGCGGCTGGAGGACATGGCGGCGCTGCCGCCCGCGGCCTGCATCGAACTGGCGCCGCCGCTGTTCTGGACCCGCGCCACCCCACCCGAGGACCCGCCCCGCCTTGCAGCACGGATGATGGCGGACCGCGCCTAGTTCCGGGTCCTATTCCGGGCCCAATTCCGGGCCTAGTTCTGGCTGATCTTGCTGCCCTTGATGGTCACATCGCTGGAGGCGTTGATCCCGATCTTGCCCGAACCCTTCACCGAAATATCCTTGCCTTCCAGGACGATGGTGCCGTCCTTCTTCATCTGGAACTTGGCGTCGCCGCAGGTCAGGGTGATGCTGTCGCCGGCCTTCACGACGACATTCTTGCCGGCGTCGATGCTGAGGCTTTCGCCGATCTCCTCGCTTTTCGACTTGCCGACGCTGGTCGAGCTGTCGTTGCCGATCTCGGACGACTGGTTGCCGCCGACGGACCATGTGTCGTCGCCGCCGACCGCATGGATCTGCGCCGCCCCCACCGTGACCGTGCGTTCGGCCCCGATGGTCATGGTCTGCGCCGCGCCGACCGTGCGCGTCTCGGTCGCGCCGACGCTGTCGGTGCGCACCTGCGCCACGGTCACGCTTTGGTTCGCGCCGACCGTCTGGCTGTGGTTCGCGCCGATCGTCTCGGTCGAGTTCGAGCCGACCGAGATCGTCTCGTCCACGCCCACGGACAGCGACCGGTTCTTGCCCACCGATTCGGTGTCGTTGTTGCCGATGCTGACGGTGCGGTCGACACCCACGGTCGTGGACTTGTTGTTGTCGACCGATTCGGTGCGGTCATGGCCGACGCTTTGGGTCGCGTCATGGACGACCGCCTCGACCCAGTCATTGCCGATATGGCGGGATTCGTTGTTCTTGACCAGTTCGTTATGGTCTTTCTCGGCCTGGAAATAGACCTCTTCGCTGCCCTTCTTGTCCTCGAAGCGCAGCTCGTTCCAGCCGCCGCCGCCGGGGGTGGAGTTCGACTTCCAGCCCGATTGCGTGGCGCTGCCCGGCAGGCCATAGGGCGGCATCTGGTCGGCGTTGTAAACGCGGCCGGTGATGATCGGCTGGTCGGGATCGCCTTCAAGGAAATCGACGATCACCTCTTGCCCGATGCGGGGGATCTGGATGAAGCCCCAGCCGGTCCCGGCCCAGGTGCTGCTGACGCGGATGAAACAGGTGGTGTTCGCGTCCTTCTTTCCCTGCCGGTCCCAGTGGAACTGGACTTTCACGCGGCTGTATTTGTCGGTGTAGATCTCTTCGCCGGCGGGGCCGACGACCACCGCGGTCTGCGGCCCCTTCATCACCGGGCGCGGCGTCACCCGCGGCGGCCGATAGCGCGTGTCCTGCGGCACCAGCACATAGGAGGCGGCAAAGCCCGCGCCCTGCTGATCGCGCGGCAGCCCGGTCTGCGCCGCCGTTTGCGCCGCGCGGGCGC
>ERZ724503.871-NODE-871-length-13539-cov-8.438594_pt1 | contig 13539 bp, 7 predicted proteins | sample MGYA00376036_ERZ724503 | MGnify/ENA primary metagenome ERZ724503 (study PRJEB28724, sample SAMN07190885) | wastewater metagenome | isolation source: influent of sewage treatment plant in Hong Hong | place: Hong Kong | collected 2016-03-17 ...
CCGTTCACAAAAGTGCCTCCATGGCGGAACTGGTAGACGCGCGCGATTCAAAATCGCGTTCCACTGGAGTGCCGGTTCGATTCCGGCTGGAGGTACCATCTTATAATCCCAAAATATCTATAATTTATCAAATTTCACTATCACTTTTCTTAATTAAATCTCAATTTTTAATAAATAGCTTTTAAACATATTTTAGTTACAATAGAAATAAGTTATCCAATAATATTTTTTCTTTTGGTGTTTTAATGAATAAAAAATTTTCTATCTTTCTAATTTGTAACTCTTTATTATTTGCAAATGATTATAAATTTGATTTAATGAATGATATTTTTGATTTAGATTTAGAACAACTACAACAAATGAAAGTTAATTCCGCTTCCAAAACTACACAAAATTTGAATTTTACACCTTCTAAAATGATTATTATTACAAAAGAGCAAATTGAACAAAGAGGTTATAGAAGTTTAAATGAACTTTTAAATGACTTACCTTCAATTCAAATACTAAATCACGCAGATAGTGGTATTATGAACCAAATTGGTATTCGTGGAGTTATGGGAAATAACTACTTTAAGATACTTCAAGATGGAATAGAAATTAATCAAACCAATGGCGAAATTATAAGTGCTTCTATGCAGTATCCACTTTTTGGTGTTGAAAGAGTAGAAGTACTTTATGGAGCTGCATCTGTTGTTTATGGAGCCGATGCACTAAGTGGAGTTATAAACTTAATTAGTTCTACAAAACAGAGTGGTCAAGCAGGAATTTGGGCAGGTGAAAGAGGATATAAATATGTTTATGCAAATCAAAATTTAAAACTAAATGATGGATTATTTTCATATAAAGCTCATATTCATACAGATCAAGATTATAATTTTGATAAAGAGTATTCAAGTGATTACTGGGCTATAGGTTCACAAGATTTTCAACCTCAAGAGACTAAATCATTAAATTTAAGATATGTAAAAAATAATTGGGACATAGGAGCAGATTATCGTTATTTTTCAGAATCAACTTTAATTGCAATGAATAGAAAAAACTCTCTTTCAAATATTTTTGATGATGATGCAAACCTAAACTATCAATTATTCAATACTTATGCAAGATACAAAGCAACACTATTTAATGATATAGAATCAACAACAACTTTAAGTTATAAATCAACTGAACTTCTAAAAGATAGTTATTTTAGAAATGTATATACCTCTTATGTTCCAGGATATAAATACTCAAAGTCTGAAAGATATGCAATAGAAGAGACATTAAATAAAATATATAAAAATAATAATTTCACTTTTGGAACTTCAATTGAATGGTTTAGTTCTACTCCAATGACTTACGATTTGCCAACACAATCTTTATCAAATGTTTATATAAAAGGTTCAAACAACGAAATATTAGCCCCAATTTATGAAGAGACTTGGAACAATATTGCTTTTTATTTACAAGATCAAATAACACTTAATGATGAATTTCAGTTATCACTTGCAACTAGATATGATAATAGTTCTTCTTATGGTTCAACTGTTAATCCAAGAATCGCTTTGATATATTCAAAAGATTCATTAACACAAAAACTAATATACTCTCAAGCATTTTTAGCACCATCAAACTATAGTAAATATAAAATTTATGGAACAGCTTTAGTACCAAATACATTAGGAGATGGAAATAAATATCAAACAGATACTTTTAGGGTTGCAAATCCTGATTTAGAACCTGAAAAGAGTAAAAGTTATGAATATAATGTTGATTATTTATTAAGTAGAAATGATTTAGTTTCATTTTCAATTTATTATACAACTATTGAAGATTTGATTTTAATAGAAGAAAAAATGCCTGAACAAAAATATTATCTTCCAAATACTACAATTCTTGACCCAAGAGGTTCTAAAAATGCAGCAAACTCTTACATATATGGTGGAGATATTTCATACAATGCTCACTCATATTTTTCTGGATATGAGATAAATTATTGGCTTAATTATAGTTTTGTTGATGGAAGAATAAATTATGAATATGATTATGATTTGCCTTTTTTTGCTCAAAATATTTTTAAAGCAGGAACTACATTTAAACAAAAAGATATAACAGTTTCTCCATCTTTAAGATGGGTTAGTCCCATTAATGCTTCATACTATGTAAATGATGAATTAGCAACAGTAGATAGTTATATTGTATCGGATCTTTATAGCAGTTATGCGCTTGATAAAAAGCAAAAAATCTCTTTTAAAGTTGATAATTTATTTGATAAACACTATTATGGTGTTAGATATAATACTTCATCAAAGTATGAAACCCCACAAAATACAAGAACTATGTTTTTAGCATATACAATTAATTTCTAGGAAAAAAATGAAAATATTTACTTATATAATTTCTCTATTTTTTATCATTACAACACTTTATTCAGAAGATATAAATGAAGAACAAATAAAAGTTGCATATACATATAATTTTATGAAAAATATATCATGGCAAAATGAAACAAAGATTGATAAATATCGTTTATTAATAGTTTCAAAAAATGAGACTTTAAAAAATATGTTTTCAATGTTAGCTTCAAGAAAACAATTAAAAGATAAAAATTTGGAAATTCTGATTTATGATGATAAAAAGAGTTACAAAAATATTCAAGCTATTTATATCGATGAAACTTTTTCAAATATATATGAAAAACTCTTTTTTGAATATGAAAAAGAAAATACTCTTTTTATTAGTGATAACTATGTAGATAAAAAGCAAGTAATGATAAACATAATAGAGAATCAAACAAAAATTAGTTTTGAAATAAATAAGGCAAATATTTTAAATCGAACACTTGAAATCTCTCCAAATCTTATCCTTTTAGGTGGAACTGAAATTGATGTTGCAAAACTTTATAAAAGTTCTCAAGATGCTCTAAAAGAGCAAAAAGAGACTATTAACTCTTTAAATCAAAAAATTGAAGCAAAAAATTCAGAGTTAAACTTTAAAATAAACTCTATAGAAGAACAAAAAGTAGTTATTGCAAATCAAACAAAAAACATAAAAACTTATGAAGAGAGACTAAATACTCAAACTAAACTCCTTGAAAAACAAACTCTTGAAATTGAGGAGCAGAAAAAACAACTAAAAGTAATTCAAACAAATATTGAAACTGAAAAAAACAACCTTTTAAATGCAATTACAAATGTAAAAGAGAAAGAAAAAGTTGTAGAGTCTCTTATAAATTTACAAAAAGACAAACAATTTGAATTTGAAAAAGCTAAAAAAGATTTAGATACTCTAAATTCACAAATAGAAGAACAAAAAAATAATCTACTTCTAAAAGAAAATACTATATCTAATCAGAAAAACATTATATCAGCTCTTGTTATACTTGCAATAATAGTGATTGTTTTAGGATTAAATGGATTAAGATTAAATAGACTTTTAAAAGACTTATCTCAAACTGATGCCTTAAGTGGTTTATATAACAGAAGATATATGAATAAAAAATTAGAAGAAGAGATTATGAAATATCAAAGGTATGGAACACCTTTTTCTCTACTTTTACTTGATATTGATTATTTTAAAAAAATCAATGATACTTTTGGACATGATAAAGGGGATTTAGTAATCAAAAAAATATCTTCATTAATGCAAAAACATATAAGAAATACTGATATATGTGCTAGATGGGGTGGAGAAGAATTTCTAATTTTAGCACCTAATAGTGATTTAAATGGTGCTGTAAAACTTGCAAATAATTTAAAAGAACTTATAGAAAATAGTGAATTTGAAATAAACAACAATGTAACTGTTAGTATTGGTGTTTCTAGTATGAATAAACACCTAGAAGAAGAAAGTTTACTAAAACTTGTAGATAATGCACTTTATAAAGCTAAAGAAAAAGGAAGAAATAGAGTTGAAATTGGCTAATTCTTCAAAGAATGCTTATTAATTAGGTAAACCATAAGCCGCGTTTTGTCAAGGACAATAATTTATCTAGCTACTAAATTACTTTAGTAGTCTTGCGAAGACCAAAATTGTGAAGTAAATACCTAGTCTTCTTGCTGCAGGTTGGGTTTACAAAGCACTTAAGATTACTCAAAAGTCTGGTAGGCTCTTACCCCACCGTTTCACCATCACCGAAAAATCGGCTGTCTATTCTCTGTTGCACTATCCCTTAGGTTACCCTAGCCATTATTTAAATGGAACCACACTTCACAGCAGCCCGGACTTTCCTCTTGAAATTAATCAAGCTATTGTCTGGTTTACCTGCTGTTATTATATCTATTCTTTCTTAAAATCTATTTTCTTATTATGTCATAGTTACTTGGGGGAGTAAATTTGAACATTTCATCTTGTATATCACCATTTTGAACTACGCTTGAGAATTTAATTTCAACATCATTTTCAAGTTTGTCTTTATATTTAATATAGCTAATTTTATTATCATCTTTTGAAGTTTTAATCAAATAATCAACATCATCAATATTTGTAGTATAACTATTTTCATTTACTTTTTTTGAATTATTTAAAAGTTTAATAATATTTATTTCACTCTCAAGTTTTGTATATATTGCTTGTTCAAGTTCTGGTTCATCAACAACAGCATAATCATTATTTATATACACATTTTTAACAACAGGTGTTTTATATTTCCACAAAATTTTTCCACTTTTTTTAATAAAAACATCACCTTTGTATTCAATCTTATTTTGTGAATTTGAAGTAATAACTTGTACAAAACTTGCTTTAAAACTATCTAAATCTCTAATGTCAGTAGAAGCCATACTAGACACACAAAACAGCACAAAAGCAATAACTAATCTATAAAACATACTTTAACCTTTTTTTTTATATAATGTTCGCGATTATAACGAAAAGGAACTAATTTTATGTTAAATGTTTTTTCAAAAATTTTTGGTACAAGAAACGATAGAGAAGTAAAGCAATATAGAAAAAAAGCTCAAGCAATAACTGCACTTGAGGCAAATTATGAAAAGTTAAGTGATGAAGAACTACAAAGTGAATTTAATAAACTAAAAGAGCTTGTACAAAAAGAAGAAAAATCATTAAATGATATATTAATGCAATCTTTTGCAATTACTAGAGAAGCAAGTCGTAGAGTTCTAAATATGAGACCTTATGATGTACAACTTATTGGTGCAATGGTTTTACACGAAGGAAGAATCGCCGAGATGAAAACGGGTGAGGGAAAAACACTTGTTGGTTCTTTAGCTGTTGCATTAAATGCCTTAAGTGGAAAAGGTGTTCATGTTGTTACAGTAAATGATTATCTTGCTTCAAGAGATGCAAATGAACTAAGACCTTTATATAATTTTTTAGGTTTTAGTGTTGGTGCAGTTGTTGGTGGATTAAAAAATGATCAAGAAAGAAGAGAACAATACGCTTGTGATATTACTTATGGTACAAATAATGAATTTGGATTTGATTATCTAAGAGATAATATGAATTATGATATTAATGAAAAAGTTCAAAGGGAACATAATTTTGTAATTGTAGATGAAGTGGATTCTATTTTAATTGATGAAGCAAGAACTCCACTTATTATTTCAGGTCCTACAAATCATAAAAACTCAAATTATGTAAGAGCAAATGAAATAGCTTTAAAATTAGAGCGTGGAGAGTTAATTGAACCAACAAATGCTAGTGAAAAGCCAACTACAACTGGTGATTTTATTGTTGATGAAAAAAATAGAGCTGTTCTTTTAACTGAGCAAGGTCATGAAAATGCTGAAAAATTATTTGGTGTAAATAATCTTTACTCTATTGAAAATGCAATGCTTTCACACTCACTTGACCAAGCTTTAAAAGCTAATTTTATCTTTGAAAAAGATGTTGATTATGTGGTAAAAGATAATACTGTTGTTATTGTTGATGAATTTACAGGAAGATTGAGTGAAGGAAGAAGATTTAGTGAAGGTCTACATCAAGCACTTGAAGCAAAAGAAGGTGTAACAATTCAAGATGAATCACAAACACTTGCAGATATTACTTTCCAAAATTACTTTAGAATGTACAAAAAACTAGCTGGTATGACAGGAACTGCTCAAACAGAAGCTACAGAATTTGCAGAAATTTACAACTTAGATGTTGTATCAATTCCAACAAATGTACCAGTTAAAAGAATAGACAAAAACGACCTAATTTATAAAAGTGAAAGAGAAAAATTTGATGCTGTTTGTAATAGAATCAAACAACTACATGAAAAAGGACAACCTGTACTTGTGGGAACTGCTTCTATTGAAAAATCAGAAAAGCTACATAAAATTCTAGCTGATAAAAAAATTCCGCATACAGTTTTAAATGCAAAACAACATGAAAAAGAGGGAAAAATTATTGCTGATGCTGGACAAAAAGGTGCAGTTACAATAGCAACAAATATGGCTGGACGAGGTGTTGATATTAAACTAACTCAAGAAATTCTTGACCTTGGTGGTTTAGCAATTATTGGAACAGAAAGACATGAAAGTAGAAGAATTGACAACCAATTAAGAGGAAGAGCTGGAAGACAAGGAGATGTTGGAGAGTCTCAATTTTATCTGTCTTTAGAAGACAATCTTCTAAGAATCTTTGGAAGCGATAAAATCAAAAGTATCATGGAAAGATTAGGTATTGAAGAAGGTGAACATATCGAATCAAAAATGGTAACAAGAGCTGTTGAAAATGCTCAGAAAAAAGTAGAATCAATGCACTTTGAATCAAGAAAACATCTACTTGAATATGATGATGTAGCAAATCAACAAAGAAAAGTTATCTACTCTTTTAGAAATGATTTATTAAAACCTGATTTTGATATTAAATCAAAAATAGATGAAAATAGAGTTGAATATGTACAAACTTTATTATCAAATGCAGATATTATAAACGGTATGCCTAGTGAAGACTTTAACTATGAATTTATAAAAATAAAATTTGAAGAAGAACTAAGATTACTTGTTGATATTGAAGATATGAAAAGTAACTCTTATGAAGAATTAGAAACAAGTTTAATTTCATTTTTGGAAGAAGTTTATAATAGAAAAATGGCTAATGTTGATCCTATACAAAAAAGTGAAATTGAAAAAATTCTATATTTACAAATTTTAGATACAGCTTGGAGAGAACACTTATACTCGATGGATACATTAAAAACAGGAATTGGGCTAAGAGGTTATAATCAAAAAGACCCTTTAGTTGAGTATAAAAAAGAGTCTTACAATATGTTTATTGAATTAATTTCAAATATTAAAAATGAAATTATTAAAATACTATATACAATTCAACTTCAAAGCAATGAAGATAGACAAAAAGAACAAGAAGCTATCGCAAGAATGAAAGAACAGTTAGAAGAGGCAACAGAACATATAACTACAAATGTTGCTCAAGAAGCTGTAAAAAATAGCGATAAAAAAATAGCTAGAAATGAAACTTGTCCTTGTGGAAGTGGTTTAAAATATAAACAATGTTGTGGTAAAAGTGGACCAAAAAAAGGTCTAGTTGCAGGAATATAATTTGAATAAAAAATTAATAAATTTTATTGTAAAAAAGTATCTAAGATTTGATAAAAAAAATCCATTCATCTCAATAAGTGCTATTTTGGCATTTATTGGTGTTTCTATTGGTGTTATGGTTTTAATTTTATCAATGGCTATTATGAATGGAACAGCAAAAGAGTTTGAAAGAAAACTTTTTACTATGAATTATCCTTTAACTATTCATCCAAAACTTACAACAATATCACTTGATCAAGAGTTATTAAATCAACTTCAAAAAGAGTTTCCTCACTTAAAATTTTCTCCATTTATTTCATCTCAAGCAATTATTCAAAATGGTGAAACGATGAGTGGAGGAATGATTTTTGGCGTAATTCCTCAAAAAGAAGCTCTAATTAACCCTGTTTATAAAGAGGCTTTGGGCAACTTAAATCTTGATAAATTTGATATTATAACTGGTTCAGGAATATCTAATAAGCTATTTCTAAATCCAGGGACTAAAATAACTCTATATTTTACAGAATTAAATCCAACAGGTTTTTCGATGATGCCAAAAATGAAAAGATTTACATTTGCTAACTCTTTTACATCAGGACTTAATGCTTATGATAAAGCTTATATGTACACATCTCTTGAAGCTTTACAATCGCTAGTAAAAAAGGAAGAAGGAACATTTGATGGAATTCATGTTCACTCAGATGATGCTTTTAAAGATATAGAGAAATTAAGAAATTATCTTGGAAATAAAGCATCAGTTGTTGGTTGGTGGCAACAAAATGGTAATTTCTTTGCTGCTATGAAAATGGAAAAAACTGCTCTATTTATTGTTTTAATGCTAATAATTTTAGTTGCTTCATTAAATATCATCTCTTCACTTTTAATGACTGTTATGAGTAGAAGAAAAGAGATTGCCCTACTTTTATCAATGGGAGCAACAACAAAAGAGATAAAATCAATCTTTTTAAGGGTCGGAACAATAATTGGTTTTTCAGGAATAGTAACAGGTATAGTTTTAGGATTCTTTGGATATTGGTTATTAGACAATTTTGACATAGTAACACTACCAGCTGATGTTTATGGAAGTGCTAAATTACCACTTGATTTAGCAATGACTGACTTTGTTTCTATTATTATAGGAGCTATTATTATTGTTTTAATTTCATCATATTATCCTGCTTCAAAAGCTACAAATATTGATGTAATTGATGTACTAAGAAATGAATAAGCCTTTGAATTAAAAGGCTTATTTCTTTTCTTCCTCTTTTGAACCAATTCCTTTTATAAAATCAAAAAGTGCTGATGGTGAATTTATTATTCTTTTTCCAATATTCATAGGAACACTCAAAGTATCTTTTGTAAGATTTGTTGATACTTCAGGGTCTTCTAACTTTCCATTTAAATTAACTTCTGTTTCTACTCTATTGTTATCCCCTAGTAAAACATAATTTATAACAGGAATTGCACCAACTATTTTTGAATAATCTTTTAAAAATATAAGTTTAATATTTGAAGTTAATAGCATAGTATTCAAATCTAATTTTCCTTTTCCATCAAAATCTATACCATTTCCAACAGTAACTAATCTTTTTATCTCTAATATCTCATTTTGTTTATTATAATTGAACTCTAAATTTCCATTTACTATTTTGTAAGCAAATAGATTAAATCCATCATTTGTAGCCATACCAACAACAGATGGAATAGCTAATAAAGGGTTAATTAATGCAGGAGATGTATGAATAAACATAAGAAGATTATTTAATACTGCTAGATTTTCAATATTACAATTATCAATTATAAGTTTTCCATTTAAATCATTCATTGTTCCATTTGCATGAAAAATAAAACTCCCACCTTTAAAAATATGTTTATCAAAAATTGTATTTATATATTCATCATTTAAATTTGAAGTAAAAATATCAACCTTTTTATCTTTTGATTCTTTAAGAGTAATATTTGTCTCTTTATAATTTAATCCCACATATTTACTATCTTCTCTTACTCTAATTTCAAAATTATCTGTTAAAAATTTATATTTATCATTCAATATAATAGTAGAGTTTTTACCTTTTATATCTATTTTTTTATCTTTATTTTCCTCTTCTTTTTCATCATTAGAAGTTGTATAATACAAATTATATCCATCAATATAAAGAGTTGTTATATCTTTCTTTAATTCTAGTTTTAAATCTTCATTTTTTGTTTTTATAAAAGTTTCACCGTTTTTAATAGTACCAATCAAAGTTAAATTTTTGATTTCGTTACTATTTTTTCTAATTGGAAGATTTAAATCTTTTACATTTGCTTCAAAACTTACTAGCTTATTTTTAATAGTAATTTTTGCATTTTCAAGATTATAAATATCATTTTCTATCTTTAATTTACTATTTACTAAATTTATATTCATATCTTGATTTAACGATTTATCTTTTATTTTAGAATCCAAAATCACATCTAAATTATGTAATGAAATATCTGTTTTATCAGCTATTTCTATTTTTATTTCTTCATTTTTTGATGATATTTTTACTTTTGAATTTTCTATTTTTCCAATAATATCTAAAGAATCTATCATCACATCATTTTTTTGTAAAGGTAACTCCAATCCTTTTACAAATCCTTCAAAATTTATATTTTTTTCATCTTTTATTTGAAGAGCTATATTTCCTTCTTTTATTGAATTATCTTTTAAAAGCTTTGAATATGGATAAATCTTTGATAAATCATTTATATTTACATATATCAAATCAGAAACTTTTATATCTGTTTGCAAATCTTTTAATAATATATCAACTTGCTTGTCAAAATTCATATCTAAATTAGTTTTTTTATCTTTTATATTTACAATTTCATCTTTATCTTTTTTTATCAAAAATGATTTAATATTTGCATCACCTTGAGCTTTTAAAGTTTTTGTATCTAAATCTAAATTTACAACTGCATCTATCATATTTTTATATTTAAAATCACTATTTTTTATCTCAACGACAGTATCATTTAAAACTACTTGAGCATTTTTACTATCAAAAACAAAATTATTTATGGCTATTTGAGCATCACTCAAAGAAAACTCACCATAAGTTGTCATCTTTTTTGAAGCTTCATAGGGAAATTTCATAAGTAGTGAAGCTTGAGTATTTCCAGTTTTTTGTATCAAGGGAAGATTTATTTTATATGCTTTTAAAATATCTAAAACATCTTTATCTAATTTACTATTTGCTTTGATAAAAACATCAACTTGACCTTTTTCTTGACTTGTTAAATCATGAATTGTTACAAAACTTCCATCAAGTTTTTTATCTTTAAAAACAGGTTCAATAAGATCAAAATGCAACTCATCATTTTTATAAGATATATCTAAACTTTTTGTATTAACAACATCAACTTCATTATGAAACCTAATTTTTGCTTTGTCTATTTGAGCTTTTCCTTGAAGTGTATTTTCAAGTATCTGATTATTTTTTATATCATACTCACCATAAAACTCTTGAAGTTTTATATCACCCTCTACATTATCATACATCCAAGCTTCAGCAACTTCATCTAATTGTAAAAACTTTTTTAAAAATTTTAGACTTTTAAATGGCTCACTTGATAAATAAAATTTTGCTTTCTCTTTTGTCATTTCAAGATTAACATTTGTTTGAATATCTTGATAATAAGATTTTCCAATATAGTTTAATTTTTCATTAAAATAATCAATTTTAACGCTTCCTTCAAATAAAACTTCTAAATCTTTTAAATACAATGAATATAAATCAAATACTATTTGTTTGGAAGCAATGTCAATTTTAGAAGATAGATTTATATATTTATTATCCAAATATAATATCTCATCATCTAAAATTATTTTAAATTCATCATCATTTATTTTGAGTTTATCTATGTTTATATTTTGAAAAATTTTTAAAGCTTTAGGAAGTAGTTCTATATTTTTTTTTATTTCTTCAATAGAATTACTAGAACTCTGTTTATTTGATTTATATTCGATATTTTCAATATTTAAAATAAGTTTTTTATCGATTTTAATATAGAATTGCGAAACTAATATATTTGAAAAAGAAAAAGAGTCTATTTTTATGCCTGAATACAAAAACGAGAGAAGAGATATTACTAATAAAAAAAGAAATAAAAAAGAAAATGTTATCATCTTCAGCATTATTGAATTCATCCTTGTTTGCTTGATTGCTGTATTGTTTTATGGAACAACATTTGTAACTTCGACAAAAGTTTTATATATTCCTAAAGGTAGTACTAGTTCTATTATATCATACTTAGATAAAAATGGCTTTGAAATGGGTCTAGTTGATGAACTAATGATAAAAGCTTTGGGATTTGTACAAAGTGGTTGGATAGATATTGGACAAAATAGATTAACAAGATTAGATTTTGTATATAGATTAGTAAACTCAAAAGCAGCACTTAGAACTATTACTTTAGTTCCAGGTGAAACTTATTATGTTTTTTTCAAAAAGTTAGCAACAGAATTTAATTTATCTGAAGAAAAATTAATGGAATTATATAAACTAAATGCTTTTAGAGAAGACGGGAATATCTTGGCTGAAACATACTCTTTACCACTTGGAATGAAAGAAGATTATATGATTTTTTATCTATTTTCTCAATCAAATAAAAAATATGAAGAGTTCTCTACTAAATTATTTGGTTATTATGACAGAAGAAAATGGTTTAGTTATTTAAGTCTTGCTTCAGTTATTCAAAAAGAAGCTGCAACCACAAATGAAATGCCTATAGTTTCAAGTGTTGTTCATAATAGACTTAAAAAAGGTATGAAACTTCAAATGGATGGAACATTAAATTATGGTGAGTATTCAAATAGTGTTGTAACAGCAGAAAGAATTAGAGATGATAATACGAGCTACAATACATATAAAAATACTGGTTTACCAAATAGTCCTGTTTGTGCTGTTAGCTTAGATGCAATTAAAGCTGCAATTTTCCCTGTTAAAAGTGATTTTATCTATTTTGTAAGAGATAATAAAACAGGTCTTCATAAATTTGCAACAACTTTTGAAGAGCATCAAGTAAATATTAAAAGTAATGTCGGTGTTGCTAAAACTTATACAAAAGTTAAAACAGATGAAACTCAAATTGACGCCGAAGCTGAAAATATTATGAAAACAGATATTACAAAACAAAAGCCTTCTTCTATCAAAGATTTATTTAAAGATATAAATTAATCTAACTTGTGAAAATTTGAAACAATCAAATTTTCACATCCTAAATATATCGAACTTTCAATTTCCTTAAATTCAAATATAGCTATCATATTGATAACATTAAAATTCAAACTTAGGAAACAATATGTCAAAAATCATTTACACAAAAGTTGATGAAGCTCCAGCTTTAGCAACATACTCTTTTTTACCAATTATCAAAGCTTTCACAAAAAGTTCTGGTATTGAAATGGTTACAAAAGATATTTCACTTGCTGGAAGAATTCTTGCAAACTTCCCTGAGAATTTAACACCTGAGCAAAAAATCAGTGATGATTTAGCTGAATTAGGTGCATTAACTCAAGACCCAACTGCAAATATTATCAAACTACCAAATATTTCAGCTTCTGTTCCTCAGTTAAAAGCTGCTATTGCTGAATTACAAGCAAAAGGTTACAATATTCCAAATTTTGATGCTAGTGAAGAAATCACTGCTAGATATTCAAAAATCACAGGATCAGCAGTTAATCCAGTATTAAGAGAAGGAAATTCAGATAGAAGAGCTCCAGGTGCAGTTAAAAACTACGCAAAAGCTAATCCTCACAGAATGGGTAAATGGACAAAAGATTCTAAAACTGACGTAGCTTGTATGGATTCAGGAGATTTCTATGGTTCTGAAGTTTCTAAAACTTTTGATGAAGCAAATGATTTAAAAATCTCTTTCTTTGATGCAAACGGTGCTGAAACTGTATTAAAAGCATCAACTAAAGTTCTTGCTGGTGAAATTATTGATGCTACTAGATTAAGTGCAAAAGCATTACAAGAGTTCTATGCAAAAGCTATTGAAAGAGCTAAAAAAGAAGATGTATTATTATCTTTACATTTAAAAGCTACAA
>ERZ724503.874-NODE-874-length-13528-cov-4.299414_pt1 | contig 13528 bp, 5 predicted proteins | sample MGYA00376036_ERZ724503 | MGnify/ENA primary metagenome ERZ724503 (study PRJEB28724, sample SAMN07190885) | wastewater metagenome | isolation source: influent of sewage treatment plant in Hong Hong | place: Hong Kong | collected 2016-03-17 ...
CTCGAGTCTGCAGGGAACTTTCGCGCTCGACTGGCACAACATCTGCCGGACGTGGGGTGGCAACGGCAACGACTGCAGCAGTGTGCCCGGCGGGCTGTGGGCGATGTACGGCCAGATCGTGCGGATGATGCTGGACAGCCGGGTGTCCGTCTCCGGCCCGGCCGCAGGTGCGCCAACGACCGGCAATATGGCGCTGTTCGACCAGTACGCGCTGCCCTACATCAAGGGGACCGGACCGACCCGGCTGCCCGGCGCGAGACTCAGCACGGTCCTGCTGAACCGCTGGGAGGACTGGGCGATGTCGCACTGGCGGTCCAAGGCGGTTGCCGAAGGCTTCGAGGACCGGGTCACCTTCTACTGCGACGAGGTCGCGCAGAACGCCGCCACCTGGAACAGCATCTGCAACACGCCCTTTGCATTGGCGCAGACCAATTGGAACGCCGGCGACGCTCCCGACACCCCTTTGCCCAGCGCGATCATCGGCACCTGGCAGGACATGGCTTTCGCACGCGGTCAGAACTACCCGATCAGCGCCGCCCCGCTGCAGACCGTCGTCCCGCTCGTGACCCGGGTTCACACCGGGCCGAGCTTCGACAGCGGAGCGCCCAACTGGTGGGGGGCGTATCCCGGTCAGACGTTCTTCGGCAACCAGCGCAGCCTCTACGACGCGTTTCTGACGGAGCGGCCCGGCTACAACCGGCTGTGGCTGTACACCTCGTGCATGACCGAGGGTTGCGGCGACGCTTACGACGGGCACGTGCGCTATAGCGGTTGGCCGAGTTACGCCATCGACCAGCTCCCCGGCGAGGCCCGCGCTATGGCGTGGCAGGTGTTCAACCATCGAGCGACCGGTGAGTACTACTACGAGATCTCCAAGCACTTGGACACCGCTTTCACCGACCAGTACGAGGACGGCGGGCAGGGCGACGGCACGCTGATCTACCCCGGCAAGACCAGCAGGATCGGTGGCGCAACCGACACCGTGCTCGAGTCGATCCGTCTCAAGCAGATCCGCGAGGGCCGCGAGGACTACGAGTACCTGGTGCATTTGTCCGCGACCGGACGGGATGTGCAGGCGCGATCCATCGCGGGGTACTACTCGGGTGCTGAGGGACCGTACGGCAGCGCCGGCGGGCTGCAGGGTGCGATGAACGACTCGTCCCGGTCCCAACAGGCCTACGACCAAGCCAGGGCGGCCCTGGAGGCATTGACCGCCGGCGACGATCCGGTCGTGCAGCCCACCTGCAACGGCCGTCCGGCCACCATCGTCGGAAACGGTTCGACCGTACTGGGGACCCCGGGCGACGACGTCATCGTCGGCACGAGCGGCGAGGACAACATCTACGCCGGGGCGGGTGACGACACCATCTGCGGCCGCGCCGGCTACGACACTATCCGCCCGGGCAGTGGCGCCGACTGGGCGGACGGTGGGCCGGGCGGGAATGCCATCGACTACTCAGACGCCGACCACGGCGTGGAGGTCGACTTAGGGAACGGCACTGCGGACGGCGACCAGATGCGCGACTTCGACGAGGTCTTCGGCTCGATCCACAACGACCGCATCATCGGGGACGATTCAGCGAACTTCCTGGCCGGTAACGTGGGCGACGACCGCATCGAGGGACGTGGCGGCGACGACCTGCTCTGGGGCCGCTCCAGTGACGTACCGGGGCCATTACAGAGCGACGACGACACGTTGCTCCCGGGACCAGGAGCGGACCGGGTGTTCGGGTACGAGGGCAGCGACACCATCGATGCTGTGGATGCCACCCATGACGACGTCAACTGCGGGCCGGGACGCGACATCGCAACGACTGACAGCCTAGACGTCACGATCGACTGCGAGCCTGCACCGCAGCCCGATGTTGAGCCACCGCCTGCGCCCCCTGTGGAACCACCCGTCTGCAGCACCGGCACCTACCTCGACTCCGGACGGTGCGTCACCATGCAACGCCTCACCGCCTCCGCGCGAATTGCACGGCCCAACTGGAAGCCGTTGGCCTGCGGACGTAGTTCGAAGAACCGATGCGCACAAGCGCACAAGGTGCACGTGATTGCCGCGCTGGCGCCCGATGCTGGACTGGCGGGGCAGGCCGCGGTCCTGCGTTTCGAGCGGAAGGTCGGTAAGCACTGGCTGCCTGCGAAAAGGGTCGTGCTGGCGTTCAGAGCGGCGCAACAGGTACGCCTGACTCGGGTGCTGCCGAAGGGGAAGTGGCGCGTGCGGGTGCAGGTGGACGGCACACCGCGCGCGCTGGCGGCGGCCAGCCCCTGGCGTTATGTCCTGGTGACGTAGTCCATGCGAAGAGACCATTGCCCGAAGGCGATCATGGGGCTACCGTCGGGCGGGTAACGGCGAAGGGGAGACACGCATGCTGGCGACTATGGTGCGGACCGTGGTACTCGCGGCGATGATGTCGCTGTTGGCCGCAAACCCGGCGACTGCCGCACAGTCCGCGGGGACTCTGGCCGGGACGGGTTGCCTCCCTGATGGTCGATACCTCTACAAGGCCATGAGCAAAGGCACTGTGCGATCGATCACCGGTGGATCCGGCGTTCGTCTTTGGAGCGGGTACAAAGTCCAGGTCAGGAGTTACCCGACGTGCAGCGGTCAACAGTCCGTGCTCGTGCGGTTCCGCAAGGGCAAAGTGAAGTCCGTCCACAAAAGGTCGCTGCTTAGAGCAGCAGACATCGACGGAAACGGGACCCAGGACTACTACTTCGACACCAACGCCGACGGCTACTTCGAGTCCGCTGTGCTTGATGTCAACGGCAATGGGGTCTTCGAGACCTTCTACGTGGAGGATACGTCCGCGGCGATGATCTTCGGAGACCGCAACGAGAACGGATACATCGAGTGGGCCGGCTTCGACCCCACCAAGACCGGTCGGCTCGCCTGGATCATCCTCGACCAGAATGAGGACGGCGTCGCCGAGCAGATGAACGTGGATCTCGTCGGTAACGATGGCATCGCAGATACGTGGGTGAACGCCGCGAACCCCAGCTCCTACACCCCACCCGGGCTGTCGTCCCAGCAGTCCCGCGAGGCCAACGACATGATGGTTCGGCACATCGTCACCATGCAGCAGCTCCGGCAGTTCGATCCCTGGGATACCAACTGGTACGTGCCGAACGGTCAAACACCATCCTTACTGTTGCCCGGCACGTCTCCGTATCGCCAGTGCGGCGCCTTCTGCACCTTGTAGATGCGGCCACGCAACTACAAGGTGTGCTGCGAACTCGTGTCACCACGTCACGGAACGTCTCGATCAGGTAGTCGACGAAGGCCGGCCCGACCCGCTCCTTTGGCAAGACGTCGACCGGCACAGGCAACGATCGCGCCCTGAACGACTCATCGGCCAAGGCCCGCGCGGCGAAGTCGTGGTGCGCGATCGCAGCCCCGAAGGCCGGGTCATCGACGCCGGTCGGCCCGGCGGGCGCAAGACCGCCGAACTCAAGGACTTGATCTTGCGCCCCGGCCCCGGCGAGTGAGCCGGGCCGACAGCGCGCGAAACCACGCCACCCCAAGTGGGATAATCGCGGTGAAGGCGGTGCCATGACTCACAGCGAGACCACAGAGTACGCACAAAGCGATTCCTCCCCCACGCCGGACCAGGAGGGCAGCCCAGCGGCCATCGGCGAGCCGGCGCAGGCCGGCGCACTGCCCCCGCCGGCCTATCCCGGACAGCCGGCCGTCATCCATGGCAACGGCGCGATCGCGCACGTCATGCGCCACGTCTGCGGCGGGGTCATCGGGTATCCGATCACCCCCTCGACGGAGATTTCGGAGCTCTTCGAAGCGGCGCGCGCCGAGGGCGGCGTGAACGTGTGGGGCCGGCATCCGTTCTTCTTCGAGCCGGAGGGTGAGCACTCCGCGCAGAGCGGTGCGCTCGGTGCCGCGCTCACCGGCGGGCAGTTCATCTCCAACGCCTCCTCCAGCCAGGGCATCCTCTACGCGATGGAGTCGCACTACGTGACCGTCGGCAAGAAGATCGGCGGCTTCGTGCTGCAGGTGGCGGCGCGCGTGGTTTCCAAGCACTCCCTGAACGTCATGGCCGGGCACGACGACGTCTATGCGCTGCTCTCGGCCGGTTACACGATTCTGTTCGGCTCCAACCCGCAGGAGGCCGCGGACCTGGCCGCCATCTCCTACCGGACCTCCGCCCTGTCCCTCATCCCCGTGGCCAACGCCATGGACGGGTTCGCCACCAGCCACATGCTCAGCGAGGCATTGCTGCCCGAACCCGAGCTGCTGCGCGAGTACCTCGGCGATCCGGCCGGCAGGATCAAGAGCCCCACCGTGGCCCAGGACGTGTTGTTCGGGGCGAAGGGCCGCGTGGTCCAGCTCAACGCCTACCTCGCCCGTCACCGCGACGACTTCCGCCCCGCGGACCTCGCCGCCCTCATCGCCCACATCGACGAAATGCCCGAGGACGTCGAGCGGGACAACGCCGGCGACCTGATCGAGCAGACGCTGCGCTTCGTTCCGGAGGAACTGCATGGGCAGTGGCGCAGGCAGTGGCTCAACGCGTTCGAGAAGGGCACCCGGCAGCTCGTCCCGGCCCTGGTCGACATCAACGTCCCGGGGCTCACCGGAGCCGTCCAGAACCAGCCGGACTTCCAGGCGGGTGCGGCCGACCACCGGACCCACTTCGCCAGCGCTGTGCCGTCGCTGACCCGCCAGGCGATGGCCGAGTATTCCGCGCTGACCGGGCGCACCTACTCCCCGGTGATGGCCTACGACTGCGAGGACGCCGACTACATCATGGTCGGCCTCGGCTCGATCACCGACGACGTGCGGGCTGTGCTGCCCGTGCTGCGCGCGCGCGGACTGAAGGTCGGGGTCGTGTCTGTCAAGCTGCTGCAGCCGTTCCCCGAGGCCGAACTCGTGGCGGCTGTTGCCGGCGCGAAGGCGATCACCGTGCTTGAGCGCTCGGACCAGACCGCCCTGACCGGCCTGGTCACCCAAGCGCTGTTCCGGGCGGCGGAGAACGCCACCGAGCAGCGCCACGACGGCATCCCCGCAATGGCGACGCAACCCCGGCTGACGACGGCGATCTTCGGCCTCGGCGGCCACGACGTGCAGCCGCGCCACATCATCGCCGCGTTCGAGCAGATGGCCCGGCCGGATGGCGCACCCCTGGTCTACCTCGGCTCGCAGTTCTTCGACAAGACGGCCAACGCGGACCTGACGCAGATCCAGGACCGGTTGCGCGCGGCGTATCCGGAGACCGAGCTGATGGCGCTGCAGACCGAGCCCAACCCGGTACTGCTGCCGCCCTCCGCGCTGCGGATCCGGTTCCATTCCGTGGGCGGCTACGGCACGATCGCGACCGGCAAGCTGCTGACCGACATCCTGGCCGGCGTGCTCGGCATGCATTCCAAATCCGCCCCGAAGTACGGCTCCGAGAAGAGCGGCGCGCCCACCAACTACTACATCACCCTGAGCCCCGAGCCGGTACTCATCACCAACGCCGAGCTCGAGGACGTCGAGGTCGTGGTGTCGCCGGACCACCGCGCGTTCTACCACGCGAACCCGCTCAAGGGCCTGGTCGAGGGCGGCACGTTCATCCTGCAGTCCGAGCTCTCGCCGGAGGACGTGTGGCGGGAACTGCCCCGCCATGCCCGCCGGACGATCCGTGACCGCCGGATCCGGTTCCTGGTCGTCGACGCGTTCAGCGTGGCCAAGCGCAACGCGCCCACCGCTGAACTGGAGACCCGCATGATGGGCATCGCGTTCATCGGCGCGGTCGTCGGGCACGTCGACCGGGTCTCCGGGGGCGCCTCCGAGGAGGCCATCGCGCAGAAGGTGCACGCCCAGATCGTCAAGAAGTTCGGGACCAAGGGTGAGGCCGTCGTCGAGGGCAACATGGCCGTCATCCGCGAGGGCATGGCGGCGACCCAGGTCGTCGACTACGACACACCCACGTTTCTGGCCATCGACGAGTCGCCGCCGGTGGCCATCCGGCACAGCGTGGCACCGTCTGCCGAACTGTGCGCCACAGCTGCGAGCACTGCCGGGCTGTTCGACCCCGCCTACTACGAGAACGCCACGGCCCGCCCGTTCCGGGAGGGCACGATCGGGGAGGCGCCGGTGCTGCCCGGGGCGGGGCTGTTCATGCCCGCGGGCACGGCCGCTGCGAAGGACAAGGGCCTGTTCCGGCGCACCGTGCCGGCCTTCGACTACTCGACCTGCACCGGCTGCATGGAGTGCGCGCTGGCCTGCCCCGACGCCGCGATCCCGAACGTGGTGCACGAGATCCCCGACCTGATCCTCACCGGGATCAAGGAGCTGGACATCACCGAGCCGCAGCGGGATGCGTTGCGCGCGCACGCGTACGCCCTGTCCGAGCAGGTGCGCGAGGCCTATCGGCAGGACAAGACCGCCCGGCCGTTCCACGAGGTCCTCGCCGAGGTCGGTGCGGGCATCGACTCCGACCAGCCCACACTGCGCCTGAACTTCGACCGGCTCGTGGCCAAGCTCGCGACGTTCCCGGTGTCGCGGACCCGCCCGTTCTTCGATGCGATGGAGGGTTCGGTGGCCGGCACCGGGGCGATGTTCTCGGCCACGATCGACCCGTGGAAGTGCACCGGATGCCTGGAGTGCATCGAGGTGTGCGGCCCTGGCGCCCTGACCCCACTCGATGAGGACGCGGACGTGCTCGGGACGTTGCAGGAACGGTTCGAGTTCATGACCGCGCTGCCGAACACGCCCGCCCGCTTCCTCGAGGACTCGACCGATCCTGACGGGGATCTCAAACGACTGATGCTGGACCGCTCCAGCTTCTACTCCACGACCGGCGGCCACGGTGCCTGCCGGGGCTGCGGAGAGGTCACCGCGATCCGTCTGGTGATGGCCACCGGTCATGCGCTGGCCGACGACCGGCGGCGGGCCCACCAGCGGGAACTCGACGAGCTGGTGACCCGGCTGAGGGACAAGCTCGACAGCGTGGACGACGCCGATCGCCGCGCGCGCATCGAGGGCGTGCTCGCCACACTGGACAAGCGGCTCTACCTCTACGAGGGCGGTCCCACCGGGAACGGCCCCGCCCCGGTCGTGGTCGCGAACGCCACCGGGTGCAGCAGTGTTTACGCCTCGACCATGCCCTACAACTCCTACACCGATCCGTGGGTCAACAGCCTGTTCCAGGACAGCGCGCCGCTGGCCAAGGGGGTCTTCGAGGGCATCGCCGCAGCGTTGACCGCGGACGTCAAAGCGCTGCGGATCGCACGGCTCGAGCTCGACGACGCCTACGACGAGGCCGCACACGAACGCGAGCTGCGCACGCTGTCGTGGGAGCACTTCACCCCCGACGAAATGGCGCTGCTGCCCACGATCATGTCCATCGGCGGCGACGGCGCCAGCTACGACATCGGCTTCGGGGCGATGTCCCGGATCCTGGCCAGCGACCCCCCGATCAGGATGCTCGTGCTGGATTCAGGCGCCTATTCCAACACCGGCGGGCAGACCTCCACGTCCAGCTTCACCGGTCAGGACTCCGACCTCGCCCGCTTCGGCGGCTCGCACTCCGGCAAGCACGAGGCCCGCAAGGAGCTCGCGCTGCTCGCCTCCTTCCACCCGCACGTGTTCGCCTGCTCGACCAGCACCGCTTTCCACGGGCATTTCCTGCAGACGACCCTCGACTACCTGGGATACCAGTCCGCGCCGTCGGTGATGAACGTCTACACCCCCTGCGGCTCCGAGCACGGCATCCCCGAGTCGTCGTCGAACGCACGGGCCCGGATGGCTGTCGAGAGCCGAATGCACCCGCTGTTCGTGCACGATCCGCGGCGGGGATCCACGATGCGCGAGTGGTTCTCGATCGACGGCAACCCCGACCAGGACAAGCCCTGGACGACCGCGACGATCGAGTACCTCGACGAACAGGGCGCGTTGAAGCTGCTGACCACTGCGCTGACACCGGCCGAATTCGCGCTCGGCGAGGTGCGGTTCAAGAAGCAGTTCCGCAAGCTGGCGCCAGATGAGGAAGCCAGTGCCGTCCCCATCGACGAGTACGTCGAGCTCTCCGCGGACCGGCGCAGTGAGCACCTGCCGTTCATCTATGCGACCGACGACGATCAGCACCTCATCAAGGTCGCTTGCTCGCAGCGGATCGTCGCGCTGGTCGACGACCGCCGCCGGTACTGGCAGACGCTGCAGTACCTTTCCGGCGTCCGCGAGGCGCAGCTGACCGCATTGCATCGCGCCGACATCGAGGAGCTGCGCGCGAAGTACGACGAGGCCGCTGCCGCGCGCGAGACATCGCTGGACGACATCGCCCGGGCCATGTCGGACCTGGCCACGTCGAGCCGGGCCCCGGCCGGCGGGGTCATGCCCAACCTGACCGGTCCTGCCGCGCCGGCACCCGCGGAACAGCAGCCGGTGGCCGCCGAAGCCGGCCACGGTCCGATCTGGCTGGACACCGCCGACGAGGGGCTGTGCAACGACTGCGGCACCTGCTACCAGGAACTGCCGCAGTTCTTCGCCAAGACCACCGTCGTGATCGACGGCGAGGCCCGCGTCATCGCCCGGATGATCCCCGGTGCCGCCGACACCGTCGAGGTAACCCCCGAGATCGCCAAGCGCATCGACCGGGTGCGCGCCAACTGCGACGCGGAGATCATCCGATGACCGCCGAGTCGACGCTCGACCATCAGGTGGAGTTGCTGCGCCGGCGTTTGGAGAGCGACCCGCGGGCCTTCCGGGAGGTCTTCATCTCCGAGGGGATGCAGGCGGTGGCCTGGGAGTTCCGCCAGCCCGAGCTGGGTGAGGAATTCACGCGCAGCCTGTGGTCGATGCTGGAACGCGGGGACGACAGCAGCACGGTGCTGATGCGGTTCATCTGGAACCTGCCGCTGGGCGGCAAGCGCAAGTTCATCCGCGCCATCGACGCCCACCTGTCCGACCGGTACCCGATGTTCGCCGGGCTGTCGCAGGGGTGGCCGGCGCACAACGCGATCGAGCCGTATGTCCGCGAGGCCGACAGCCGCGCGCAGGACTTCGGTCTGGTCAACCGGGGATTCCTGGGCTATCTGGAGCAGGGCTACAGCCAGCGTGAGGTGGATCTGCTGGTCTGGCTGGAGGTGCTGCGCGACAAGCAGTGCGAGGAGAAGCCGTGCGAGCTCGGCGAGTTCCTGGCCGGGTGCCGGGAACCCACCGGAGGCTGTCCGGTCTCGATCCACATCCCGCAGGTCATCGAGCTGATCGGGACAAACCGGTTCCGCGAGGCGCTGGAACTGATGCAGTCCAGCAACCCGCTACCCGATGTCACCGGGCGGGTATGCCCGCAGGAACTGCAGTGCCAGGGCGTGTGTATCCAGAAACTGCCGATCGCGATCGGGCAGCTCGAGTGGTACCTGCCGCAGCGGGAGAAGTTGGTCGACCCGCAGGCGACCCAGCGCCGGTTCGCCGGTGTGCGCGATCCGTGGCAGACGGCCACCCACCCGCCTGTGGCGATCATCGGGTCCGGCCCCTCCGGGCTCATCAACGCCTACCTGCTGGCCGCGCAGGGCTTCCCGGTGACGGTGTTCGAGGCGTTCCACGCGCTCGGCGGCGTGCTGCGCTACGGCATCCCCGAGTTCCGCCTGCCCAACGACCTGATCGACGACGTCGTCGCCAAGATCCGGATGCTGGGCGGCCGGTTCGTCATGAACTTCGTGGTCGGCAAGACGGCCACCCTGCAGGACCTGCGCGACGCCGGGTTCGCCCGCATCTTCGTGGGCACCGGCGCCGGCCTTCCGCGGTTCATGAACATCCCCGGCGAGCACCTGCTCAACGTGATGTCGGCCAACGAGTTCCTCACCCGGGTCAATCTGATGCAGGGCCTGCGCGAGGACTACGAGACACCGCTGCCCGAGACCGCGGGCAAGCAGGTCCTGGTCATCGGCGGCGGCAACACCGCGATGGACGCCGCCCGCACCGCGCGCCGCCTCGGCGGGCACGTCACGATCGTCTACCGCCGCACCCAGGCCGAGATGCCGGCCCGCGTGGAGGAGCAGCACCACGCGCTGGAGGAGGGCATCGTCTTCGAGGAGCTGCGCTCCCCCGTGGAGTTCCTGGGCGACGACCGCGGCTTCGTCACCACCGCCGTTCTGGACCAAATGGAACTCGGCACCCCCGACGACTCCGGACGCCGGCGCCCGGTGTCCACGGGCCGTACCGCGGCCAAGCGAGCCGACCTGGTCATCATGGCGCTGGGCAACGCCGCCAACCCGATCATCAAGGACTCCGAGCCTCGGCTGGAGACGTCGGCCTGGGGGACCATCAACCTGGACCACAAGGGTTCCCAGGAGACGACGCTGCCCGGTGTGTACACGGGAGGGGATGCCGCGCGTGGCGGCTCGACCGCGATCCTGGCGGCCGGGGACGGCCAGGCCGCGGCCCGCGAGATCCTCGCCATCGAGGACCTGACGCCGGAGGTCATCCGTGACTCCGTGGCCAGTGCACTCGCCTACACCGAACTGGCCGGAACCGACGCCGCCATCCTGGGCAGGGCCGACCTAAGTGACGGCATCGTCGAGTTCACCGTGCGGGCGCCGCTGATCGCGCGTTCGGCACGGGCCGGGCAGTTCGTGCGCGTGCTGCCGCAACCGGACGGCGAGCTCATCCCGCTGACTCTGGCCGACTGGGATGCCGAAGCCGGGACGATCGACCTCGTCGTGCAGGGAGTCGGCACGAGCAGCATCGAGATCAACCGCATGGCGGTGGGCGACGCCTTCACCGGGATCGCCGGGCCGTTGGGGCGTCCCAGTGACATCCATTCTCAGGAAGGCACTGTGGTCTTCACGGCGGGCGGCCTGGGTCTGCCGCCGGTCTTCCCGATCATGCGCGAGCACCTGCGCGCGGGCAACCACGTCACCCTGATCTCCGGCTTCCGCAGCGCCGACCTGATGTTCTGGACCGGGCCCGGGGAACGGGTCCCGCAACTGGCCGACGAGTTCGGCGACCAGCTCGACGTCATCTACACCACCAACGACGGGTCATTCGGGGTGCCGGGGTTCGTCACCGGGCCGTTGGAGCAGATGCTGCAGTCCGGCCGTCCCGTGGCCGAGGTCGTCACCATCGGCCCGCCGCTCATGATGCGTGCGGTCAGCGACCTGTGCCTGCGGTTCGACACCCCCTGCGTCGCGAGCCTGAACTCCATCATGGTCGACGCGACCGGGATGTGCGGCGCCTGCATGGTGCCGGTGCTCATCGACGGCAAACCGGTGCGCAAGCACGCCTGCATCGACGGCCCGGAGATCGACTCCCACACGATCGAGTGGGACAAGTTCCTGCCCCGCTTCAATCAGTTCAGTGCCCAGGAGCAGGCCAGTCGCCAGCGGCACGGCCTGGACTGAGGACTCACGCAGGGTCGCTCAGCAGCGAGGGCTTTTAGCCGCAGCGTCGCTGACCGCGCCTAGTTGACGTACTGCGACTCGGCTTCGACCACATCCGGGAAGGTCTCGAGCAGGTAGTCGATGAACGCCGGTCCGACCCGTTCCTGTCGCAGGACGTCGACCGGTACCGGTAGCGAACGCGCCGTGAACGACGCGTCGGCCAGTGCCCGCGCGGCGAAATCGTGGTGCACAATCGCTCCTCGACCCACGGAGACGAAGTCCGCGCCCTTGTCCAGACACCACTGGGCATCCGCCGTGGACAGCACTTTGCCCGCAACTCCGAGCTGAGTTGCACCGCGAGGCAGGTCAACGAAGTGCTCGATGAGCATGCCCTCGCCGCCACGGCGGGGTCGCATGAACACATCCCACAGGGACAGTTCGAGGTAGTCCAGCAGACCCGTTTCGAGGGCCAGGCGCGCGTACTCACGGCCGTCCGGCAGCGGTATCCCGAAGCCCTCCGGGGAGAGCCGCAGCCCTAATTGGAATTCGTCCCCCGTTGCTGCGCGGATCCCCTCCATCACCTCGCGGACGATGCGGAACCGATTGTCCAGAGTCGTGCCGTAAGCGTCCGGCCGGTGGTTGCGCGACGTGTCGAGGAACTGCCCGAGCAGGTATCCGTGCGCTCCGTGTAGCTCGACCCCGTCGAAGCCGGCACGTTCGGCTCGCACGGCGGCGGCCACAAAGTCCCCGACCGTCGCTTCGATACCATCGACCGTCATGGCCACCGCGTCGTGGTCAGGGTCGTCCCAGGGACATTGCGCCGCCCTGCCTGTGATTGCCCGTTCGGCGCGACGGCCTCCGTGGTGCAGTTGCACCGAACTGCACGCTCCGGCCGCGCGCAGACCCTCTGCAAGGCGACGCAGACCAGGCAGGTAACTGTCGTCGGAGATGCCCAGCTGGCCCTGCCACACGTGGCCGGCAGGTGCGACGAACGCGGCGGCCGTCATCACCAGCCCGAACTCCCCCTGCGCCCGGGCCGTGAGCCACTCCACCTCGTCATCGGAGAGGCTGCCGTCAGGGTTGCTCTGACAGTTGGTCAGGGGTGCAAGGGCGAAGCGATTGCGCCACTTCGGTCCATGCGTCAGTTGCAGCGAGTCGGCGGGCAGCGGCATGTGGCCAGCCTATGGATGCCGTCGGGCACTTCCCCTCGGGGCCAGGCCGACAAAGTGGTTTCGGTGCTTTACGTGCCATCTAAGGTCGCGTGAGGCACCGAAACGCCCGCGGCCAGGCTCGCTCCTGCCGCGTCACGGCGCCCCACCGAGACCCCGCGGGCACAGGCTCGCTGGCGGTTTGCAACGCAATTCGTGGGCAAACAGCGCTCTCCCGGGCCATTTCGAAGCCGAAATCCGCCCTCGGATACGGTTTCCGCCGACGAAAGCACCTACTCGCTCACATATGACGATTAGTCTGCCGATACAATGGGTATCGGAATGAGGTGAACACAATGGCTGGCACTGTGAAGTTAGAGCGCAACGTCCTTCAGCGGACCTGGTCGGTCGTCAAGCATCTCGTCGACGATGTCGAGCCGGACCGCCTCTCCACGATTGCGCCGATTGCGGCAGACGGCACGCGGGTCAGGCCCTTCTCGCAGAACTGACGCACTCGCGTCGGGAGCCACGTGGCGTTAGCGTCAAACATGAGCACGCGGCATTTCGTCATTGTCGGTGCCGGGCTGGCCGGTGCGAAAACTGCTGAACATCTGCGGGCGCTCGGCTACGACGGGCGCATCTCATTGATTGGCAACGAGCACGTGCGGCCCTATGAGCGGCCGCCGCTGACCAAGGACTATCTGCTCGGGAAGGCTGAACCCGAGAAGGCCTTCGTGCATCCGCAGTCGTGGTACGCCGACAACAACGTGGACTTGCTGCTCGACGCGACCGTGGAGAGTCTGCGCGGCAACACTGTCGCCCTGTCGAACGGGACTGAGCTCACTTTCGACCGACTCGCTATCACCACCGGCGCAAGGCCGCGGCGTCTGGATCTGCCGGGATCGGACATGCCCGGCATCCACTACCTCCGCACGATGGACGACGCGCAGCGGATCCGGGGGCTGTTCACCATGGACAACCTGGTGATCGTGGGCGCGGGATGGATCGGACTGGAAGTGGCCGCTGCCGCACGGGCGTCCGGCGTCCAGGTGACGGTCCTGGAG
>ERZ724503.877-NODE-877-length-13514-cov-14.956535_pt1 | contig 13514 bp, 14 predicted proteins | sample MGYA00376036_ERZ724503 | MGnify/ENA primary metagenome ERZ724503 (study PRJEB28724, sample SAMN07190885) | wastewater metagenome | isolation source: influent of sewage treatment plant in Hong Hong | place: Hong Kong | collected 2016-03-17 ...
ATGGTTTTAATTTTTCTTTTAATTCATCTAATGTGTAATCATATATAGATGATAATTCTTCTTTTGCCATTTTATTCTTTCTATTTTATAATATTTTTTTCAATTAAATAATTTGTTAATTTTTCCATTGCCTCTTTATGATTTTTCAAAAAATCTTCATGGGCATTTTGATTTGTATAGTTTGTAACTACAAATATTCCAGCAACTGGAATTTCAAACTCTTTTGCAACACTTAAAACTGAAAAATATTCCATATTTTCAATTCCAACTCCATAATCTAAGAATTCTTTGCATAAAGCCTGATTTGTAGATATGTAATTTGAAGAATTTACAATAGTATCATTTCTTGCAAATTTGTTTTCTGATTCAAGTACATTATCAAGTGGTGTATATGCACTGCTCGTTAAAAATCCTAGTTCTATATTAGAAGCTCTTTTTGATTCAACTATATCAAAAATTTTGTGGTTACCATAAGAACCAGCACTTCCTATAAAAAGTAGATATTCTGGCTTATTGAATAGGCAAGTTCTTGTAAGATTTATAGCAGATTCAATTAATCCAACACCAATAGTTTGAGCAAATGAAAATGTTTCATTTCTTCCAGCACATATAATCATTTACACTCCAGTACAAAATTTGGATTAATTGTTATATTTTGTTCATTACTTATAGGTGCCACATCAGCAGCCATTTTTGACATACCCAAAGATGACATTTCAGCTCTTGCATAAGTTACATTTCCACTGATTGATTCAAAAATATTTATTTTAGAAATTTCACAATATTTAGAAACTTGAGTAGATAAAGATTTAGCATAAGAATCAATCCAATGAATTGCTTCTAATCTAAGAGCATCTAAACTTTTATTTTGTAAATCATCACTTGTTTTCCAAGAAATATTTGAAATATTTAGTTTTACTTCTTCTGATTTTACACTCTCTTTTATTGAAATTAATTTATCAATAAAATCATTTAAGTCTTTTGCATTTTTTGATTCTATGCTGTATCTTAAATTTCCAAGATAACCTATAAATTCTTGTTTATTATCATGATATTTATATTTAGGACTTAATGTGAAACTTCCATTCTTAAGGCTTACATCATTTGTTTTTTTGAAAAAATCATTGAATCTTTCAATCTCACTATTTATTTTACTTTCATCTTTTTTTTCGACGCTAATTGATATATTAGTAGTTAATAAATCTGGATTTACAATTTTTGAAAAACTTTTATTAAAATTTACCTCATATGAAAATCCTAAAATAGGAATTAATAATAAGGGTATAAATAATCTTTTTTTCATTATCTTCTTTCTATATTCTAACTGGAATATTATTTGCTCTTAAATATCTTTTTAAATCCATAATATCTATTTCTTTAAAATGAAAAATTGAAGCTGCTAATGCTGCACTAGCACCACACTCGAAAGCCTCTTTTATATGTTCCATTGTTCCAGCTCCACCACTTGCAATTACAGGAATGTCCACAAGTTTTGAAATTTGACCTGTAATATTTAATTCAAATCCAGTTTTTGCACCATCTGTATCCATAGAAGTTAAAAGTATTTCACCAGCACCTCTATCATATACCTCTTTTGCCCAATTTAGCGCATCAAGACCTGTATCTTCTCTACCACCTTTTACAAAAACATGGTAAGAACCATCTGCAACTCTTTTTACATCAATAGCCACAACTATACATTGAGAACCAAATCTTTTTGAACTCTCATTTATTAAATCTGGATTTGTAACTGCTGAAGAGTTTATAGAAACCTTATCACAACCAACATTTAGAAGTGAATAAATATCTTCTAGCTTTCTAATTCCTCCACCAACAGTTAAAGGAATAAATACCTCTTTAGCAACTTGTTTTACAATATCAACTATTGTTCCTCTATTTTCATGACTAGCTGTAATATCTAAAAAAGTAAGTTCGTCCGCACCTTCAGCGTTATATCTTTTTGCAACTTCAACAGGATCACCAGCATCTCTCAAGCCTATGAAATTTACACCTTTTACAACTCTTCCATTATCAACATCCAAACATGGTATTATTCTTTTTGCAAAACTACTCAAATATAATCCTTAATAATAACTAATTATTATCTTATCTAATTGTAAGTTAAAAGCAGATATACTCCATCCAATTATGGAAAAAGTAAAAGCGAAAAAACAATACGGACAAAACTTTTTAAAAGATACGACTATTTTGGATAAAATCATCCAATCGATGCCCAACAACAATAATTATGTGGTGGAAATTGGGCCTGGATTAGGTGATTTGACCAAAAACTTAGTCAAGTACAAAGATATGACTGCTTATGAAGTTGATACTGATTTAATTGGTATCTTAGAGTCTAAGTTCAATATAGAAATAAAAGAGGGCAGACTAAAACTGATCCACACTGATGTTTTAGAGGCTTGGGATAAGCAAAAAACTCTACATGATGGTAAATATGACTTAATTGCAAACTTACCATACTATATTGCAACAAACATTATATTAAGAGCATTTGAAGATAAAAATTGTGAACACATTATTGTAATGGTTCAAAAAGAGGTAGCAGAAAAATTTACTGCGAAAGTTAACAATAAAGATTATTCATCACTTGGTATTATCACAGAATCAATTTCTATTGATTCAAGAATACTTTTTGATGTTCCACCTGAATCTTTTGATCCACCTCCAAAGATAATGTCTTCAATTCTTTATATTAAAAAAGATATGGATAAATATCTTGATAAAGATTTTAATAAGTTTTTAAAGGCTTGTTTCGTACAGCCAAGAAAAAAACTTTCAAAAAATCTTACATCAGTAGTAGATAAAAATACCATTTCTAAAATTTATGAAGAATTAAATATTAATGATAATGTTAGACCTCATGAAGTAAGTTCATCTTTGTATAGCCAAATGCATACAAGGGTAAAAGATGGAAGAAATTAATACACAAGAACAAGTTGTTGTTAGCAATGAAGCTAATCAAAATGAGATAAACCCACAAAATACAGAGGGTGAAACTAAAAAACCTTTCAAAAAAAGAAAGCCTAAACCAAAAACTCCAAAAGATGCTCAAGCACCACAACAAACAAAAGGTGAGGGTTGGATTACTGACCTAAAAAAAGCATATTTAATAAATGAAAAAATTCATAGGGATAGATTAAATCCTCATTACAAATTGAATCTTAATACAGCTGCTAAACTAAAAATCACTCCACTTGGTGGGTTGGGTGAAATTGGTGGAAATATGATGGTTGTTGAAACAGAAAATCAAGCATTAATTATTGATGTTGGTATGAGTTTCCCTGATGAAAATATGCATGGTGTTGATATATTAATTCCTGATTTCTCTTATATCAGAGAAATAAAAGAAAAAATTGTTGGAATTATTATAACTCACGGTCATGAAGATCATATTGGAGCAATGCCTTATTTGTTTAAGGAGATGCAATTTCCTGTTTATGGAACATCTTTACCACTTGAGATGATTGGTTCAAAATTTGATGAACATAAAATGAGAGAACATAGAGGTTACTTTAGAGCTATTCAAAAAAGAACTCCTATAAAAATTGGTGAATTTGAAGTAGAGTGGATGCATGTTACTCACTCAATTATTGATTCATCATGTATTGCAGTTAAAACAGAAGCTGGGACTTGGATTCACACAGGAGATTTTAAAATTGACCACACTCCAATAGATGGATTTCCAACAGATTTACATAGAATTGCACATTATGGGGAAGAGGGTGTATTAGTATTAACTTCTGATTCTACAAACTCTCATGCACCAGGATTTACAAGAACAGAAAAAACAGTAGGTCCAACATTTGAAAGAATCTTCCAAAATGCAAAAGGAAGGGTTATTATGTCTACTTTCTCTTCAAATATTCATAGGGTTGCTCAAGCTATTGAAAAAGCGCTTAATCATGGAAGAAAAATCTGTGTTATTGGAAGATCAATGGAAAAAAATCTTGAGATTACAATGAATCTTGGATATATAAAATTTCCTAAAGATCAATTTATTGAAGCACATGAAGTAAATAAATATAATGATAATGAAGTTTTAATAGTAACAACTGGTTCTCAAGGAGAATCTATGTCAGCACTTTACAGAATGGCAATTCATGAACATAGACACATCAAAATAAAACCTGAAGACCAAATAATTTTATCTTCAAAAGCAATTCCAGGAAATGAAGGAAGTGTTTCAGGAATCATAAATCATCTTTTAAAAGCTGGTGCAAAAGTAGCTTATCAAGACTACCCAGACATTCATGTTTCAGGACATGCTGCACAAGAAGAGCAAAAATTAATGCTTAGACTTGTAAAACCAAAATTCTTCTTACCAGTTCATGGAGAGTACAACCATGCTTTGAAACATGGTCAAACTGGTATTGATTGTGGTGTTTTAGAAAGAAATGTTTATGTTATGAGTGATGGTGAACAAGTAGAAATATCACCAAAATATATCAAAAAAGTAAAAACTGTAAAAACAGGAAAAGTTTATATTGATAATCAACTAAATCACAAAATCTCTGATGATGTAATTTTAGATAGACAAACAATGGCTAGTGAAGGTGTTGTTATGATTGTTGCACAAATAAATGAAGATGATAGAACACTTGCGCAAAGACCAAAAGTTACATCATTTGGTTTAGTTTCAGATAAACAAGATAAATTCTTCTCTAAAGAGATTGAAGATTTATTAACTGTTTTCCTAGAAAATATCAAACCTGGTATTCTAAAAAACAACAGAATTTTAGAAGATGAATTAAGAAAAGTAGTAAGAAAACATTGTACAAGAAAATATAAAAAATATCCTATGATAGTACCTACAATCTTTGTTCAATAAGGAAATAAAAATGAATTTTAAACAAATAATAAAAGATGTTTTATTAACTGAAGCAAAAGAGATAGAAAAAGCTGCTTCAAAAATCTCTTTTGATATTGAAAAAGCTATTGATTTAATTATCAATTCAAAAGGTAAATTGATTGTTACAGGTGTCGGTAAATCTGGACTTGTTGGAACAAAAATAGCAGCAACACTAGCTAGTACAGGAACAAGTTCATTCTTTCTTCATCCTACAGAGGCTATGCATGGTGATTTGGGAATGATAGGAAAAGAAGATATTGTTTTAGGTATTTCTTATAGTGGAGAGAGTGAAGAGTTGGTTCAAATTCTTCCACACTTAAAGAGATTTAATATACCACTAATTGCAATGGCAAAAAATGAAAATTCTACTCTTGCAAAATATGCAGATGTTTTCATAAACATTAATGTTGAAAAAGAGGCTTGTCCTCTTGATACTGCACCAACATCTTCAACGACATTAACAATGGCAATGGGTGATGCACTAGCAGTTTGCTTGATGAAAAAAAGAGATTTCAAAAAAGAAGATTTTGCTTCATTTCATCCAGGTGGAAGCTTGGGTAAAAAACTTTTTATTAAAGTAGATGACCTTTTAAGAAAAGAAAATCTTCCTGTAGTTTCACGTGAAACAAAACTAAAAGATGCAATTTTAATTATGAGTCAAGGAAGACTTGGTAGCGTAATTATTGAAGATGAAAACAAAAATATAATCGCGCTTTTAAGTGATGGGGATTTAAGAAGAGCTTTGATGAATGATAATTTCTCAATGGATTGTAAAGTAGAAGATATTGCTACAAAAAATCCAAAGATACTGAAAAACAAAGAGCTTTTAGCAAGTGATGCTTTACAATTAATTGAAGATTTTAAAATTCAGCTATTGATTGTTACAGATGAAAACAATAAACTAGTTGGTGTATTACATATCCATGATTTAATTGAAGCTGGTATAAAATGAAAAAGAAAATTGAAGAAAGCCAAGAAGATTTAGTTAGATTAAATAAATTTTTATCTCACAACAGTAACTATTCAAGAAGAGAAGCTGATAAGCTAATAGAAGAGGGTAGAGTAAAAATCAATGGGAAAGTTGTAACTAATCTTGCTACAAAAGTTTCACCAAATGATGATGTTCAAATTGGTAAAAAAACTATTAAAGAAGATAAAAATAAAATCTACACTGTAATAGTTTACAATAAACCAAAAGGTGAGATAGTTTCTAAAAAAGACCCTCAAGGTAGAAAAGTAATTTATGATTCTTTGGACAATAAATATAAACATTTCTTAAGTGTAGGAAGACTTGACTATGCAAGTGAAGGGTTACTTCTTTTATCTGATAGTGTTGAAGTTGTAAATGCACTAATGCACTCTGATTTAGAGAAAGTTTATAAAATAAAAGTTAATGGTTTGATTACTAAACCTGTTGAACAAGCTATGCAAAGTGGTTTAGAAGTTCAAGATGCAACATCTGGTGCGTTTAAAAATAGTAAAATTAAATCGATGACTTTTGCTCCATTTTTAGCTTATGATATTCAAACTAATGGTGAAAAATTCTCTAAAATAAAAGTAGTAATTAATGAAGGTAAGAATAGAGAATTAAGAAGATTTTTTGCTCACTTTGGACTTGATATACTTGATTTAAAAAGATTAGGGTATGGTGGAGTTTCTTTAAATAATCTTCCAACAGGTAAAAGTAGATATTTAACAAAAGATGAATATAAAAATCTAAGACTCTTTATGAACGAAGATGATAGATCTATCTAATAAACTAAGACCAACAAGCCTAGAAACCTTTGTTGGTCAATCTCATATTATTTCAAAAAATAAAGCACTTTATAAATTAATCAAACAAAAAGATATACCTCATCTGTTTTTCTATGGGAAACCAGGAACAGGTAAAACTACACTTGCTAAAATCATAGCTAAAGAGATAAATACAGATTATTACTATTTTAATGCGACAAGCATAAAAATAGAGGATTTAAGAAAGGTATTTGATAAATATAAAGGTAGTTTAATTAAACCATTAATATTTATTGATGAAGTTCATAGATTATCTAAAACTCAGCAAGAAGTTTTACTTCCAATAATGGAAAACTATGATGCAATTATAATTGGTGCAAGTACAGAAAATCCATTTTTTACTTTAACATCTGCTATTCGTTCAAGATCATTTTTATATGAGTTTAAAGCTTTTACAAAAGAAGAGATGAATAAAATTCTTGATATTGCTTTAAAAGATATTGAAATAAATATTCAAGAAGATGCCTTAGAGTATTTGATTATATCGAGTTCTGGTGATGCACGAGCTATGCTTACACTTCTAAATTTCGCATATAAAGTATCAAAAGAGGTAGATATATCTTTACTAAAAGAACTGCGTGAAAATGTAATAGGGGATGGAGTTTCATCATCTGATACACACTATGATTTAGCAAGTGCAATGATAAAATCTCTAAGAGGTTCAGATATAAATGCAGCTTTATATTATATGAGTAGATTAATAAATGGTGGAGAAAGCGTAGATTTTATAACAAGAAGATTGGTTATATTCTCAAGTGAAGATATAGGAAATGCAAATCCAAATGCTTTGAATCTTGCAGTTAATACAATGATTGCCTGTAATAAAATAGGTTATCCTGAATCAAGAATAATACTTTCGCAATGTGCAATTTATTTAGCATCAAGTCCAAAATCAAATAGTGCATATAAAGCTATAAATAAAGCTCTAGAAGAGATAAAAACAGGTAAGATACTAGATATACCAAAACATTTGGATTCACAGCATATAGGCTATTTATATCCGCATAATTTTGGTGGATATGTTGAACAAGAATATTTAAAAGAAAATTTAGAGCTTTATGAAAACTCAAATATTGGATTTGAAAAAACTTTAAATGATTGGCTAATAAAAATTAAAGAAAAAAAAGGAGAATAAATGGAATATTATACTTGGGTTCTAACTTTTCACATAATGGCTATGATGTCTTGGATGGCAATGCTTTTTTATCTTCCTAGACTTTTTGTTTATCATGTGGAAAATATTGATAAAAAAGAGTTTGTTGATGTTGTAAAAATACAAGAGTATAAAATATATAAATATATTGGTCTTCCTGCTATGTGGGCAACAATAGCTAGTGGTATGATTATGATAATTCTAAATCCTACTTTATTAGATTTTAGTATAAATTCTTGGATGTATGCAAAACTAATTACTCTTTTAGTATTAGTTATATACTCATTTTCATTGGAAAAATATAGAAAAGAGTTAGAAAATAATAGTTGTACAAAAAGTGGAAAATTTTTTAGAATGTATAATGAAATGCCAACGATGTTGTCTATTTTAATCGTAGGTTATGTTATTACAAAAAGTTTCTCACTAATTTTTACACTAATTACTATGATATTATTTGCATATATCTCGTATGTAATACTTAAACCTAAAAAAGGCTAAATAAATGAATTTTGAAAAATACTATATTTTAGATACAAACATATTACTTGAAGATGCGTCAAATATATTTAAATTATCACAAAATGGTGAAAACTTAATAATATTAGCAGAAACTGTTTTAGATGAAATTGATACTAAAAAAAGTGGTTTTGATGAGATAAATTTTCAAGCAAGAGAGTTTGCTAGAATACTTGAAAATTCTATTATTCTTGAATCAATCAAAAAAGATTTATATAAAATCATTAGATTAAAAATAGAAAATGATAAAAATACAATTATAGATATTATTTCAAAAGAAGAGTATGACATTAATACCAAAAATGTTTCGTTGAATATAATAAATGATAGAAAAATACTAGAAATTGCAACTTTTGCAAATTCATACTACAAAAGAAAAGTTGAATTTTTATCACTTGATATAATGGCAAGAACTAGAGCTATATCACTTGATATAAAAACAGATGCACTTGTAGGTAAAGATAAAGATGTATTTGATTTTGAATTTACTAAAGAAATCACTATAAATTTTGAAGATTTAGAGTTTTTAGATAATCAAGTAATTGATAAATTTGATAAAGAATATAAGCCTTATAATTTCTCTTATTGTTTTAAAGTTAAATCATCAGATCAAGTAATTCTTGCAAATATCCAAAATAAAAGAATAAAGATTTTAGATGAAGAAGAGATTAGAGACCAAATTATTACTCCATTAAATAAAGAACAACTTTTCTTTAGCGATGCTATTTTAAATCACCTGTACAATGTTTTAATCACTGAAGCAAAGGCTGGTTCAGGAAAAACACTTTTAGCTCTTTCTGGGGCTTTAAAACTTGTAAGACAAAAGCATTTTCAAAAGATTATCTATATAAGAAACTCTATTGAATCACTTGATAAAGGTGAAGATGTTGGTTATTTACCAGGACTTGAAGAAAAATTTAAAATATATAATCATCCTTTGATGGATAGTTTAGATTACATTATAAGAACTGAACATAAAAGAAAAAGAAATAAGAAGAATCCTGATGCAGTTTTTAATGAACTTGATGATAGTGAAGTAACAGCAAGAATTGAACAAATGATCAATAATTATGGAATAGAAACTATGTGGGTAGGAGAGATGAGAGGAAGAACTCTTTCTAACGCATTTATAATTATTGATGAAGCTCAAAATATGTCAAATAAAACTATGCAAATGGTTTTATCAAGAATTGATAGCTCTTGTAAAGTTGTAGTTCTTGGTTCAAATAAACAAATTGATAATTTCTATGTAAATAAATATACAAATGCTTTAACCACACTTCTTAAATCGACTAAAAATGAAAATAAACTTGTAAATATATATGCAATTAAATTACAAAAGGTTCTTAGAGGTCCTATTACTGAATGGGCTGAAGAGATTTTCTCAAAATAAATATTTTCTACTTAAATACAAATCTTTCTATCTGTGTTATAATACATATTATAATACATAAAAGGATTTATATGGGATTATTACAATACACATCAAATGAGATGTTTTCATCTACAGAACTTGTAAGAAAGAGCAAGAATATTTTTGATAAATTAAACAAAAATGACATTGAAAAAGCTATTGTGTTAAGGGATGGTAAACCAGCTGTTATTCTTTTGGATTTCACATATTATGAAGAGATTATGAAAGATTATTTACAGTTAAAAGAACAGTGTCAAAAGTCTAATGAATCTATCAAAAAAGAAGTACAAAAGTTAGAAGTAAAAGAAACAATTAAAGAAGAGAATATTGAAAAATCTTTTCAAAAACCTAAAGAAGAAGATTTTTCTTTTGATTCAGATTTATCTACTAATAAAGCTGAACCTTTAAAAGAATTCTGGGACTAAATATGATAGATGTATTAATCATTGGTTCGGGAATTGCAGGACTAACAGCAGCAATTAATGCAAAAAAAGATAATTCAAATGTTTTAGTAGTATCAAAAACTTATCCAACTCATTCTCAAAGTGTTCAAGCACAAGGTGGAATAAATGCAGTTTTATATGAAGATGAAGATAGTGTAGAAACACATATTGAAGACACATATAAAGCATCTTGCAAACTCTCAAATAAAGAAAATATAAAGTTAATGTGTCAAAATGCTAAAGATACTATACTTTGGTTAGATTCTATTGGAGTACCATTTAATAGAACTTCTGATAAGAAAATTGCTCAAAGAAAGTTTGGTGGAACTAAAAAAATTCGTACTTGCTATTCAAGTGATTATACAGGATTAAAGATACTTCATACACTTTATGATAAATGTATATATGAAGATATTGAGTTTAAAAATGAGCACTTTTTGTTAGATTTAATTATAAAAGATGATGTTTGTTTGGGTGCAACTTTTTACGATATAGTAAATGGAGAAATTATAGAAATTTTATCAAAAACAACAATTATCGCAACAGGTGGTTATGCAGGTATATATTCTAACTTTACAACAAATTCATATTCTAACTCTGGAGATGGTATTGCAGTTGCTTTTAATTCAGGAGTTGAATTATCAAATATGGAATTTGTTCAATTTCATCCTACAACATTGGAAACTTCAAACATTTTAATCAGTGAAAGTGCAAGAGGAGAGGGAGGATATTTATTAAATCAAGATAAAGAAAGATTTATTGATGAATTAAAACCAAGAGATGAAGTTTCAAGAGCTATTTATGAAAAAATAGAAAAAAATGAAAAAGTATATTTAGATTTAAGACATTTGGGTTTAGAAAAAATATGCGAAGTAATGCCTCAAGAAAGAAGATTAGCATTTGATTATTCAAATATAAAGATTGAAAATGAATTATTACCTATTACTCCAGCAGCACACTACACGATGGGTGGAATAAAAACAGATATAAAGACTCAAACAAATATCAATAATCTCTTTGCATGTGGAGAATGCGCACAAGCAGCCATACATGGTGCAAATAGACTAGGTGGAAACTCTTTATTAGAAATTGTAACTTTTGGAAAAATTGCAGGAGTTAATGCCTCTTATAAAGCAAAAAATAGACTTGATATTATTGATATTGAAGTATCGACAAAAAACTCTTTAGATGAAATCTTCAACTATCCAAGTAAAATAAACTTTTATACAAAAAAAGATGAAATAGGTAAGGAATTATTCTATAAATTAGGACTATTTAGAACTGAAGAGAAAATATCAGAATTAATTGAAAAGCTAAAAGATGTAAAATCAAATATTAAATATATGGGTATTGATGATAAATCAAAACATTATAATAAAAACTTGATAAATTTCTTAGAATTTAAGAATACTCTTGATTTATCAATAATTGTAGCTAAGTGTTCATTATTAAGAAAAGAGAGTAGAGGAAGCCATTATAGACTAGATTATCCATTTGAATCAGTAGATTATTCAAAAAATAGTCTCATAAAAAAAGAAAATGATGAAATTAGAATTAAATTTGAGGATATATTATGAAAATAAGTATTAAAAGATTTAATCAGAATGAAGAAAGCTTTATCAAAGAATATGAAGTAAAAAATCAAAACTTATTACAATCACTGATTGAAATTAGGAATAATTTAGATGCAACTTTAACATTTAGATGTGGATGTAAGAGTGGTGTTTGTGGATCATGTGCAGTTAGAGTAAATGGAGTAGAGAAACTTGCTTGTAAAACACAAATCAATGATAATGATTTAATAGAACCAATAAAGAATTGTAAAGTAATTAAAGATCTTGTTGTTGATGTTTCACATGAAACATTATTGATAAAAGAATCGAATTTATCGATAAATGAAGAATATATTTATAATGAAATAAATAAAGAAGATATAAAGAGCATTGATTTACAAAGTAATTGTATTTTATGTAATTCTTGTTATAGTTCTTGTCCTATTTATGAAGTAAATAAGAAGTTTCTAGGACCTTTTGCATTAACTAGAGCATTGAGATATGTAAAAGACAAAAAAACATTTAATAGTAGTATAATAATTGATTCTATACAGTCAAATGGCATATGGGATTGTACCTTATGTAGTTCTTGTACTTTAGTTTGTCCCCAAGGAATTGATTCAAAATCTGATATTATGCAACTACAAAACTTATCTGTACAAAAAGGTTATTCAAATCCTTATCGGCAAAACTTTGATTTTAATAGTGAATTTGATAACTTTGGAGGATTTAACCCAAATGGGTTTTAGGTCTTATAAAACTTATTATCACACTATAATAAATAAATTATTTTAGTGTGATAATCAAATTAAATTGAGAAATCGTGTAAATCTTTGAATAAAAATGCTTCAACTATTTCATCTATACTTTTTTGTGTTGGAGCAATTAATGCAATAATTCCTTCATCCATAAATGGCCAAACATATTCTAACTCATTAATCACAACAACTGCATCTATCCAAGAATTTATATCTTCTCTTCTATCAAAAAATTCAACACTTAGAACTCTTCCTTCTTCTAGTGTAACAAAAGCCCATGCTTTATTCTCTTCAATCGATGAAATAAGACATTCATCCTTACTTTTTGAATCTACTGGTATTAATATAGTCATATTTTCTCTTTATATTTTGTAATCTAAAATATTTTACAATTTTTTATCTTAAGTCTTAAGAAAGATACTCTTTTTTATACCAAAGTGAAAAAACAAAAAGTGAATATAAATGTTGTTTAAATTTATTTGATTTTGAAAGTTCATAAATATGTAAAATATATTGATGATTAAATAAATTTGTTTGATTATTAACATCAACTATTACATCAAGAATTTTATCTTTATATTCATGATTTAACCATTCATTAAATGGAGAATTAAATCCTTTTTTTGTTCTATTTATTATAGTTTCTGGTATATATTTTGATGCAATCTTTTTTAATAAATATTTATTTGTATCTCCAACTTTTATTGATGACTCTACACTAAACATATAATTTACTAAATTAAAATCTAAAAATGGTGTTCTAACTTCCAAGGAATTACCCATAGATATTCTATCAACTTTTGATAAAAGAGACTCTCCCAACCAAATCTTTAAATCAATATAACTCATCCAATCAACTGGATCTTGTTTTGCTGTTTCACTTTTAAATGTTGGAACTTTCTTAAATAATTTCTTTTTTTGAATATCTGTACAGATTTCCCCAAATGAGTTATAGAGGTTTTGTTTTTTTACAATTCTTCTTAAATATTCACTCTCTTTAGTATTATTTTGTA
>ERZ724503.880-NODE-880-length-13489-cov-5.902188_pt1 | contig 13489 bp, 9 predicted proteins | sample MGYA00376036_ERZ724503 | MGnify/ENA primary metagenome ERZ724503 (study PRJEB28724, sample SAMN07190885) | wastewater metagenome | isolation source: influent of sewage treatment plant in Hong Hong | place: Hong Kong | collected 2016-03-17 ...
GTGTTTTTATCCAGCACTGTCACATCGGCACGCATCCCAATGGCAATCCGTGCGGCATTCGAGCCAACAACACCGCCACCTAAAATGACTACTTTAGCGGGCGCGACACCGGGTACGCCACCTAATAAGACGCCGGCACCACCGTGTGATTTTTCTAAGGCAGTAGCTCCGGCTTGAATAGCCATCCTACCCGCCACTTCTGACATCGGTGCGAGCAAAGGAAGGCCACCTCTATCGTCGGTAACTGTTTCATAGGCAATACAGATAGCGCCACTTTTCAGCAGATCCTGCGTTTGGGGAAGATCGGGCGCCAGATGTAAATAAGTGAATAAAATTTGCCCCGGACGTAGCAGTGCACGTTCGGCAGTTTGCAATTCTTTTACTTTGACAATCATCTCCGCGGCGGCAAAAACATGGTGTGCATCGCCGACAATATCCGCACCAGCCGCGGTATAGCGCTCATTTGTATAGCCAATCGCCTTACCGGCATCAGTTTCTACTAGTACAGTGTGGCCTCTGGCGGTCAATTCGCGTACACTAGCTGGTGTCATACCTATGCGATATTCATGGATTTTTATTTCCTTTGGGACTCCGATTATCATACTGGTTTTTCCTTTTAAAATCAGACGATTATTCTGTTTGTCAAATAAGGGGGTAATAAGGAATTGTTAACATAGTATGGTTATGTTCTTGTAAAAGTTTAGTTTGTTCATTATAAAACAAATAGTGATTATCACTGTGTTTCATATCTAAGGTGGAAGGAAATGCTGGAAGAACAGATCAGACTCAGGGATTTGGATCGTATAGATAGAAACATCCTGAATGAACTGCAAAAAGACGGTCGCATCTCGAATGTTGAGTTGTCTAAACGTGTGGGGTTAAGCCCAACGCCATGTCTGGAGCGTGTAAGACGCCTGGAACGGCAAGGCTTTATCGAAGGTTATACCGCTATTCTTAACCCCCATTATCTGGAAGCCTCGCTGCTGGTATTCGTAGAGATCACACTGCAGAAAGGTGCTCCGGATGTATTCGAACAATTTAACAAAGCGGTTCTTTCTTTAGAAGAAATACAGGAATGCCACTTAGTTTCTGGTGATTTCGACTATTTGTTAAAGACGCGTGTGCCGGATATGTCTGCATATCGTCGGTTGTTGGGTGAAACACTGCTGCGTTTACCAGGTGTGAGTGATACGCGCACCTATGTGGTGATGGAAGAGGTCAAGCAGACCAGTCGTTTGGTCATTAACACCCGTTAAGAGTGAAGCCCGTGCTGTTGCACGGGCTATGTTCATTATCCCGCGTAACAGAATTGTACCTACTTCCTCCACGACCGCTTATAATACGCCGCAGAATTCAAGTCTGGGCTCAGTTCTTTTTTATATTCTCAGACGCATAATTATCGCTTTCCAAGAAGGAGTATAGGTTTGGCTGCTGGAAAGTTTACGCCGATGTCAGGTTTACGGCGCATTTTTGAGACGGGGTTAATAGTTTTAACGGTTGCCGCGTTATTCATGCTGCTTTCATTAATTACTTACCATCCTTCTGATCCGGGCTGGTCGCAGACTGCTTGGGGCGGCAAAGTGCATAACGCTGCAGGTAGCGCGGGTGCATGGTTGGCTGATCTGATGTTTTTTGTCTTCGGGGTATTTGCTTATATTATTCCGGTGCTGGTTGTGATCATCGGCTGGGCTATTTTCAAAGCACCATATCGCTTATTGGAAGTTGACTATTTTGCCTTAGGGTTGCGCATTATCGGGTTCATTGCACTATTCCTGTCGATGTCAGCGATGGGCAGTATGAATTTCACCGATATTCATAACTTCTCATCTGGTGGTTTGATCGGTGACATGCTGTATACCGCGCTATTGCCGATCTTTGGCCAGTTAGGCACCACACTGGTGCTGCTATGTTTGATTGCCGCCAGTATTACGCTATTTACCGGTTGGTCATGGCTCATGCTGGCCGAGAAAATTGGTGAAGCCGTGACCGGGGTGTTGAGTTTTATCTATACACTGCCGAGTCGCATCGTCGGCTGGTTTGCCGGTAAAGCCGGTTATCAGCGGGTACAGTCGGATGTGCATGATGAGCACGATCCATTTATGGATGATGACGAAGATAATTTCATTCCTTCTCCTGTCGGCGTTAATGAAGACTTAGTGCCACAACGTGCGCCACGTTTTTCGTTCAGTCGCAAACCTGTTGTCGCAGCAATTGACGACGATGATCTCGACGATGCAGGTGATGAGCCTCCGGCTACGACGGAGCGTCGTGAGCCTGAATTTAATCTTAATCCAGTAAAAAATAGCACAACCCGCAGTGAACCTACTTTTACGGCCAGCTGGTCAGCATTAGAAGATGATGACGACTGGGAACCCACAATGCCGTGGGCGACCGAAGACAAAGAGAGTAAACCGGCAGCGACTGCAACAGTGCAGCCTGCGGTGGTCTCAAATGCGCCAGCGAACGTTGCTGTGCAACCTGCTGCTCCGGCGGCACCAACACCATTACAAGCCGCTGAACAGGCATTGTTAGATCGGGCCCGTAAAAAAGCCGCGATTGGTGATTTACCGTCATTTAATTTGCTGGAAACGCCACCACCAAAAGTGCAAATGATGAGCAAAGAAGAGCTCGATCGTATTGCGCGATTGGTTGAGTCCAAACTGGCTGATTACAACGTGCAGGCGCGTGTGGTTGGCGTTTATCCTGGCCCGGTGATTACCCGTTTTGAGCTGGATCTGGCGCCAGGTATGAAAGCCAGCAAGATCACGGGTTTATCCCGTGATCTTGCGCGTTCACTCTCTGCCGTGAGCGTGCGAGTGGTCGAAGTGATTCCCGGCAAACCTTATATCGGGCTGGAGTTACCAAACCGTTACCGCCAAACCGTACATCTGCGCGAAGTCATCGACAGTGATGCTTTCCGCAATGCCAACAGCCCATTGACGCTGGTGTTAGGGCAAGACATTGCTGGCGAAGCCACAGTCGTTGATTTGGCCAAAATGCCGCATGTGTTGGTGGCGGGGACAACAGGTTCTGGTAAGTCAGTTGGCGTGAACGCCATGATTATTTCGATGCTGTATAAAGCCACACCAGAAGAGGTGCGCTTTATCATGATCGACCCGAAAATGCTGGAATTGTCAGTCTATGAAGGTATTCCGCACCTGCTGACCGAAGTGGTTACCGACATGAAAGATGCGGCGAATGCGCTGCGTTGGTGTGTCGGTGAAATGGAGCGTCGCTACAAGCTGATGTCGGTCATGGGCGTACGTAACCTGAAAGGCTATAACGCAAAAATTGGTGCGGCACTGGATTCTGGCAACCCAATCAAAGACCCATTCTGGCGTCCGAATGATTCCTTTGAGGAAGAAGCACCGGATCTGGAACGTTTACCGCATATCGTGGTGATCGTCGACGAATTTGCCGACATGATGATGATGGTTGGTAAAAAAGTGGAAGAGCTGATTGCACGTATTGCTCAAAAAGCGCGTGCGGCAGGTATCCACCTGATTCTGGCGACCCAGCGTCCGTCGGTTGATGTTATAACCGGGCTTATAAAAGCGAATATCCCAACCCGTATTTCGTTCCAGGTATCATCGAAAATTGACTCACGGACCATTCTGGATCAACAAGGTGCCGAAGCGCTGCTGGGTATGGGCGACATGCTGTATATGCCACCGGGGGATAATAACCCTGCGCGTGTGCACGGCGCGTTTGTCAGTGATAATGAAGTGCATCGCGTGGTCGATGATTGGAAACTGCGTGGTGAACCAAACTACATCGATGAGATCCTGAATGGCGAGATCACGGCAGAAAATGCGCTGCCGGGTGAGCAGACCAGTCGCGATGAAGATTTAGATCCGTTGTTTGATGAAGCCGTTGAGTTTGTGGTGGAGTCACGTCGTGGTTCCACTTCCAGCGTACAACGTCGTTTTAAAATCGGTTATAACCGTGCGGCACGTCTGATTGAACAGATGGAAGGCCATGGAATTGTCAGTGCACCGGGTAGTAATGGGCAACGCGAAGTGCTGTCACCAGCACCTATGAGAGACTGATATGACAACAATTGCGAAATGGTGTGCAGCGGGATTAACCGCTTGTGTCTGGTCACTGAGTTTCAATGCGCTGGCCGATGACAGTGCGGTATTAAAGAAAAAGCTGGCGAGCATTCGCCAGTTCAGCGCGCATTTTGAACAAGAGGTGACTGATGCACAGGGCAAACCTTTGCAAAAAGGCAGCGGTGAAATGGTATTGCAACGCCCAGATCATTTCCGCTGGGAAGCGAAACAACCCGATGACAATCTGATCCTGTCAGATGGTAAAGCAGTTTGGTTGTACGATCCGTTTGTTGAGCAGGTCACTGTGATGAGTTTAAGCAAAGCGGTGGTGAATACGCCGTTTCTGCTGATCTCCAGCACTGATGATAAAATCTGGAAAAATTACCTCATCGATCAAGATGGCTCGGCTTTCACCATCACCAGTAAGCAAAAAGATCAGCGTATCGAATCATTGCGCATGGTGTTTGATGATAAAAACCATATCACCCGGATGGAAGTGAGTGAAGCACAAGGGCAGCGCAGTGAATTTACACTCTCTGCCTTTAATGCTAACCCGACCATTAAAGCCGATACCTTCAATTTCAAAACACCGGAAGGTGTGACGGTTGATGACCAACGCTGATGAGCAATCTGTCGCTGGATTTTGCTTCTGATTTTCGCCCTCTGGCTGCGCGGATGCGGCCAGAGCGGTTAGACCAGTATATTGGCCAAAGCCATTTACTGGCGGAAGGTAAACCCCTGCGACGAGCGATTGAGGCCGGACATTGTCACTCCATGATTTTATGGGGGCCGCCCGGCACAGGTAAAACCACCTTAGCCGAGTTGATGGCGCGTTATTGTCAGGCTGATGTCGAGCGTATTTCTGCTGTTACATCGGGTGTTAAAGAGATCCGTGCTGCCATTGATCGAGCGAAAGACAACAGCTATCGCGGTCGTCGCACGCTGCTGTTTGTTGATGAAGTGCATCGCTTTAATAAGAGCCAACAAGATGCCTTTTTACCGCATATTGAAGATGGCACCATCATCTTTGTTGGCGCAACTACTGAAAACCCCTCGTTTGAGCTGAACAACGCATTGTTATCGCGGGCCCGGGTTTATTTGCTGAAACGTTTGACCGATGATGATATTCAGCAAGTGGTCGAACAGGCGTTAACTGATCCTCGTGGGTTAGCAGGGGAAGCGTTACAGTTTGATGAGGGCGTATTAAAAGCACTCGTGCAACTGGTCGATGGCGATGCGCGTAAAGCGCTGAATTATCTTGAATTGCTCAACGACATGGTTGAAAGTCACGGCGGTGTAAAACGGGTTGATCGTCATCTGCTGGCCGCTGTTTCTGGTGAAAAAGTAGCGCGTTTTGATAATCAGGGTGATGTTTATTACGATCTGATCTCTGCCTTCCATAAATCCATTCGCGGCTCTGATCCGCAAGCCGGACTGTACTGGTATGCACGTATTGTCGCTGCTGGCGGTGATCCGCTGTATGTGGCCCGTCGCTTGCTGGCGATTGCCTCGGAAGATATTGGCAATGCTGACCCGAATGCGATGCGGGTTGCTCTGGCCGCTTGGGATTGTTTCGAGCGGGTAGGGCCGGCAGAAGGCGAACGCGCTATCGCACAGGCGGTGGTGTATCTGGCTTGTGCACCGAAAAGTAATGCGGTGTATGTCGCTTGGAAAGCCGCGTTACAAGATGCCAAAACACAACCGGATTATGAAGTGCCACCGCATCTGCGTAATGCTCCGACGAAACTAATGGCCTCGTTGGGGTATGGTGAGGAGTATCGCTACGCTCATAACGAACCGGGTGCTTATGCGGCGGGTGAGTGCTATTTCCCGCCTGAGTTGGAAGGGCGGGAATATTACCTGCCGTCAGAACGTGGCGCTGAAAAACAGATCGCACAGAAACTGAATTATCTGGCAGAGCTGGATGCACAAACCACTTTTCAACGGTATCCCAAACCGCGTTAATGCGGGATTGCTGCTCTCATTTGTTCTCAACATCTTCATAACGCTATCAAAACACAATAATCCTTGTTTTGGCGTACCCGCCATCGACTGCTTTTGGTAAACTGCACTCATCGACGACATCTATTTGGTCGCGGATCGGTTTATTCCTCCAATAATTTTGTATAACAGCAGGTTTATCATGCTTGATCCTAAATTTTTACGTGGTGACATCGAAGTGGCGGCTGAGCGTTTGGCTCTGCGTGGCTATAAACTGGATGTGGCTATGGTCACTGCGCTGGAAGAACAGCGTAAAGAGCTGCAGACTCGTACTCAGGAATTGCAGGCGGAACGTAACGCCCGTTCGAAAGCGATCGGTGAAGCGAAACGTCGTGGCGAAGATGTAGCCCCGTTGATGGCGGAAGTTGGCACATTGGGTGACGATTTAGAGCAGTGCAAAAAACAACAGGACGAGATCCTGGAAAAAATGCGTCAGATCTCCCTGTTAGTGCCAAATTTGCCAGCTGATTCTGTACCCGTCGGTAAAGATGAAAGTGAAAACGTCGAAGTGCGCCGCTGGGGTACACCTCGTCAGTTTGATTTTGAAGTCAAAGATCACGTTGCGGTGGGTGAAGCGACTGGCGGTCTGGACTTTGCGGTGGCGACTAAAATCTCCGGTTCCCGTTTTGTGGTGTTGAAAGGCCAAATTGCTCGCATGCACCGTGCGCTGGCGCAGTTCATGTTAGATCTGCACACCCAACAACATGGTTATACCGAATGTTATGTGCCTTATCTGGTAAATGCAGACAGTTTGCTGGGTACCGGTCAATTGCCTAAATTTGCCGAAGATCTGTTTCACACCGCGATCAATGGTGAAGGTGATGAAGAAGGTAAGGTGCGTAAGTTCTCGCTGATCCCTACTGCGGAAGTGCCATTGACCAATATCGCCCGTGATGAAATCTATGACGAAAAAGCACTGCCAATCAAAATGACCGCGCATAGCCCATGCTTCCGTTCTGAAGCCGGTTCTTATGGTCGTGATACTCGCGGTCTGATCCGTATGCATCAGTTTGATAAAGTCGAAATGGTGCAGCTGGTGCATCCAGAGAAGTCATGGGATGCGCTGGAAGAGATGACGGGTCATGCAGAGAAAGTGCTGCAGCTGTTAGGCTTACCATATCGTGTTATGGCTCTGTGTACCGGTGACATGGGCTTCTCGGCGGCAAAAACTTACGATTTGGAAGTGTGGTTGCCTGCTCAGAATACCTATCGTGAGATTTCATCTTGCTCTAATTGCACTGATTTCCAGGCGCGTCGCATGCAAGCGCGTGTGCGCGGTGCTGACAGCAAACCACAACTGCTGCACACGCTGAATGGTTCTGGTCTGGCGGTTGGCCGTACCTTAGTTGCGGTATTGGAAAACTACCAGCAAGCGGATGGCCGCATTGAAGTGCCTGAAGTGTTACGTCCTTACATGAGTGGCCTGACACATATCGGTTAATGTAATCCGATTACGTACTGCATAAAAAGCAGGCTGTTTCCAGCCTGCTTTTTTATTGCCTGATCAGGTGCGTAAGTGGCGTAGTTCGTCTTCCAGTTTTTCTGCCTGCACACCCAGATGTTCACTGCGCTGATATGAGTAGTTAGCCAGATCAGCCAGCGTTTGAGCCGCATCATTGATCTTGTTCAGATTATGAGTGACGCTTGCTGTCACAACATTTTGTTCATCCGTTGCCAATGAAATCATATTCATATATTCATCAATATTCTGAATTTGCTGTACAACCTCAGCCAATGTGTTGAACGAGAGCTCGGTATCGTTGACAGTTTTTTCAGCAGTACTCATGCCACTGTCAATGACCTTCATGGTATTTGTGACTTCTTGCTGCAGATTTATAATCAGGTTGCTGATTTCATCTGTAGACGTGCGGGTTTTTGTTGCCAGTGAGCGTACCTCATCGGCGACAACGGCAAAACCACGACCCTGTTCACCAGCTCGTGCAGCTTCAATTGCTGCATTCAGCGCTAACAGGTTAGTCTGATCTGCAATCGAGCGGATAACCTCGATAATATGGCTGATATTGTTACTGCGCTGAACGACCATCCCGACGGCACCATTCGCCTGCTGCATATTGTCAGACAGATCCCGGATCTGGCCTCTTGCCACCGCTAATGAGTTTTGCGCATTTGTGACGGCCAGCGTTGTGTCTTTGGTCTCTCCGGCTGCTTTATTGACATGATTAGCGACTTCACCCACGGCAGCGCTCATCTGATTCATCGCCGTAATGATGCTGCTCATCTCCTGATGCTGAACGTTTATATTTTGTTTAATGTTGACGGAGGTATCAGACATTATCTTTGCTTCGCTGGCGACGGCATGTCCAACCGTTTTTATACCAGAAACCATTGCCCGTAACTTATCTAAGAAACGGTTGAAATTCCCTACTAACTCAATCAGTTCTGCATGCTGATTGACTTCCATATGATGAGTCAGATCGCCCTCACTGCTGGCCAAATGCAACGCATGCCGACTGATCTGCGCAATGGGTTTGACGATAGAGTTAATCACAGTTCGCAGTAAAACAAGCGCGATAACCAGCACTAAAAAACTGGTACCAGCGGTGCGAAGTGTAGTGTTATGTAGTAAATCGCTTAGCTCACTATTTAACGCTTCACTGCTTGCCAGTGCGACACTTTTGGGAACTTGAACGACCATTAACCAGCTCGTATTCGCCTGTTTAATTTTGATAGGATAATAAGCAATAAAATCTGTTGATGTCTCTTGCAGCAGGCCCTTCTCGGGAATTTGCGTCGGAATGGATACAGAAGATGGTGTCTCTTTCAGTGGGCGGCCCAGTTTATTTTTGAATTGATTACTGCCAATAATTAAACCTTTGGCTGTTAACAATAAGACATTTGCTTTACCGTCATACAGCGAAGCAGAGAGATTTTCGGCTTGTTGCTGAAAGATTGGTAGATTGACATCGACCCCGACGATGCCATGGAATTGCCCCTGAACGACCACCGGCATTGTTAAGCTGGTCAGTAATTCGGTATGACCAGGCGAAGTTTCGTAAGGGTAGGGCTCCATGATGCATGCATGTTTGGTATCCCGTCCGCAAAGATACCACTCGGCTTCGCGGATACCAAATTCATTGAGTTTGTCAGAATATTTCGCATTACTGGTTGCTGTATCAATGGTTTGCTGCTCTAGTTCCCCGCCATTTGTGCTATTACGGGTAAAATAAATTTCAAGCGTACCCTTGGTGGCGACGGAATGTGTATCACCGGTTACCCATTGCGCATCTTTATTGTCATAAGCATTCGGTTCAAACTGTGCGTATATAGAGCTGACCTGTTCATTTTCACGCAGAATATTCTGCAAATCGGTTTGTAATGTTTCCCGGGTTACCGCCAGCTCAGGGCGCTCGATTCCGGTTTTTACCATCCCGGCCAGGCTCGCCGGAATGCGGTAAGCTTCATTGATGAAAGCGGAAACAATCTCACTGTATTGACCCGCTTTCGCAGTAATGTTGTTGCGGATCTCAGCCCGTAAAGCGGTATCTGTTCTTTGTAATAACACTGTCTTTGATGACTCTAGAGAGAGCCAGAGCATACCGACAGAAAGAATACTGCTGCAGATCATTAATCCCATAACAAATAAAAACAATTTGCTTCGCAACGATTTTTCACGCATATGTGATTCCTTTGTTAAGCGATGCTGAAGTGCCAGATACCGAGTTTTAGTGAATCTATATCAAAAGTGTAGGAGCGCTAAGACGATAAAGCGTTGTTAATCGGAATTTTTATGAAAAAACAAATCTAATCTTGCGAGACACACTTCATTTTGTAACATATGACTTCACTTCACACCATTGTCTGATGTCACCTGAAAATGCAGATATATCTTAAACGATTCAATAGTGCGGCAATACTCAGCTTGTTGCTGGTTACCGGTTGTGCCAGCCATAGCGATGCCAAGCTGGAAGCTGATATGGTGGTTTTGACGAAAAAGATGCAGGCATTGAATGCGGAGTTAATTGCACTCAAAGCTAAACAGGTGAAAGAGCAGCAGGCTAAATCAACGACGGCAGAACGATAGCAGAATTTAGAATAGATGGTGGCTATGACGGGATTCGAACCTGTGACCCTCGCATTATGAGTGCGATGCTCTAACCAACTGAGCTACATAGCCTTTTAAGATTAAATATGGCTGGGGTACCAGGATTCGAACCTGGGTATGACGGGATCAAAACCCGTTGCCTTACCGCTTGGCGATACCCCAACTGGAATATTTAAAATAGATGGCTGGGGTACCAGGATTCGAACCTGGGTATGACGGGATCAAAACCCGTTGCCTTACCGCTTGGCGATACCCCAACTGGAAAACTTTACATAGTGATGGCTGGGGTGCCAGGATTCGAACCTGGGTATGGCGGAATCAGAATCCGCTGCCTTACCGCTTGGCGACACCCCAAAAATGGTGGCTATGACGGGATTCGAACCTGTGACCCCCGCATTATGAGTGCGATGCTCTAACCAACTGAGCTACATAGCCAACACTCGTACAACTCAACATTGCTGCTGAACTGTGCGGGGCGCATTATGCGGATATGCGCTGTTACCGTCAACCATTTTTTATGTAACCGTTCCTGTCTGCTTAAATCTTGGTCGGCAACCAGCAAATAGCGCAGCTTATCTGCTGGTTTTGTTGCAGTTTTAGCCATTAAGCAGCAAGACTTATGCGCCGAATGCCTCTTGCCATTCCTGATTAAACTGCACAAGTGCAGCATCGACCGCCGGGCTGAGTAATAGCTGTTCAGCCACATCAATGGGTAATGTCACGCTGGTACAGCCTGCCAGTAAACAATCCAACACTTGGCGTGGCGTTTTAAAACTGGCGGCTAAAACCTGACAGTGCGGGGCGTGCAACGTGAGCAGTTGTTGTAGTTCCTGCACACATTTAATGCCACTGCCACCTTGGGCATCAATCCGATTCACGTAAGGTGCGACATAACTGGCGCCAGCTAATGCGGCCAGCAATCCCTGCATCGGGGAATAAACCGCAGTGCCCAGTGTTGGGATGTTGCGCTGTTTCAGTAATTTGATAGCTAACAGACCTTCCGGGGTTACAGGGATCTTGACCACCAGACGTGAATCCAGCGTTTGTAACTGTTCTGCTTCTTTCACCATCTCTTCTGCGTTATCGGCCAGAACCTGCGCAAACAGCACATTTTCCGCACCGATAATGCTACGTAATGCTGGCAGCGCGGTGGATAACGGTTGACGTCCTTTTGCCACGATACTGGGGTTAGTAGTAACGCCTTGAATGGGCATAAAGCGCGCTAATCGTTCAATGGCATTCAGGTCGGCACTATCAAGGTAAAACTCCATCATTTTCTCCTGTGAGCTACTTTTCAGATCTCACTATATAAATATGAATCGCGATAAAGTTTGATTGAAATCAAAATAAACTTCGAATGAAAGTTTTTAAATGAAAATCGAAACTAAGTGACAGGATAAATTATGATCTGCAATCTGCAACGCTATGCCACCCATGATGGCCCAGGGATCAGAACGGTGGTGTTCATGAAAGGGTGCTCTCTCAGTTGCCGCTGGTGCCAAAATCCGGAAAGTCGGTCGCGCAGTTTAGATTTGTTATATGACGAACGCCTGTGCACTCAGGGGTGTCAGCGTTGCACGCAACATAGTTCCTGTTTTAAACGCGAGGATAGCACTTCAGCCGTCACTATTTTGCGACACGGACTCACAGAAAATGAGATGCGACTGGCTGCAGATGCTTGCCCGAGTGGTGCCATTTCTCTTTGTGGCGATGAGATGGATTCCGAGCAAATCATGGCACAAGTGCGGCGTGATAACGCGTTTTATCAGCGCAGTGGCGGTGGCCTGACTTTGTCAGGTGGTGAACCTTTTATGCAGCCAAAACTGGCACAACAGGTGCTGCAAATGGCTCGTCAGGAAGATATTCATACCGCTGTAGAGAGCTGTCTGCATGTACCTTGGCATTACATTGAGCCATCGCTGGCATTCGTTGATTTGTGGCTGCTTGATTTGAAACACACAGATGCGGATAAGTTCCTGCAATGGACCGATGGTCAGCTACCTTTAATCCAACACAATATCGAAAAACTAGGCAAAAGCGGCGCCAATATTTTATTTCGTGTTCCCATCATTACTGATTTCAACGATGACGAAATAACACTAAACGCCATCATTCAGCAGGCGGCTACACACTATCAACGTTTCGGTGGTAGTGGCGAAATTCATTTCCTGCCGTACCACACTTACGGCATGCACAAATACCATTTACTCGGGCTGGATTATGAATGTGCCCGGAAACCATTTGATCGACCAGAGTTACTGGCCTTTGCCGAGCAGCAAGCCAAAGCCTGTGGTCTGACTGCCATACTGAGGGGGTAATTATGACTGAACTTGACCTGACCACGTTATCTGCGCGTATTCGTGATCATAAAAGGCGTTTAGTGGAGATCGTCAAACCACCGGTTTGTACTGAGCGCGCGCGTCATTACACCGAAAGTTATCAGGCGAACATGGATAAACCAGTCGTGGTACGTCGCGCACTGGCATTGGCGCACCACCTGCAACAGCGCACGATTTGGATCGACAATGATGAGCTGATTATTGGTAATCAGGCATCTCGTTTACGCGCGGCACCGATTTTTCCTGAATATACCGTTGGCTGGGTAGAAAAAGAGATCGATGAATTAGGCGATCGCCCTGGTGCGGGGTTTAGTGTTACGGCCGAAGACAAAGCAGCGATCCATCAGTTAGCACCGTTCTGGCGTGGGCAAACGGTACAAGATCGCTGCTATGGGCTGTTTACCGAAGAGCAGAAAGCAATTCTGGCCAGTGGCATTATTAAAGCTGAAGGCAATATGACCTCGGGTGATGCGCATCTGGCGGTGGATTATCCGCAATTGCTGGAGCTGGGTATTCATGGATTACAGGTAAAAGTCGCTGAGCGGCGGCAGCGTCTTGATTTAGCTGACTGGAATGATCTGCATCGAGAACAGTTTCTGAAATCGGTGGATATCACCTTATTAGCGTTGTCTGAACATATCCAACGTTTTTCGGAACTGGCGCGTCAGATGGCCAGTCAGGAAAGCCGGATTGAGCGCCGTGATGAATTGTTAGCGATTGCGGAAAACTGCGATTTGATCGCCCAACAGCCGCCGCGTACCTTCTGGCAAGCGTTACAACTGTGCTATTTCATTCAATTGGTATTGCAGATCGAGTCTAACGGTCATTCTGTATCGTTTGGCCGCATGGATCAATATCTCTACCCTTGGTATCGTCGTGATGTGGAATTAGAACAAACCTTACCGCGTGAACAGGCGATTGAGTTGTTGCATTGCTGCTGGTTGAAGCTGCTGGAGGTGAATAAAATCCGCTCGGGTACGCATTCCAAAGCGTCAGCGGGTAGCCCACTGTATCAGAATGTTACCATTGGAGGT
>ERZ724503.885-NODE-885-length-13439-cov-6.819934_pt1 | contig 13439 bp, 22 predicted proteins | sample MGYA00376036_ERZ724503 | MGnify/ENA primary metagenome ERZ724503 (study PRJEB28724, sample SAMN07190885) | wastewater metagenome | isolation source: influent of sewage treatment plant in Hong Hong | place: Hong Kong | collected 2016-03-17 ...
TAAATCAATTAACAAATGATTGTTTGATTTTATCAATAATAGCTTTTAAACTTTTAGTTGCAGAGGTTTCATTATTATTAGAACGTCCATAAATGTAATCGAGTACTTGTTCCAACATTGAAATGGCTTTTTCTGCATCCATTTTACTATTTTTTGCATTTTTTACTAAATTCATAATATCAGCAACTTTAAATGGTGATTTTTTACCAAGATCAGATAAAGGTGCAAGTGCGGTAATAATATCTTCATTTAAAAGATATTCTTTGAAAGTAATAGACATAATTTGTTTCCTTTATATAAATATGATTTGTCTTAACGTATTTATGTGTTGACAAGGTTGGTTCATTGATATATAATTGTTTCATTGATTGGTTGCAAAACAAATCAATGATACGGATAGATGGCTGAATGGTTTAGGCGGCAGATTGCAAATCTGTTCTATATTGGTTCGATTCCAATTCTATCCTCCAATATGTTGGCGGTGCGTCATATGGAATGACATGTGGCTTTGACCCACAGAAAAAGAGTTCGATTATCTTACCGTCTACCAGTTGACACAATGTTTTAGATAAGTTATAATAGTTTCATCAAATGCGTTAAACAAAGGGCCTGTAGCTCAGTTGGTTAGAGCAGACGACTCATAATCGTTTGGTCGTGGGTTCGAACCCCACCGGGCCCACCAGATAACAAAACAAAGGATCAAAATAAAAGAAACTTAATTTTTCTTTATTCCTGGTCCTGGTGTTGGTGATTTGATACTTTTTCAGTTATTAATATAATCAATATTTTGTCGTGAAATGTCAATTTAACGATTATACGTGTATAACTAAGTCAAAAAGTTAAAATCATCATAGGTTCGATTCCTATTTGTTTATAATTTGTATGGTGTAATGGCAACACAGCCGTCTTGTTGGCGGAAATCATGGGTTCGATTCCCATTGCAAATTATATAATTATCTTTCCGTAGCTCAATTGGATAGAGCATCAGCCTTCTAAGCTGAGGGTTACAGGTTCGATTCCTGTCGGAAAGGCCAAAAACGATTGTCCTTTCGTTCGGCAACATGGGCCTTGTCACATACCCATATGGTATGGTTGATTGCGGTTTCGTCATTATCAAAAGTTTGGTCCTAAATGACGTGATATGTAATAAGGGAAACATGAAATTCATGTTTCCCTTTTATCATTTTTGATTGACAATATTTTTGAATTGTTGTATAATATGTTTTTTGATTCACAAACAATGAAATTATAAAAAGATGAATGTTCTTGCATTTGTAATAAAAGATTCTGCTATTTTTGAAATCAATGATTCGTTTGGAAAAATTACACACCAAGATGGTGAATTTGTAATTCAATATGTACCCGAATATAAAATTCGTGAAGTGTTACCAGAATTTAGAAATTCTAAACGAATTGAAGTAAATTCGATTGATGATGTTATTAAGGAAATTGAATATGTTTGCTAAACATGTTTCTAAAACAAAAGCAATTCAAATGAATATCAATGGCGAATTGAAAAATTCTTTGGTAATCAGTATTGTTTCTCCTAATGAACAAAATCCACAATTTGATTGTGTTGCGTGTTTGTCTTTGAAATTTCATGATGTTCTTGAAAGACAAAAAGGAAAAGTTGCATTTGATTCTTCGCACGCAAATGCAATTATTAATTTTATTAAGAAAAACAACAACCATGACATAGTTGTACATTGTGAAGCCGGACTTAGCAGAAGTGCGGCTGTTGTTCGTTTTCTTGTTGAATATTTTAATTATGTTGGTGTGTTTGCAAACACTAATAATTTAATGGTTTATCAAAATCTCTGTAAAGCAATTGGTGAAGTGAAAACCAATTCCTTTTATGAAAACCTGTTTAATCAGAAACAATTATTCCTTGATATGGATGGTGTGTTTGCTGATTTGATTGGTGAATGTCAAAGACGTGGAATTAATGTGAATAATCCACATACTTTGTGGAAAGGTATCAATTCCATTGAAGAATCTATGTTTGGTTTACTGCCTAAATTAAGTTGGGCAGATGATTTGTGGAATATGACAAAACATTATAATCCTACCTTTTTGACTGGTGATCCTAAAATGGAAATTCATCGTAAAGCAAAAGTAGAATGGCTTAAACGTCATTTTGATTATGATGATATTATTATTCATCCTAGCAAATTGAAACAAGAATATGCTGGGAATGGTAATGTGTTAATTGATGATTCAGATCGAAATATCAACAATTGGAAAAATGCTGGTGGAATTGGTGTTTTGTTTGTTGATTTTGATACATCATACAATGACATTTGTCAAGCGTTAGTAACGCTATAATTGATTCATTTAAAAGGAAATAATATGAAAGCAATGATTGCAATTTCAAAAAATGTTATTGGAAATGGTAATGGTTTGCCATGGAAAAACAAAGAAGATTTATCTAGATTTGCATTGCAAACAAAAGATAAAAATTTAGTAATGGGATATAATACATTTATGTCATTACCTGAAATTGATGGCGTAAAATTAAAAGGACGAACACTTCATGTATTGTTTAATGAAGGAACAAATATTGAATTACCGGATTATGCAATTGGTATTACATTAGATGTTTTAAAAGATTATCATTGTTGTGGTTTGATTAATGATTATATTTGTATTGGTGGAATGAAAACCTTGAATTTGCTATATGATGAAGGTTTAATTTCAGAAGCAGATATTACTTGGATGTTTGGTGTTGGGAAAATGAACTTGGATAATCCAGTTTATTTTGAAGGTTCGTTTGCAAAACGAATTCAAGAATCTGCGCCATATTCATATGATGTGCATGATTATAAAACTTGCACTAATATTATCGAAACATATAAATTTTAAAAAAATGCGGACATAATGTCCGCATTTTTTATACATCGAGCGTAAAACCGCACGATCTTTAGTCGCCTAGCAGTTGACTTCATTTAGATATGTTATAATATGATATATGTGATTTCAAATATAAATCAAAATGATTTACAAAATTCATAATAATCCAATTTTAAATCAACGTTTGAAATGTAAACAAGTTGGTTCAAAATGGATTTCAACATTATCTATTTTAGAAGTAATGAAAATTGTAGCTGAATATTATGATTGATAGAATTTCAACTAAATTTAGAAACATTTATGAATCAAAATTAAACAATGCTGAAATAGCATGTATTAATCCAAAATATGCTGTTGAATATGCAAGATATAATTGTCTTGATAGATTTGAATTTGGTGAAGCAATTATTGCTACATCTGCATATTATTCATCATTATATGCAGAATTTGTTTTAAAATCTAGATTTGAGTTAGGTGAACCAACAATTGCTACAAATGCTGAAGCTTCATATGCATATGCAATAACTGTATTACATACAAGATTTGAATTAGGTGAACCAGAAATTGCTAATAATGCTTATGCATCATGCATGTATGCAATTTACCTTATTAAGGAAAGATTTCATTTAGGTGAACAAATTATAAAAACAGACAAGTTTTTTAAAAATAGATATGAAAAATTTTTCTCAATATCTTTGTAAAACAATTATGTAAATATGTGTTGACAAGATGAATCATATGTTATATAATTGATTTATAAACTGAACGGAAGATGTTGCATCATGGTGATGTGATTGCCTGCTAAGCAAATTATACTAATAAAATAGTATTCAGTTCGATTCTGACTTCTTCCGCCGTCTCGGTAGTTTAGTGGTAAAACGAAAGCCTCCAAATCTTTTGTCTGCGGTTCGATTCCGTACCGAGATGCCTGGTGATTGTAGCATAATTGGTTAATGCCCATGATTGTGATTCATGAAGATGCGAGTTCGAATCTCGTTGATCACCCCAACATAACCCACCTATTGCGTGCAATAGGCAAAAAGGAATAACATTTTGTTATTCCTTTTTCTTTATAAAGATACATTTAAAATATACATTTCATCTGTAACTTTAGATGCTGGTATATCAACAACTGATTTAATTATAGCAGGATTAAAAATTACAACAATAACTTGATCATTAAATCCACCATATCCTTTTGAAACATGATAATCAATTCCATTATCAATTAAAAATTGACGAACAATTGTAGAAGTTGATGGTGTTATGCAATCATAATTAATCATCAAATTTAAAAAATATTGTGCTGGAATTGTTTCAGTATATTTTTTATTAATATGTTCAATTAATTTTGTTTTATTAGTAAAACGATGTGATTTTAAAAATTGCATAACATCAGATATATCTAATATAACTTTTCTTATTTCCACACCAGGCTTAAATTTAACTAAGTAAGTTTTACCTCCACCTTTTGCATATTTAGAAGCAGTAGAATAAAAATTAGTCAAATATAACCCCGGTCCGTATTCCATTTGCTTACTTTTATTTCCATATACTTCACGATATGACGATTGCAAATTTCGCCCACCATGCCACATAGTGATTAAATTTTCAGTTATTTCATAAAGTAACATAAGAATCCTAATAATGTATTTTAGAAAATATTTAACCAATACATTCTTTTTAAAAAATGATTGACAAAACGTCTAAATGATTGTATAATGATTTTAATGATTAAACACAAGTTCATCATGTGTTGAGAAATGGATATGAAAATACTTTCAAACATTTAAGGAAATTTCAATGAATACCGCTCAAATTGGAACTATTGACAATCCGTTCAAATTGACTGTTAAACAAAATCCTTATAAAAAGGATAAATGGGATATTCGTGTCGTAGAAGCAATTGACAAATATCAAGCTGGTGAAATTTTGTGCACTAGCAAATATAAATTTTATTGCCAACATCACTTTTTGATTGGTGATAAATCTAATATTGAAAAACTGCCTGATGTAATTGAAATTACCACATACAAGGCAAAAGTTAATCCTTCTGATCCGGATGAAATTGAATCTGTATTGGTGTTTGATCGAAATGCACCAAAAGTGCGTAAAGTTGGTGGTGGCCGTAAGAAAAAACAACAAACTCCAGCACCGGTAATTCAACAAACAACTAATACTGGTCCTGTTGTTTCGTCTAATCCTTGGGCAGCAATGCTTGGACAAGCGTTTGCGACAAATAATGTAAATGATGAACAAATTGAAGAACAATCTGACGAACAACATTCTTTGAAATAAAAGGAAATTAACGACTATGGGTGCAATTGCAACGATTGTAACATTGTTTTGGACAATCATTTTTGTGTTTGTTTTTAGCTTCCCATTTTGGTTCATTGGAAAACTTGCAAGTAAAGATGAATCATATGGATATGTTCGTACATGTTTTCTTGGTTTCAAAACGTTGATTCATAAATCAATGGAATTCAAGAAATTTTATGATGATGTAAACAAAATGAATAAAAAATAATATTGCACGGTCCTAAATAAAAAGCGAAGAAATGTTTCTTCGCTTTTTTAGGATTCTATAACATGATTGATATTAAACAAATTGAAATTGACCAAAACGTTTTGATTCAACGTACATATAAAAATATGGACTCTTTTACTTTTACTGCTAAAGTTTTAGCAGTAAATGAAACTGAAATTCAATTACAACTTATAGCATTTTGGTCTGGGCGTATTGCAGAAGAAAATATTGAATTGAATACATCTTCAAATAGGCCACCTTTTGCTACTACAGAAACGGCAATATTGAAAATACCTGTTGCTGGTATTTTACGAATTATGCCTGCTGGAACTCGCAAAGTAATTCAAATGAAAAAATATACATGAACCAAAGTTCATGATATAATGTAATAAACACACGGAAATTATATCATGAAATCATTAATTGCATTGAGTTTGATTTGTGGATTTGCATATGCAGATGTAGTACCGCGACATGTAGAATTAGGATATTTGTTAATGAATCCTGATTATACAAACGCATCTTCATACAGCACACAAGGAAAATCTGGTGTTATTTTCCCATCTCCTGATAAAGAACCACGGTGGATGTATCGTGGTTCTGTAAACACAAACGCTGTTGGATTTATTAATGCATTGGTGGAAAATAGTAAAAGTTTGTACAATGTAAGAGCAAATTTTTCAAGTTTTGATAATCGCGATTTAACTTATTATTGGAATGCAATTAATTCTGGTAAAAAAGGTTTTTTCAAAATTGATATTACTAATCTAAAAATTGGCGATTTTATTGTATTCAAATGTGGCGAAAAAGTTAAATGTGGAAACCCAATCATTAAAGATACGGGCGGACATATTGCTATTGTATTGTCATCTGAAGAAATTCGCGGTCAAAAACCATTTATCATGAACACTAAACAATATCTTGTTCAAGTTATGGATGTTGCTTATTATAATCATGGTGAAGGTGATACAAGGAAAACAACTGAAAATAATGGCCTTTCAATTGGTTATAAAACCGGTTTAGGTATTGGTTTTATTCGTGTATATGCTAATAATGGTGTTTATTATGGACATGCTAATAGCACATCAGAAGAATTTATTAGCACCAATTTAGTTCAAATTGCAACCGGAAGGGCGTTATGATGAATGTAAAAATTGGTTATTGTGTGTTTGATTATAAACGTGGTTGGATTAAACAAACATCCAATACATGCCTTGAATTTACCATGCAATTCAATCTTGCTAAAATTTATGATGATTTAAATGAAGCAAGAAATGATAAACAGCAAATTGTTAATAAATGTGATATTCAAATGTTAAAATCTCAATGGATAAAGGTAGGAATATGCGAGTAATTCAAGTTCATCCAGGAACATTATTATCGTTCAATATGCTTGGTTTAAAAGCAGATGAATGGTTTAGAAATGGAATCTTTGAACATTTAAAAAATCTTCCTAAAAAATCTCAAGAAATGAGATTTTTTAATGCTGTATCAGAAGATACATTGAAAAAATATGTTAATGGATTAGATTTCAATAATGATGGTGTATTTGTAATAGAGGACAATAATAAAATTGTTGCTTTTTTACATGCGCCTAAAATCAATGAAGAAGAATTAGAATTTGCATTATCAGTATTACAAGAGTATGAAGGTAAGGGTTTAGGCACAAAAATGTTTGAACGTGCTTATAAATGGGCATGTGAAAAAGGATTTAAAAAAATTGTGTCTATATGTTTGTCATCAAACAAAGGTATGCAATCAATTGTAAGAAAATATGACGATGCAAAAATTCAATCGGTAGAATATAATGTTCAGGAAGGGACTATTGAACTTCCAGACAATACCATGTATAATCCAATATATGCTTACATGTCTTATTTCACTGATAATATCAAAATGTTTGAAATCGGTGTTAAACGACATTTAAATAATGTTTAATTACAACTAATTAGGAAATAAAATGACAACATTATTAGAAATTTATAATGCTTTATCAACTGGTGAAGATATTGATATTGAAGTAATTGATGAAGTTAAATTTAAAACAGACGTTGTTGATGAAACAACTGAAGAAATTGAAGGAACTGCTACTGTTGTAGTAACTGTTAATTCTCAAGTTACACAGGATATTAGAAAACGTGGTAAAAAATCATATCAAGTATATACCATGAAAATTGAAAAAATTGTATTACATGGTGTAGTCATGACGTTTAGTGAATTAAAAGAGAAGTATGGCGAATTGTGTTTAGGTGATGTTGATCAAATTGCATATGATGTTCGTGACGCATTACAAGAAAAATATAATGATGATAGCATTGTATATAATCTCAAACATGCAACATTAGCTGATTAATTCAAAAGCGTTTGAGAAATCAAACGCTTTTTCACTTATAAGGAAGTTATAATATGTTAGTAGTTCCGCTTAGAGGAGATAATATTACTAATGGTGAAGGTATAAATCAAACGGTTAAACAATATACAGGAATTAAGAAAAAACCAGCTTGTTATGTTGTTGGAATTAAAGAACCTACATATTTTGAAGATATAAAACAACTTAAAAAATTACCAGTTGAATTGCATAATGGCTGTTTTAAAGTATACGGATTAATAAAACGTTTATATCATTTACCGCAACCTGGTGAGTATGTGTCAATTTATAAAAATGGCAATTTACAATCATTACTTGTTAAAGATATTAAAGTTCATTCTGAATATCATTTATTAGGTGGATTGATTGTAGTATGTGAAAATGGAGATATGATTTCATTAGATATGATTGTTGATATTAAAGGCAAATATCATAATCAATTTAATCAAACTGCATTTTTAGCATTGTACAAAGATTACATTTGATATATTTGAAAAATTTCTTTTTTATGAAAAAAGCCGCTAAAAAGTCGTTATAAAACAAGGACTTAGAAGCGGCTTTTTTAATGAGTAAGGTTAGCCCTTTCTATGTTGTTTTTTATAGTGCTTTGGTACTATAAAATAAATCAAAAGTGATTGACAACGTTAGACATTTGATGTATAATTGTGTTTTCAAATGAACAAACAAAAGGACATAATTATGTGTGTTGCATTGTTTTCTTACGCTTTCGCTTTAGATAAATTGACGGAAACCAAAGAACAGGAAATCGAAAAAATTTCCCGTGTGTTGGTTGATAATCAAAATGATCCTTTTGATGCACTCGATCAAATTATTAACGATTCCAATATTGATCAAAATACAATTTTTTTGAATCTGATCAAACCAATGTATTCAAATGATTATGCAATTGAACTTGCATTGCAAGCATTTTTGAAATTGAATTATCTTGATATTTGTACGGCAATTCGTAAAATGATTGATAACGATTGATCATAAAAGGGCACAAATTAATTTGTGTCTTTTATCATTTTTGATTGACAAACTATTTGATCTATTGTATAATACTTTCGATGTTATAAAGAATTAATATCATGTATACAAATTATGAAAATCTTTTACGCAAAGAATGGTATAAATTGCACAATAACAATCGAACTCCTCAAGAAATGGCATTCAACAAATTGATGCTTAAAATTCAAAATCCTGATTTATTCCCAGAAAAAGCAAATTTGATTTGATGCGTGAATCCGGACAATTGGATTAAAATAATTACATTTGTTTTACCCTTTAAAAGGAAATTTTGAAATGCTTGAAAATACTTTTTCTGAATTTATACTTTTACAAAAACAATATCGAAATTTTTATGATGTTTGTGAAAATGAAATTTTGATGGCTATTGAAGATTTCAGAACTAAATTGCAAACGATTTTTGTTGAACTATATCCTAATGAAGATCCGTTTCATTTAAGTAGAATGGTTTCTGATTTAACATATAAATGGTTATTTGTTGACAATTACGTTGAGATTGATGATACAAGAGCAGGCAGTATCGTTATTAAAATTTTTGAACGAAATTATGAATTAGGTGGAAAATATGAAGTAATTCAAGAATTTCCTTTGACATATCAGCTTTTGACTGAAAACGGCCGCCAAGAATTGGCTGAAAAATGGAAAAATAATAAACTGAAAGACATTGAAGAAATGAAAAATAAAAACCTTGAAGATGAAAAAGTTAAACGCGAAGAACGTATTAAACGTCTTGAACAAGAATTAAATTTATTGAAAAACATTGATTGACATATCAGACATGTTGTATTATAATTGGTTTATCAATTCAATAAGGACAATATAAGATGCTTGATTTTGTTACCAATGTATTGTATAAGATGTTTCATGATGATCAAATTTGCGTTCAAAAAATTGCACGCGAAGTTCAATCATTGTGGACTGAACAAAATAATGTAACAGTATACAAAACTCCACGCAGTTTGTTTGATTCAATTATTGATGAAGCAAATTGTTGTTATAATGATAAGTTGCCATATGTATTACCGTTAAATTGTAATTTGTTTTTGCTTTTCAAAAAATTGAATTGTTTTAATGATCAATTTGAAGCATGTGCGGTTTCAGCATTTATGAAAAAATATTATAACGATATTGTTGAAGAATTGTAAACTTTATTAAGAAATTTAAAACGGAGCAAAGTAACTTTGCTCCGTTTTTCTTTTTAAAAACCGCTAAATTTTTTATCAAAAACGATTGACAAAGTTAGACGTTTAACGTATAATTGTCTTATCAACTGAACGAAACAAGGAACAAACAAATGACTACGACTTACATCAATGCGTTTCAATCCACTGTGAACCGTGATAAATTTAATTTCTATCTGCGTGATAAAAATCGTGTTGATCAACCTTTTTTCCAAGCAGATTCAATTCATCCGTCCTATTTGACCCATCATGTACAAACTCGAAAAGTACAATGGATCAATGCAATTGCTCCGAATGTTGGTGATACCGTGATTGTGCGTGTTCATTATTTGGACGGCAGTGTGAAAACATTTACCAAAATTTACAAAGAAAAACGTACTCGTTAATAATTTTGCTCAAGTCATTTTTGTAAATGACTTGAGCAATTATATCAAAAACGATTGACAATTTCAGATTTTATAATGTAAATCATAAACTGTCATTGATAATCCAATATCAATAATCACCGGTTTTCCTTTGTATAAACCCCAACTATCCAGTTTTTCAAAATCACCAAGTGCAATATCAAAATCATTTGATAGCGAATACAAATTATCAACTAATTCTTCAAGTGCTTCAAGTTCTTCTTCTGTGTTTATTTCTTTTAATTCATTATAATAATGTGCATATAAACTTGAACTTTTGTATTTGCTTTTTACCATTTGTATCAATTGAAACAAATTATCACAATGTAAAAGTTTACAAAGTTTCTTTTCTGTAACTTTATTAGCCTTTTCTGTATGAATCCATAATGGTTGTTTATTTGTAGTATCATAATCAATAAGTGGAATTGTTAATTCCATTTTTTCAATATAACCATCTGATAACATCTTTGATTCTACTTCATTTTGTGCTAAACCCTTTTTGTTTTTTGCAATTTTCAATATTGTTGGTCTTCCTTCATATTCAACTTCAAATGCAATTCTGCTAGAACCCGTACCAATTTTCTTTGAACGTTCTAATGCATAATCTACAATTGATTTAAATGAATTAGATGTGTTGAATTTGCTTGAATCCCAATCAGATGGAAGTGGAGTTTCATTGAGTAATTCTATGATTTTCATATTGTTAATCTATTGTTAATAATTGATTATTTAAACATTTCTGAAATTTTCAAAAATTCTCGAAAAACACAAAAAGTGATCTAAAAAGCCGTTATAAAACAAGGACTTAGAAGCGGCTTTTTTAATGAGTAAGGGTAGCCCTTTCTATGTTGTTTTTGTCATTCTAAAGTACAATAAAAATAAATCAAAATTGATTGACAAGTTAGACGTTCTAATGTATAATTATTTTATCAAATCAATCAAGGAAACAATCAAAATGTCTAACAATGTTTCTGATGTTCAAGCTGATATTATTAACACAAACAATAAATCCAATTTGATTACATGTTTTCAATGGAAACATGTTTTGCAAAATGCATCATTTCAAGAAGAATGGGATATTCATCAAAAAACATATTAGACGAATATCACGTTAATTTTACCAAGATCGGTATTCGTGACCATTGGCGAATTTATCATAAACGCTAATAATTAATAGGCAATCATTAAATGATTGCCTATTATCATTTCTGATTGACACATTAACAAATTTTTGTTATAATAATTAAAAATCACATTGGATATTATTATGTTTTCTCCTTCAGCATATCAACAAGCAATTTTTGATTGGGTAAAAAAAGATGTACATGAATCGGCAATTGTTGAAGCTGTTGCTGGTTCTGGTAAAACCACTACATTGTTACATGCAATTCAGTACATGAAAGGCAATGTATTTCTGGGAATGTTTAATAAACAAATTTGTGTAGAAATTAAAGCAAAATTAGCTAACATGACTTTACCCAAACAAGTACGTGTTAATGTTAGCACATTACATGCTGCTGGTTTGAATGCATTAACAAATGCAATCGGTAAATGCGAAATTGACGGTTATAAATTAAACAAAATTTTTACCCATATGATCGAATATGGAAAAGTTGCAGAAGAAGAAATTGCATTTGAAAATTCTGTTGTAAAATTGGTGAGTTTTGCAAAACAACATGGATTTAATATTGGCAAAGAAACTGAATTGGAACAATGGCACCATTTGATTGATCATTATTCAATTGATGATTTTAATAATAGAAACTCAATTGTCAATTTAGCAAAAATTTTGTTTGAATACAATGTGCAAGGTGTTGTGAAAACAAAAATCATTGATTTTGATGATATGTTGTATATGCCTTTAAGATTAAAAGCTGCATTTCAAAAATATGATTGGATTTTGATTGATGAAGCACAAGATACCAATCATATGCGGCGAGAAATTTGTTTAAAAATGATGCATAACAAAAGCCGATTGATTGCAATTGGTGACAGGCATCAAGCAATTTATGGTTTTACTGGTGCTGATGCAAATAGTTTAGATTTGATTGGCAATGCAGTTAAAGCAAAATTGTTCCCATTACATGTGAGTTATCGTTGTCCCAAAAATGTTGTTAAAGAAGCTCAAAAATATGTAAATCATATTCAAGCATTTGATACTGCTGAAAATGGTTTGATTCAAACAATTGATGAACACATGTTGAATGTGCATGCTAAAGTTGGCGATGCAATTTTGTGTCGATTTAATGCACCTTTAGTAAGTTTGATTTATCAATTTATTGCTAAAGGAATTCCTGCTAAAATTGAAGGACGTGAAATTGGAGCAGGAATTAAAACTTTAGTTAAACGTTGGAAATCAAAAACGTTTGATGAATTGTTGGATAAACTTGACAATCATTTGTTACAAGAAGAACAAAAATTAAAAGCAAGAAATGAATTATACAAACTTCAAACAATTGAAGATAAAGTTTCTTGTGCAAAAGTTATCATTAATCGAGTAATTCAAAAAGGTTTGTCAGGAAATCCAGCAGATTTAATTTGTAAAGAATTGGATAATATTTTTGGTGATAAGACTGACAAATCAATGATTACATTGAGTTCCATTCACAAATCAAAAGGACTTGAATGGCACAATGTGTTTTTGATTAATACTGGAATTTCTCCATATGCAAAATTAGATTGGGAAATTGGCCAAGAATATAATTTGCTGTATGTAGCAATTACTCGTGCTCAAAAAACATTAACTTATGTTACATTGAAATCAAGGAAAAATTAATAAAATTATGAACGAAAATATTAAACATATTGCTGAACAATCTGGATTTACATTGAATCAAATTGATGATGAATCTATTAAGTTAGAAACATTTGCTAAATTAATTATTAAAGAATGTGTTAATTCCATTGAACAACATAAAATTCCTGTTGGTAATAGTGCAGCTGGAGAATTAGCATGCGAATGGACATATAATGCATTAAAGGAAATTCGTGATGAAATCAATGAAAAATTTGATGTAAAATAAATTAAAAAATGAAAAAAGCCGTTCTTTTTCTTGTTTAAAAACAAGGACTTAGAAACG
>ERZ724503.886-NODE-886-length-13424-cov-6.259855_pt1 | contig 13424 bp, 12 predicted proteins | sample MGYA00376036_ERZ724503 | MGnify/ENA primary metagenome ERZ724503 (study PRJEB28724, sample SAMN07190885) | wastewater metagenome | isolation source: influent of sewage treatment plant in Hong Hong | place: Hong Kong | collected 2016-03-17 ...
AGTTCAACCTGTGGTTGGTAATATAATTGGAATTGTTCTTCACGAATGCCGACTAATAAATCAGCACTTAACGCCGCCCGATACGAGACTTTGTCCTGCATCTCTTTATCAAAAAAACAAAAGATATTACGACCCGCCGCTTTCGCCTGATACATGGCGATATCTGCACGCTTCAGTAATTCATCACTTTTTTCTGGTTGGCCATCAAACAAAGTAATGCCAATACTCGCGGTAGTATTGTGCTCAAAGCCATCAATAAAATAGGGCTGACAAAGCACCTCCAGCAATCGCTCACCGACTTGCTGACAACGACTAATTGCTTGCTGAGTGTTATCACCGATTTCTTCAAGTATGACGACAAACTCATCGCCTCCTTGCCGGGCCACCATATCGCTTTGTGATAAACAACCCGATAAACGATTCGCCACCAGCGTAAGTAAGCCATCGCCTTTTTCATGCCCTAAGGTGTCATTCAGATTTTTAAAATTATCGAGATCGATAAACAGCAGTGCACCATAGCGCTGGTGAGCAGCACTGGCATACAAAGCCTGCTGCAGTCGACTATTGAAATGGCGGCGATTCGGTAATCCGGTCAACGAATCATAAAATGCCAGCTGGCGGATCTCTGCCTCATTTTTTCTGCGCTCGCTGATATCTTCCACCATGGTGGTGACGTAATCAATCACGCCATCCGAATGCCGTTTGCAGCGCACCACCACCCGCACCGGGATCGTTTTGCCACTTTTGCTGATATAGCGCTTTTCTAACGTATAACCATTATTTTCGTTAGCCAGCATTTGCTCGTATTCAAAAATATTATTTTTTAAATCATCCGGATGCGTGAAATCGGCCCAGGTCATGCCTAACAGCTCAGTTTCTGAATACTCCAGCAACTCACAAAGATAACTGTTAACACGGATCCACTGTTTTCCGGTCAGACTGAACGCAAAACCAACAATTCCCAGTTCATACAGAGAATTAAGCTGTGATTCCGATTTAGTTCGCGCAATTTCAGCCAGTTTTCGTTCGGTAATATCCCGCGCCAGAAAAACAACGGCTTTACGGTTATACAGCGATTGCGGTAATGGTTGCGTGCGCCCTTCAAACCAACGCAACCCCATAGACGTATCGCGCTCATATTCCAGTGCTTGTGGTTGATTGGTTCGCAGTGTTTCAGTGACGGTATGATAAAAACGATCAGCTAACGCTTTGGGCCAAAGATCGTGAATACGATTGCCGACAAAGTGAGCAGCTTTCATTTTACTGATGTTGTGTTCTGACGAAAGCACGCAGAGATAACGACACTCTTCATCAAATACAAATAGTATGTCTGGGATGGTTTCTAATAGCGTTTGTAAGAAGGTTTCTGTTTCATTTAACAGATCCACGCCTTGACTCAACTCATACGGCATAAGGAGAACTCGCTCATATAGTCAGAGGTTTGCCACCATTAGCAACACCTGGAACCATGACGGGTGGGGACTCCGTGCTATGAATAAACTCACCCCGATTATATCTAACTGAGATTTAAGCTTATTATCTAACTATCTACAATCTATACGATTTTATTTTTTGCCGAACAATATAAAAAAATAGCAGAGAGCATGGTGTTACTCAAACTTGAAGGTTGACATAGATCACAATAAAACCGGTTACATTTTATGTTACCGGAAACATCCTGTTAATCTGCATTTAGTCATTCCCGGAGAGAACATCATGCAGGCACTATCAGCACAACGCGATCAACTAGGTGAATGCCCTCGCTGGCATGCGGAAACACAAACTTTGTGGTGGGTTGATATTACACAGCATCAGATCCACCGTCACCATCCTGCCAGCGGGCAGCATAATGTCATTCAGCTGCAAGAAGAGATCGGCTGTTTTATTTGGCGTGAAAAAGGTGGATTACTGGTCGCTCTGCAATCAGGTTTCCATTTCATTGATGATATAAATAACCCGACTTTAACACCGATTGTTGACCCTGAAGCCGACAAGCCCTGGCAACGCTTTAACGATGGCCGGTGTGATCCGACAGGTCGCTTTATTGCCGGCACCATGAATGCCCGCAAAGATGATTCTTTTGGTACGTTTTATCAGTTAAATCCTGATTTGAGCGTGCGCCCACTGGTTGGCAAAAGCTGGACCTGTAACGGCATGGCCTTCAGCCCGGATGGCAAAACACTGTATTGGTCGGATACACCCATTCAGAACCGCAATATCTACCGCTGCGATTACGATCCGGAAACAGGTGAAGTCAGTAATCAACAGCTGTTTTTCCATGTACCGGAAGGCATGGGGCGCCCGGATGGCGCCACCGTTGATAGCGAAGGCAATTACTGGTCAGCGCAATATGCCGGTAGCCGTGTGCTGTGTATCAGCCCGCAGGGTGAATTACTGCGTGAGATCATGCTGCCAGTGACCAACCCAACTATGCCCTGCTTCGGTGGCCCGGATCTGAAAACCTTGTATGTCACCAGTGCTAGTCAGGGGATGTCGGCAGAACACCTTGCTGCACATCCACTGGAAGGTGCAGTACTGGCCATTCCGATGGATGTTGCCGGTTTACCAGAAGTTGCTTTTGCCGGATAAGGACATTACGGCGTTCAGGCGAAAAACAGGGGCTTCAGCGCCCCTGCATCATCATGGCTATATGCTGCTGCAGTATCCCATCAAAATTTAACTGGAAACAAGCCAGTTCAGGAATCGCCAGCGCCTCATTCATCATTGGCGATGTGTGACATACATGCCAGCACCCCACCAATGTCACTAACAATTGCATCAACCACTGCACAGCCTCATCCGGTGTATAACCATGTTCACTCACCAGCGTGACCACACAGGGTTCAAGTAACTGCAGAACGGTTAATTTGAACGATCTCGCCTCTTCCACAGTGAGTGGACGTTCCAGCACGGTCGTCAAAATAGCGCTGAGCCGACAAAATAACGGGCGTGAAGACAATAAGGCAGACAAGCCGGCCGCATCCTGTTTCTGCAAACACACTTGCAGCGCCGGTACAACATCTGACAGTTGACGTTTATATATCTCAAGAAAAATCAATTCTTTGCATCTAAAATAACGATAGAGTGCCGTCTTGGTGATACCAACGTTGGCAGCGATCACATTCAGATTGCACGCCTCATACACATTTTCAGCAAACATGCTTTCTGCCGCCGATAAAATACTGCTCAGTCGCTGATTTTTTTCTTCGTCACTGCGGGCACGTTGATAATTTCGCATAGGTAATGATCTAAAACCAAACATAATCAGCATAGTATCAACAATGACTGGCCAATCTCTTCTGAACACATCAAAAACTACACTAATTTACCTCACTTGATACTGCATCTATCTATCGTTGTATACGGAATAGCGCGTCGCTGGAGCGTCACTCCTGAAGTTCGGCAGATTGAAATATACCCGTCAAGAATACTTCATCTGGAGCTATTGACAGAATAAGATACCAAGAGTAACTTATTTTTGTTTTTGGCGTCTAATGGCACTGTGCGCAGGATAATTAATAAACGGGAGCTGTAATGAAAATCACATATGTTGTCGGAGAAATGTTTTCCAGTGAGCATCTTAATTTCTCCCCTCGCCCGATGACAGAATGTATAAATGAATATTTTTTTGCTCTGGCTTCCTTCGACCCATTTTTAGTACAAGATTTGTAATCAAAAGCGGTGGATCCCGCTGACGAAACTGATTTGCTGACCATCGTCTGAAAACATGGTCATGATGAAAATGCCAGAAGATGATTCAATCATGCTACGCATTGAATTACTCTACAGCATTGTCATCCGCAGTAATAATCAGGGAACAACATGACCATCCGTATTGCCATCAATGGTTTCGGCCGCATCGGTCGGAGTGTCTTACGCGCATTATATGAATCAGGGCGTCGGGCTGAGATCAAAGTCGTCGCCATTAATGAGCTGGCCGATGCGGAAGGCATGGCGCACCTGCTGAAATATGATTCAACCCACGGCCGTTTTGACTGGGATGTGCGTCAGGAGCGCGACGTGCTGTATGTTGGTGATGATGCCATTCGTCTGTTGCATCAAAAAGAGATCAACCAACTGCCGTGGGGAGATCTGGGTGTCGATATCGTGCTGGATTGCAGCGGCATCTATGGCAAACGCGCGGATGGTGAAATGCATCTGGCCTCTGGCGCAAAGAAGGTGTTGTTCTCGCACCCTGGCAGCAGCGATCTCGACGCCACCGTGATTTATGGTGTCAACCACCAGCAGTTACAGCCGGAACAACGCATTGTATCCAGCGGTTCTTGTACCACGAACTGTATTATTCCCGTAATTAAACTGCTGGATGATGCGTTTAATATTGAATCCGGCACCGTGACTACCATTCATGCTTCGATGAATGATCAGCAAGTGATCGATGCCTACCACCCTGATCTGCGCCGTACCCGTGCCGCCAGCCAGTCGATCATTCCGGTCGATACCAAACTCGCTGCCGGTATCACGCGTATCTTCCCGAAATTCTGTGATCGCTTTGAAGCGATTTCGGTACGAGTGCCAACCATCAACGTCACCGCCATTGATCTTAGCGTCACAGTCACCAACGCCGTCAGCGTGCTGGACGTCAATAATGTGCTGCAACGGGCAGCAAAAGGCAGTTTCCGCAGTATTGTCGATTACACCGAGCTACCGCTGGTTTCGATCGATTTTAACCACGATCCACACAGCGCCATCGTTGATGGCACCCAGACCCGAGTCAGTGGCAAACACCTGATCAAAACGCTGGTCTGGTGTGATAACGAATGGGGTTTTGCCAACCGAATGCTGGATACCACGCTGGCAATGGTTAAGTGTGGTTTTAACAACAAGCAGTAATAAACATGAAACCACAGTGCTGATGGCTGGCTGTGGTTTCATGTTATTCCGAGTAATTAGACATCAACCACGCTAATCAAAAATTCATCACCCTGCACAGGTTCGACCTGCAGCACTGCCAGTGATTTCAGTACCAAATCCACTTGATCTAACTTCGGTGTATCATCCGGCGCATTCACCGCAATCACCTTACAACCGGCAGCCAGACCAGACAAAATACCAGCTGGTGCATCTTCCACTACCACACACTCTTCTGGTTTCAACCCTAACCGCTGTGCGCCTAACAGATAAGGATCGGGATTCGGTTTCCCTTTCGCCACCAACTCCGCAGTGATAAAGATTTCCGGCGTCGCCAGCTCACCAGCCGCATGACGGGCGCGTGCAACTGGCACTGATCCTGAGGTTACGATAGCCCACGGCATCGATAATGCCTCCAGACGTTCCAGCAGCTGCACTGCCCCCGGTAATGCAGAAATCCCGTTGGTATCTTCCGCTTCGGTGCGCTCCAGCAATCGAAATTGCTGCTGAATAGCCTCTTCAGTTTCACCGGGCATAAAATGACGCAGCGAGGTGATGGCCTGTTTACCGTGGATAAAATCTAATACCACTGCAGGATCGAGATCCCGGCTTTTCGCCCAGTTCGACCAAGCTCGTTCAACAACCGGCAATGAATCAACTAGTGTGCCGTCGAGATCAAAAAGAAAACCTTTGCATTTCATTGAGATAATCCTGTTTTATTTATATTCATAATTAATGATCAGTGTCTAAAGTGGTCACAGGTCGCTATTTTCTATTCGTCAACACGCATGATCTTCATCACACCGCTGATTGGATCAGCATGGAAAAATGTCATATTTTGTAATGTCGGCTCTTTCTTGCGAGCCTGTTCTGAAAGTTCACAAATCACATTCTGTCGCGTTTTATCACCCGCACATTCGGCACCTTTGGCTGACTCGGGGACCCACTGCATCCGCTGCCAAAACTCAATGCGCTCCTGTTTTGACAACGCGTGAAGAGCAATGATTTCATTATCAGCGACCCTGATTAATTGGTAGCTCCCATGATGGTTGACAACTTTCCAGACGATTTCATCGGCATGCTGTGTGAACTCATGCGTATAAGCGCCGTCGAGACACGCGGTATGGGCCTGAAGTGCAAAAGGAATAGCCAACAGAGTAAAAATAATCTTTCGCATGACGTTGAGATACTGAGAGTAATATTTTGCTACTGTAACAAAAAGTGCATGGGTTTATCTCAGACAAAAAAGGCGCTCAAAGCGCCTTTTAGTTAATATTTTATCGAGAAGATTATTTCTCTTCGTGCAAGCCGCACTCGCGTTTCAGACCGAAGAAACGGGTTTGCTCTTCCGTCATCCCCGGTTCCCATTTCGCGGTGGTCTGCACATCGCCGACTGACAGGTAGCCTTGCTCCCACAATGGGTGATATGGCAGATCGTGTTCTTTGAAGTAATAGAACACGTCTTTGTTGGTCCAGTCGATCACTGGCAGGAACTTGAAGATCCCACGCTGCACCGCCAGTACCGGCAAATTGCCACGCGTCGATGACTGTTCACGACGCAAACCGGAGAACCAGGTTTTGACATCCAGCTCTTTCAGCGCGCGCGCCATCGGTTCCACTTTGTTGATCTGATTATATTTTTCAATACCTTTTACGCCCTGCTCCCACAGTTTGCCGTAACGGGCTTCCTGCCAGGCCGGGGTGATCGGTGATTGATACACTTTCAGATTCAGCTTCAAACGTTCGGTCAGCTGATCAATAAACTGATAGGTTTCCGGGAACAGATAGCCGGTATCGGTCAGCACCACTGGTACATCGGGGCGCACTTGCGTCACCAGATGTAACATGAGGGCTGCCTGAATACCAAAGCTCGACGAGAGAATAAACTCGCCTTCCAGATGTTCAAATGCCCATTGCACACGCTCTTGTGCGCTGAGCGCCTCCAGCTGCTGATTCACTTCAGCCAGCTGAGCTGTTTGTTCTTCTTTAGAGAGTGCAACCAGTGCACTCAGCGACAAAAGATTATGCGGCATAGAAATCCTTAGCAGAATCAACGACGGGTTTCACGATCTCAGCACGGATCACGAAATCACCAAAGCCTTCGTTCTCGTTACGCTCTTTCGCCCAACGACCCAGCAGCGCATCGATCTCTTTCAAGATCTCAGCAGAGGTGATGTTCTCACGATACTGACGTGGAATACGGGTACCTTCACGGTTACCACCGATGTAGAAGTTATAACGATCCATGGCCTTACCCACCAGACCAATTTCCGCCAACATCGCACGGCCACAACCGTTCGGGCAACCCGTGACACGGAAGATCACGTGATCATCAGCCAAACCATGTTTCGCCATCACTGCTTCGATTTGCGTGGTGAACGCAGGCAGGAAACGTTCTGCTTCTGCCATCGCTAATGGGCACGTTGGCAATGCCACACACGCCATCGAGTTTTTACGCTGTTCGGTAATGGCATCGTCAATCAAGCCATGCGCACGGGCAATTTTCTCGATTTTCGCTTTATCTTTTTTCGGTACACCCGCAATGATCAGGTTCTGGTTCGCGGTCATGCGGAAATCACCTTTGTGAATTTTCGCAATTTCCGCCAGACCGGTTTTCAACGGCTTGCCTGGGAAATCCAGAATACGACCATTTTCGATAAACAGCGTCAGATGCTGTTTGCCATCAATGCCTTCCACCCAACCGAAACGATCACCACGGCTGGTGAACACATACGGGCGACTGGCTTCAAACTTGATACCGGTACGTTTTTCCACTTCCGCTTTAAACGCATCGACACCCACACGTTCCAACGTATATTTGGTTTTCGCGTTTTGACGGTTAACACGGTTACCCCAGTCACGTTGTGTGGTAACAACGGCTTCGGCAAACTTCAGTGTGTCTTCTTTGCGAATAAAACCGAAATCATCCGCCTTACGAGGGAAGGTTTCTTTATTGCCATGAGTCATGGCCAGACCACCACCGACCAGCACGTTGAAACCAATCAACTTGCCATCTTCCGCAATCGCCACGAAGTTCAGATCGTTCGCATGCACGTCGATATCATTGTGCGGCGGGATCACTACCGTGGTTTTGAACTTACGCGGCAGATAGGTTGAACCGAGGATTGGTTCTTCATCCGGGCCTAATTTTTCACCATCCAGCCAAATTTCGGCATACGCACGGGTTTTCGGCAGCAGATGCTCAGAGAGCTTTTTCGCCCACTCATAGGCTTCCTGATGCAGCTCTGATTCCACCGGATTCGACGTACACAGCACGTTACGGTTCACGTCACCCGCAGTAGCGATAGAGTCGATGCCGTATTTGTTCAGCGTCTGATGCATCATTTTGATGTTTGGCTTCAACACACCGTGGAACTGGAAGGTCTGACGCGTGGTCAGACGAATGCTGCCATAAATGGTGTGGTCATGCGCAAACGCATCGATACCTAACCATTGTTCCGGAGTGATGATGCCGCCCGGCATACGGGCACGTAACATCACGTTGTGCAGCGGTTCCAGTTTCTGCTGAGCGCGCTCGGCACGAATATCACGGTCGTCTTGCTGATACATACCATGCAAGCGGATCAGCTGGAAATTGTCGCCGGTAAAACCGCCGGTCAGATCATTTTTCAGATCCAGCTCAATCGTACCGCGCAGGAAATTACTTTCCGCTTTCAGACGTTCGTTGTCAGATAATTTTTGCTCGCTCATCAGTAGACATCCCTCTGGTAACGCTTGGCACGACGCAGTTCATTGACATATTCTTCGGCTTCTTCAGCGTTCTTACCGCCGTGTTCCACCACGATATTCACCAGTGCATCGTGAACATCTTTCGCCATTCGATTGGCATCACCGCAGACATAGAAATGTGCACCATCTTGCAACCACTGCCACACTTCTGCGCCTTTGGCCTTTAATTTATCTTGTACGTAGATTTTATTCGCTTGATCACGACTGAAAGCTAAATCAATTTTAGTCAGCAGACCGCTCTTCACATATTTCTGCCATTCCACCTGATACAGGAAATCCTGCGTGAAATGCGGGTTGCCGAAGAACAACCAGTTTTTACCTTCCGCACCCTGTGCATCACGTTCCTGAATAAAGGAACGGAATGGCGCGATACCAGTGCCCGGCCCCACCATGATCACAGGGGTATCAGGATTGGCTGGCAAACGGAAGTTATCGTTGTGTTCCACGAACACACGCACTTCGCCACCTTCTTGCACTCGATCAGCCAGGAATGACGAGGCGCCACCGGAACGCACAGAACCATCTTCCTGCGGATAACGCACGACACCAACAGTCAGATGTACTTCTTCTTCCACTTCCGACTGTGCAGAAGCGATAGAGTACAAACGCGGGCTCAGAGCACGTAATAAACCCACCAGCTGTTCAGCCGTCAGTTTAGTTGGGAAGCGTTTCAATACATCGACAATCTGCGCTTTTGCCGCAAGCTTACGGGTTTCATCTTTGTCAGCTGCTAATTTCTTCAGTTTTTTATCAGAGGAAATTTCGGCCAAACCGGTAATAAAAGCGGCATGCAGGCGGGTCAGTTCAAACTGATTGGTCAGGGCATCACTTAATGCGGCAGCTTTACCTGATACCGTTACCTGCTCATCACCGGTCAAACCGGTCAGTGCCAGAATTTCAGCTACCACGGCAGCATCATTATCAAACCAGATACCTAATGCATCACCAGGCTGATAGGTGATACCAGAGCCTTCCAGATTGATCTCAAAATGGCGGATATCTTTGGTGGAATCACGACCAGTAATTTTCTGGTTGGTGCTCAGCGTCGCAGCAAACGGGTTAAATTTGTCATACGCACAGTGGCCTGACGCAACTACAGCAGAACCGCCTACTGTTGCCGCAGCCGGTGCCGCCGTTAATGTTGCGGCCAGTTTATCCAGAAAACTCGATGCCCAGGCATCGGCAGCAGCGCGATAATCGACATCCAAAATCGCTGCATCTTGCAGACGAGTGGCTTCGGCTTTCTCAAAGAACGCATCAAAATCTTTCGCGGTCTGGCAGAAGAATTCATAAGAAGAATCGCCCAGACCCAGTACCGCAAATTGCAGACCGAACAGCTTACCAATTTTGCCGCCTTTCAGTTGCGCATGCAGATCAGCCGCCGCTTCTGGCGGCTCACCTTCACCGTAGGTGCTGGTGACGATCAGAACATGGGTCTCTTTCTTCAGCTGTTTTGGTTTGTAGTCATTCATGGCCACCAGTGACACAGGAATGCCACGCGCTTCGGCTTGTGCTTTCACACTTTCCGCCACGCCTTTGGCATTGCCGGTTTGTGAACCCACCAGAATAGTCAGACTACCGGTTGGTTGTGCGGCAACAGGGGCAATAGCAACCGTTGAGCCCGCAGTGACAACAGCACCACCCGCGTTTTGAGCTAAACCAAATAAGAAGCCGCTGGCCCAGATCAGTTCAGTCGGAGAGAGATTTGCTACGGCTTCCGCCAGTTTAGAAAGATGCGGCCCTGCGATTGGACCCGCTAAAGATGGAGATTTGTCGCTCATATGCCAATTCCTGCATTAAGAATGCTGTCAGCTTACAAGCAGAATAGGTACTTCACAAAGAATTTATCGAATTTCTTAATATAGAAATGTCATATCTATAGTCAAAATGTGGATATAAAAGACATAACAAAGAGGGAATCAGCCAATTTCCCAGAAACCAAGCCGAAAAAGGCTAAAAAACACCCAAAATATGCATAAAAAAGAGGATGCCATAAATAACATCCTCTCATCTGCTTATCGGTATTATATTTTTTCTATATCGAAAAAATTAATAACGCAGCTCGGCACCCAGGAACCAGTTGTCCATATGTTGATCTAACTGAACGCTGTCCTGATTGTAATTCACACGCAGGTTACGATAACCGGCACGCACTTTAAATTTCAGCATATCTTCCGGGAAAACCACATAGCTCACACCGATTTTCCAGTCATGAGAATGATCGCCATCCCAATGAGCGACACGCGCATCAGCAAAGGCGCCTAAATCGGTACCTGGAATCAATGTCTCTGCAGCACCGTACAGCATGATGGTGTCATTAGAGTAATCTTTACTGTGGTTGAGCGTGCCATCGTAACGACGAAGGTTCAGACCTGTGTTCAGGGTCAGAGTATCCAGCTCCAGCGGAGAATAATACAACGCGAAATCATAGGTTCTCAGCTTGTTATCATAACCAGATGCGGTAGAAGACAGATCCGTTGCCTGAAAATTTGCATTTGGCACCATCAGCAGCGGATGACGGAAATCAACATAGGTCGTCCACAGGCTGTTGCTGGAGAAATCACGATTGACGTGTTGTGCTGAACCATCCATGTCGGAATACATGTAGTCCAGACCGGCACCGATGCTGAAATCATCAGCAGCCTGCACGGCACCAGCAGCCAGTACAGATGCTGCTAGCAGACTCATTCTGTATTTGTTCATGTTGGAGCTCCTATCATTGTTAACAATAGAGGCGGTTGCCCGCCCCTGATATTAATTTATTCAGCCGCTGGCAACAGCGCCAGCACTTTGTCCAGACGCGCTAATACGCGCTCTTTTCCAATCAATTGCATCACCGCATCAATAGACGGTGATTGGCCAACACCGGTTACCGCTACACGCAGCGGCATACCGACTTTGCCCATACCTAAATTCAATTCTGTTGCGGTGTCTTGAATCACCTGATGCAACGCTTCAGTTTCCCAGCCATCTAATGCCGCCAGCTTACTGCGGATCAACGCCAGTGGTTCACGCGCTGCAGCTTTCAGATGTTTCTTGGCAGCCGCTTCGTCAATCGCTTCATACTCTTCGTAGAAATAACGGCTCTGTTGCGCCAGTTCACGCAAGGTATGGCAACGTTCTGCCAGCATACCGATGATCGCCGTTAATGCCGGGCCATCTTTATAATCGATACCCAGATCATTCATTTGCCACTCCAGATGTGAAGCAACATAAACCGGATCCATAGTACGGATGTAATGGTTGTTCAGCCATTTCAGTTTTTCAGTGTTAAAAGCAGAGGCTGATTTGCTGATGTTGTCGAGACTGAACAGCTTGATCATCTCTTCACGAGAGAAAATTTCCTGATCGCCATGTGACCAACCCAGACGAACCAGATAGTTCAGCACCGCTTCCGGCAAGTAACCATCATCGCGGTATTGCATCACACCCACCGCACCATGACGTTTCGACAGTTTGGCACCGTCATCACCCAGAATCATCGACACATGGGCGAATTCAGGCACTGGTGCACCCAGTGCATGATAGATGTTGATCTGACGAGGGGTGTTATTGATATGGTCTTCGCCACGCACCACCTGGGTGATTTGCATATCCCAGTCGTCCACCACTACACAGAAGTTGTAAGTTGGCACACCGTCAGTACGGCGGATGATCAAATCATCCAGCTCGGTGTTGGCGAATTCGATACGGCCACGCACGTGATCATCAAAAACCACAGAACCTTCCTGCGGATTGCGGAAACGCACCACATACGGTTCATCATCGGCGTGATGTTCATGGCTATCACGGCAACGACCGTCATAACGCGGTTTTTCACCGTTTGCCATTTGACCTTCACGCAAAGTTTCCAGACGTTCTTTCGAGCAGTAGCATTTGTAGGCTTTGCCTTCAGCCAGCAACTGATCGATCAATTGGTTATAACGGTCAAAACGTTTGGTCTGGTAATAAGGGCCTTCATCCCAGTCAAAACCTAACCATGTCATCCCTTCCATAATTGCATCAATGGCTGCCTGAGTAGAACGTTCAGTGTCGGTATCTTCGATACGCAGAACAAACTCGCCACCCTGACTTTTAGCGAATAACCAGGAGTAGAGTGCAGTACGGGCACCACCAATGTGCAATAAGCCGGTCGGGCTCGGCGCAAAACGGGTTTTGACTTTCATGGGCTTCCTTGTGACTGGAATTATTTCAGGACTTTCGGATAGATCACATTCTAACACTCGCCTGCGCAGAGAAAAACCATCACCCGCAACTGAACTCACACCAGAGCAGAATAATTACAGCTACACTCAGCGAGGCAGAGATCTCAATGAGTTAATGAACACCCATGATTTAACCTTATCGACGAACAGAGAACACCACATGGAATTTCCAATCCAATTCTGGCACCCGAGTGATGAGCAAGCACTGCTGATCATGGGTGAGTACAATCTGTGGTTGGTTTTATTATCCATTCTGGTTGTGATATTTGCTGCGTTTATGGCCTTTTTCATTGCCGGGCAAGCGCAACGCGCGCATCAAAACATCACCCAAAGAGCCATGTTACTGGCAGGCGGATTCGGTTTAGGTGGTGGCATCTGGGCTATGCATTTTATCGGCATGCTTGCCTGCCCTCTGCACACCTATGTGAGTTACGACCTTACTCTGACACTGATTTCGTTAACTCCCAGCATCGCTGCATCCTGGTTGGCTTTAGCATTATTAATTAATCATCCAAATTCCTATTTCCGGCTATTTAAAAGCGGACTCATTTTAGGGAAGGTGCGAATAAGCGGGGAAATTCTTCTCGGCTGACTCAGTCA
>ERZ724503.889-NODE-889-length-13417-cov-18.935713_pt1 | contig 13417 bp, 8 predicted proteins | sample MGYA00376036_ERZ724503 | MGnify/ENA primary metagenome ERZ724503 (study PRJEB28724, sample SAMN07190885) | wastewater metagenome | isolation source: influent of sewage treatment plant in Hong Hong | place: Hong Kong | collected 2016-03-17 ...
CTTTGGATCAAGCATTAAAAGCAAACTTCATTTTTGAAAAAGATGTTGATTATGTAGTAAAAGACAATCAAATCATAATAGTAGATGAATTTACAGGAAGATTAAGTGAAGGAAGAAGATTTAGTGAAGGACTTCATCAAGCTTTGGAAGCAAAAGAAGGTGTTGCAATTCAAGATGAGTCACAAACTTTGGCTGATATTACGTTCCAAAACTATTTTAGAATGTATAAAAAATTAGCAGGTATGACAGGAACTGCTCAAACAGAAGCTACCGAATTTGCAGAAATTTATAGACTAGATGTTGTTTCAATTCCTACAAATGTTGCAGTTAAAAGAATAGACAAAAATGATTTAATTTATAAAAGTGAAAAAGAAAAATTTGAAGCTGTTTGTAACAGAATCAAAATATTACACGAAAAAGGTCAACCAGTTCTTGTAGGAACTGCTTCAATTGAAAAATCAGAAAAACTACATTCAATCTTAGTAAGCAAAAAAATCCCTCATACTGTTTTAAATGCAAAACAACATGAAAAAGAAGGAAAAATCATTGCAGATGCAGGGCAAAAAGGTGCTGTTACAATTGCTACAAATATGGCTGGGCGTGGAGTTGATATTAAATTAACTAAAGAGATTTTAGAGCTTGGTGGATTAGCAATTATTGGAACTGAAAGACACGAAAGTAGAAGAATTGATAATCAATTAAGAGGAAGAGCTGGTCGACAAGGAGATGTCGGAGAATCTCAATTTTATCTATCTTTAGAAGATAATCTTTTAAGAATCTTTGGAAGTGATAAAATCAAAGGTATCATGGAAAGACTAGGTATTGAAGAAGGTGAACATATTGAATCAAGAATGGTTACAAGGGCTGTTGAAAATGCTCAGAAAAAAGTAGAACAAATGCACTTTGAAAGTAGAAAACATCTACTTGAATATGATGATGTTGCAAATGAGCAAAGAAAAGTAATCTACTCATTTAGAAATGATTTATTAAAACCTGATTTTGATATTGATTCAAAACTTGATGAAAATAGGCTTGAATATGTTCAGAACCTACTATCTAATGCTAGTATAATTCCAGGAATGGCAAGTGAAGATTTTAACTATGAGTTTATTAAAACTAAGTTTGAAGAAGAGTTAAGATTATTAGTTGATATTGAAGATATGAAAAGTAATTCATATGAAGAACTAGAAGAAAGTTTAACTTCATTTTTAAAAGAAGTTTATACTAGAAAAATGTCAATGGCGGCAACTGAGCAAAAAAGTGAAATTGAAAGAATTTTATATTTACAAATTTTAGATAATGCGTGGAGAGAGCATTTATATTCAATGGATACGCTAAAAGCAGGTATTGGTCTTAGAGGTTATAATCAAAAAGACCCTCTTGTTGAGTATAAAAAAGAGTCTTATAATATGTTTATTGAATTGATTGCAAATATCAAACATGAAATTATTAAAATTTTATTTACAATTCAACTTCAAAGCCATGAAGATAGACAAAAAGAGCAAGAGACATTAGCTAAAATGAAAGAAAAAATGGAAGAAGCAACAGAACATATAACAACAAATGTTGCACAAGAAGCTGTAAAAAACAGTGATAGAAAAATAGCTAGAAATGAAGCTTGTCCTTGTGGAAGTGGGCTAAAATTTAAACAATGTTGCGGGAAAAGTGGTCCTAAAATTGGTTTAGCTGCGGGAATGTAAGTTGAATAAAAAATTAGTAAATTTCATTGTAAAAAAATATCTAAGATTTGATAAAAAGAATCCATTTATTTCTATAAGTGCCATTTTGGCATTTGTAGGTGTTTCAATTGGTGTTATGGTTTTAATTTTATCTATGGCTATTATGAATGGAACGGCAAAAGAGTTTGAAAAAAAACTTTTTACTATGAATTATCCTTTGACTATTTATCCAAAACTTGATAACTCTTTAAACGAAGAATTATTAAATAAACTTCAAAATGAATACCCCAATTTAAAATTTTCTCCTTTTGTTTCTTCTCAAGCTATTATTCAAAATGGTGATGTTATGAGTGGAGGAATGATTTTTGGTGTAATTCCAGATAAAGAAGCTGAAATTAATCCTATATATAAAAAAGCTGTAACAAATCTATTTTTAGATAAATATGACGTTATAACGGGTTCTGGAATTGCTGAGAAATTATTTTTAAATTCTGGAACGAAAACAACTTTGTATTTTACAGAATTAAATCCAACAGGTTTTTCTATGATGCCAAAAATGAAAAGATTTACATATATAAATTCTTTTAATTCAGGATTAAATGCTTATGATAAAGCCTATATGTACACTTCACTAGAAGCTTTACAAACTTTACTAAAAAAAGAAGAAGGTACTTATGATGGAATTCATATTCACTCAGATGATGCCTTCGCTGATATTGAAAAACTAAAAGTAACTCTACAAGGTACTAATACAGGAATAGTGGGATGGTGGCAACAAAATGGTAATTTTTTTGCTGCTATGAAAATGGAAAAAACAGCCTTATTTATAGTTTTAATGTTAATTATTTTAGTTGCCTCTTTAAATATTATATCTTCATTACTTATGACTGTTATGAGTAGAAGAAAAGAGATTGCCCTACTTTTATCAATGGGTGCAACAAGCAAAGAAATCAAATCTATTTTTCTAAGAGTTGGAACTATTATTGGTTTTTCAGGAATAGCAACAGGTATTATTTTAGGATTCATTGGTTATTGGTTTTTAGATAATTTTGACATTGTTACACTTCCTGCTGATGTTTATGGAAGTGCAAAATTACCTCTTGATTTAGCAATAAGTGACTTTATCTCTATTATTATTGGAGCTGTTATAATTGTTCTTATTTCATCTTATTATCCCGCTTCAAAAGCTACAAATATTGATGTAATTGATGTACTAAGAAACGAATAAGCCTTTATTTCAAAGGCTTATTTATAAACTCTTCTTTAAGTTTTTCCTCATCTTGACTATCTTTACCACTCATAAAATCTAAAAACATTGAAGGTGATGAAAATACTCTTTTTGCGATATTCATAGGAATATTAAAAGTATCTTTTGTAAGGTTTGTTGAAATCTCAGGATTATTCAAATCTCCAGAGATATTTACCTGCGTTTCCACTCTATTATTATCTCCTAATAAAACATAATTTACGACAGGAACTGCACCAACAATGCTTGAATAATCTTTTAAAAATATGAGTTTTAGTTGAGTATCTAAAGTTAAATTACCTAAATCAATTCTTCCTTTGCCATCGAAATCTATACCATTTCCTATAGTTAATAATTTTTTAACATCGATTAAATTATTCTTTTTATTATAGTTAAAATCAATTGTTCCATTTGTAATTTTATAAGCTGTTAAATTAAACCCTGAATTTGTAGCCATTCCAACAACTGAAGGAATAGCTAAAAGAGGATTTATAAGTGCAGGTGAAGTATGAATAAACATTAAAAGGTTATTTAGTATAGCTAAATCTTCAACATTACTATTTTCAATAATAATTTTTCCATTTAAGTTATCCAAACTTCCATTTGCGAAAAAAAGAATGTTTCCTCCATTTACAATATTTTTTGCAAAAATAGAATTTATGAACTCTTCACTTAGTTCATCAGCAAAAATATCAACTCTTTTATCTCCATATTCTTTAAAGCTAACCTGTGTTTCTTTATGTTTTAAATATATAAATTTACTATCTTTTCTTAGTCTTAATTCATAATTATCTGCTAATATTTTATATTTATCATCTACTATAATATTGGAGTTCTCAGCTATTAAATCGATGTTTCTGAATTTTTCATCAAAATCATTTTTTGATGAATAGTAAATATCATATCCATCTATATCCAAGTAAACAGAATCATTTTTTAATTCTAAAAACAAGTCGTTATTTTTTGTATTTATTTTTGTAATATCTTTATTATAACTTCCAACTAACTCTAATTCTTCTATATTTTTGTTATCTTTTTTTAGAGGGATATCGAGATTTTTTACAATTACATCAAAATCAATTTGATTTTTATTTATATGAACATCTGCTTTTTTAAGAGTATATGTAGTTTCATCTATTTTTAAATTACTATTTCCTAAATAAATATTTATCTTTTTAGGAAAGTCACTCTTTTGTTTTTTAGTATCAATAGAAATATTCAAATTATTCAAAAAAAGTTTTATATCGTCTTTTATTTCTAATTTTATATCCTCATCAACCGTTGAAACAAAAATATTTTTATCTTCTAAAGAACCTACAATATCGAGTTCTTTTAAAAGATAACCATTTTTTTCCAATGGAAAATTAAATCCCTGAACAAAAGCTTTAAATTTTATATTTTTATCATCTTTGATTATTAAAGAAATATTTCCATCTTTTGCTGAAATATCCTTCAAAAGATTTGAATATGGATAAATTTTTGATAAATTTTTTATATCAACATAAACAAAATCTGCAACTTTTATTTTTGTATCTAAATCAACTAAATCAATATTTACTTCTTTATTAAAATCTAAATTAACTGATGTTTTTTTCTCTTTTATCTCTACTATTTTTTCTCCATCATCTTTCTTAATTAAAAAAGAGTTAATCATAGCACTACCTGAAGATTTTAAAGTTTTTGTATCAATATCTAAATTTACAAAAGCATCTATCATATTTTTATGTTTAAAATCAGCATCTTTTATATGAACAATAGAATCATCTAATATTATATGAGCATTTTGAGTGTTAAAAGAAAAATTATTGATAAAGAATTCAGAATTATTTACTAAAAAATCCCCTTTTGTAGTCATTGGTTTCTCTTCTATATAAGGAAATTTCAGAAGAAGTTTTGCTTGTGTAATTCCACTTTTTTGGATTATCGGAAGATGTATATCGTAAGCTTTCAAAATATTTAAAATATCTTTATCTAACATATTATTAGTTTGTATAAATACTTCAACTTCCCCATTTAAAGCACTTGTTAAATTATTAATTGTTACATAACTTCCTGTTATATCTTTATCTTTAAATTTAGGCTCTATTAAATCAAAATACAATTTATCATCTTTGAAAAAAATATCTATATTTTTTGTCATTATTTCATCTACATTTTTATGAAATCTTATTTTTGCATTTTGTATTTGAGCTTTTCCCTTTAATGATTTTTCAATTATTTCATTCTTTTGTAAATCATATTCTCCATAAAAATTTTCTAACTTCATATCTCCTTGAACATTTTCATACATCCACTGTTCTGCTATTTCAGGTAATTCTAAATATTTTTTTAAAAATTGTAGATTTTTAAAAGTTTCACTAACTAAATAAAATTTGATTAATTTTTCATTCATTTCTATATTTAAATTACTCTGTATATTTTCATAATAAAAGTTTCCAAAATAATTTAATTTTTCATTAAAATAATCTACTTTTATTTTTCCATCGAAAAATAAAGCCAAATCTTTTAGATATAAAGAGTATAAATCAAAAGTTATTTGTTTAGAAGATATATCTATTTTAGAAGATATATTTACAAATTTATTGTCTAGATATAAATCATTTTCATTTAAAATTATTTTAAATTCATTTCCATCAATTTTTAGTTTTTCAATATTTATGTTTTGGAATAATTTTAATATTTGAGGAAGTAATTGAATATCTTTTTTTAAATCTTCGAAAGAATTATTTATTTTTGATTTTTTTGATATATATTCGATATTTCCAATATCTAAAATAAGTTTTTTATCCATTTTAATATAGAATTCCGAAATCAAAATATTAGAGAAAGAAAAAGAGTTTATTTTTATGCCCGAATACAGAAACGAAACAAGCGATATTATTATTAGAAAAAGAAAAACAAATAGAAGTTTAATACTCTTCAACATTATCGATTTTATCCTCATTGGTTTGATTGTTGTTTTATTTTATGTGACAATGCCATTAACTTCTACAAAGGTATTGTTTATTCCTAAAGGCAGTACTAGTAATATTATAACATACTTAAATGAAAGCGGTTATGAGATGAATGCTTTGGATGGTTTAATAATCAAAACTTTTGGGTTTGTTCAAAGTGGTTGGATAGACATAAATCAAAATAAATTAACGAAAATGGATTTTATTTATAAACTTATTACTTCAAAAGCTGCTCTTAAAGAAATTACTTTAGTTCCTGGTGAAACCTCTTATGTATTTTTAAAAAAATTAGCGACTGAATTTAATCTTTCTGAAGAAAAATTAACCAAACTATACAACGAATACGCATTTAAAGCTGATGGAAATATATTGGCTGATACATATTCTTTACCAATTGGAATGAGAGAAGATTATATGATTTTTTATTTATTTTCTCAAACAAATAAAAAATATGAAGAATTTTCTAAAAAAATATTTGGAATTTACGATAAAAATAAATGGTACAACTATCTTGTTTTAGCTTCTGTAATTCAAAAAGAAGCAGCAACAACAAATGAAATGCCTATAGTTGCTAGTGTAATACATAATCGACTAAAAAAAGGGATAAAACTTCAAATGGATGGAACGCTAAATTATGGTATATATTCAAATGAAAAAGTTACAGCTGAAAGAATTAGAGACGATAATAGTTCATACAACACTTACAAAAATACAGGATTGCCCAAAGACCCTATTTGTGCAGTAAGTCTTGATGCTATAAAAGCTGGAATTTTTCCTGTAAAAAGTAACTATTTATATTTTGTAAGAGATAATAAAACAGGTCTTCATAAATTTGCAAATACTTTTGAAGAACACCAAGCTAATATAAAAGCAAATGTTGGAGTTGAAAAAACATATACAAAAGTTAAAGCTGATGAAACGCAAATTGATGCAGAAGCTGAAACTATTATGAAAACTGACGTTACAAAACAAAAACCTGCTTCTATAAAAGATTTATTTAACAATATAAATTAATTAAACTTGTGAAAATTTGAAACAATCAAATTTTCACATTTCAAATATATCCAACTTTCAATTTCCTTAAATTCAAATCTAGCTATCATCGCACTAACATTAAAATTCAAATTTAGGAAACAATATGTCAAAAATCATTTACACAAAAGTTGATGAAGCTCCAGCTTTAGCAACATACTCTTTTTTACCAATTATCAAAGCTTTCACAAAAAGTTCTGGTATCGAGATGGTTACAAAAGATATTTCACTTGCTGGAAGAATTCTTGCTAACTTCCCTGAAAACTTAACTGATGATCAAAAAATCAGTGATGATTTAGCTGAATTAGGTGCTTTAACTCAAGACCCAACTGCAAATATCATTAAATTACCAAATGTTTCAGCTTCTGTTCCTCAATTAAAAGCAGCTATTGCTGAATTACAAGCAAAAGGTTACAACATCCCAAATTATGACGCTAGTGAAGAAATTACAGCTAGATATTCAAAAATTACAGGTTCTGCTGTTAACCCAGTATTAAGAGAAGGAAATTCTGATAGAAGAGCTCCAGGTGCTGTTAAAAACTATGCAAAAGCTAATCCTCACAGAATGGGTAAATGGACAAAAGATTCTAAAACTGATGTTGCATGTATGGATTCAGGTGACTTTTATGGTTCTGAAGTATCTAAAACTTTTGATGAAGCAAATGATTTAAAAATTTCTTTCTTTGATGCAAATGGTGCTGAAACTGTATTAAAAGCATCTACAAAAGTTCTTGCTGGTGAAATTATAGATGCAACTGTATTAAGTGCAAAAGCTTTACAAGATTTTTATGCAAAAACAATTGAAAGAGCTAAAAAAGAAGATGTATTATTATCTTTACACTTAAAAGCTACAATGATGAAAAACTCTGATCCAATTATGTTTGGATTTGCTGTAAAAGTTTATTTCAAAGATTTAATTGAAAAACACGCTAAATTATTTGAGGAAATCGGTGTTAATTTTAACAATGGTTTAGGTGATTTATATGCAAAATTAGGAACTTTAGATGCAGCTAAAAAAGCTGAAATCGAAGCTGATATTGCTGCAGTTTATGCAAAACAACCAAGACTTGCAATGGTAAACTCTGCAAAAGGAATTACTAACTTACATGTTCCATCTGATGTTATTATTGATGCTTCTATGCCTGCTATGATTAAAGGTGGTGGGAAAATGTGGAATGCTGATGATAAAGAAGAAGATACAATCGCTATGATTCCAGATAGAGCATATGCTGGAAGTTTCAAAGCTGTTATTGATGATTGTAAAGAGCATGGAGCATTAGATGTTACAACTATTGGAACTGTTCCAAATGTTGGTTTAATGGCTCAAAAAGCCGAAGAGTATGGTTCGCATGATAAAACTTTCCAAGCAAAAGCAGATGGACAAATTAAAGTTATTGACAAAGATGGAAACACTGTATTCTCATTTAATGTAGAAAATGGTGATATTTTCAGAATGTGTCAAACTAAAGATGCTCCAATTCAAGACTGGATTAAATTAGCAGTTACAAGATCAAGATTATCTAATACTCCTGCAATTTTCTGGTTAGATTCTGCAAGAGCTCACGATGCTGAAATGATTAAAAAAGTAAATAAATATTTACCAACTCATGATACAACTGGTTTAGATATTACAATTATGTCTCCTGTTGATGCAACTATAAAATCTTTAGAAAGAATGAGAGCAGGACTTGATACTATTTCTGTTACTGGAAATATTTTAAGAGATTATAACACTGACTTATTCCCAATTTTAGAATTAGGAACATCTGCAAAAATGTTATCAATCGTTCCATTAATGCAAGGTGGAGGATTATTTGAAACTGGTGCTGGTGGATCTGCTCCTAAACACGTTCAACAATTCCAAGAAGAAGCTTACTTAAGATGGGATTCTTTAGGTGAATTTATGGCATTAGCTGCTTCATTTGACCATTTGGCAAATACTCAAGGTAATAGCAAAGCAAAAGTTTTAGCTGATACTTTAGATAGAGCAACTGGAACATTCTTAATCAATGACAAATCACCAGCTAGAAAAATTGGTGATATTGATAATAGAGGTTCTCACTTCTTCTTAAGCTTGTATTGGGCGCAAGAATTAGCAGCTCAAGATGTAGATGCGCAATTAAAAGCTGAATTTACTCCAATTGCAAAAGCAATGACGGAAAACGAAGCAAAAATCGTAAAAGAATTAGCTGATGCACAAGGTAAAGCTGTTGATATGGGGGGATACTACTTACCAGACGATGCAAAAACATCTGCTGCAATGAGACCATCTGCTACATTAAATGCAATTATTGGATAATTAATCCTTTGATTTTTCTAAAGGCAAAGCTTAAGCTTTGCCTTTTTTTATGCCCAAAAAGATATAATCCACTTCAAATAAAATCTAAAAGGCTCTATTTTGAATAAAAAAACCGTAGGAATTGTAGGAGTTGGAAATGTAGGGGCCACTTTGGCTTTTACTTTAGCTACTAAAAATATATGTTCAAAGCTTCTTTTAAAAGATGTTAGAGAAAATTTTGTACAAGCTATGGCTCTTGATATTTCTCAAGCGACAAATGCAGCAAAATCAAAAACTATTGTTCAAGCTTGTCTAAATGACAAAGATTTCAAAGATTGTGATGTAATTATAATTACTGCTGGTATTGCTAGAAAACCAGGAATGAGTAGAAATGATTTACTTCTAACAAATGCAAAAATTATGACAAGTGTTATAGATAATATAATACCTTATAACCAAAATTCAATAATTATTATTGTTTCAAACCCACTTGATGTTATGGTTTATACAGCATTAAAAGCTTCAAATTGGTCAAGAAATAAAATTATTGGAATGGCTGGTATTTTAGATAGTGCAAGAATGGCTCATTTTATATTTGAAAAACTTGGATACGGACAAGGACAAATTGATGCTTCAGTTATGGGTGGGCATGGTGATGATATGGTTCCACTTGCAGACTTTTCTACAGTTGCAGGAGTTAATCTATCAGAGCTTCTCTCAAAAAATGATATTGAAGATATTATAAATAAAACAAAAAATGGTGGTGCTCAAATTGTAAAACTTCTAGAAACTGGCTCTGCATATTATGCCCCTGCTTATTCAACTATCTTGATGATTGAAGCAATTTTAGAAGATAAAAAAGAGATTTATCCCTGTGCTGTCATGCTTGAGGGTGAATATGGATATAAGAATATTGTTTCAGGTGTTCCTATCATGATAGGGGCAAATGGAGTTGAAAAAATAATAGAACTAAATTTAAAAGATGAGCAGAAAAATCAATTTGCAAAATCAATAGCTTCAGTTCAAGAATTAATAAATATTTTAAAGGAAGAAAAATGAAACAAACATTTGAGGTTTTAAATGTAAAATGTGGGGGATGTGCAAGTACACTTACAAAATCACTAAAAGAAGAGTTTGGAGAAATTGAAGTAAATCTTGATGTGATGCCACGACAAATTACACTTGATATAAAAGATGACCAAAAAGAAACATTAAAACTAAAACTAAGAAGTTTAGGTTACCCCCTAACTAGTGATGAACTAAGTGGTTTGCAAAAAGCAACAACAACTGCAAAAAGTTTCGTTTCTTGTGCGATTGGAAAAATGAATAGTTAAAACTTGTTGTGCTAATTTATTTTTTACTAAACTTTAGATAAAATCGCACCCTTTATGTACAAAAAACTAATAAAAATTTAGGTTGAAAAAATGAAAGTAGTTACAGGAGTAGTTGGTAACGATATACATGTGGTTGCAAATAGACTAATTGATATATCACTACAAGCAAGAGGGTTTGAAGTATTTAATCTAGGTGTTAACACATACCTTGAAGAGTTTATTGATGCAGTTATTGAAACAAATGCTGATGTTTTACTTATCTCTTCACTAAATGGTGAAGCTGAAGGTTGGTGTAGAGATTTACCAATATTAAAATCAAAATACAAAAATTTAAAAGATGTTGTATTTATGTTAGGTGGAAACTTAGCTGTTGGTGAAGGAGATGCAAGTGTTATTGTTCCTAAATTCAAAGGTTATGGTTTTGATTTAGTATTTCACCAAGTTGATTTAAATACTGGACTTGATGAATTAGAAAAATATCTAAAGGAGAGAAATTGAGTTTACTGCAAGAAGAAAGAAACATAATTGTTCAAAATAAATACGCAGATAATTTTGATTTTGCAGAAATTGAAGAGTTTATAAAAGGTGCTTCAAAAAACCTATTTATTTCTCACCACTTCAAAAATAAAAAGAAAATGTTAGTTCAACCTCGTGGTGGATTTCCTACTTATAAAAAAATGTTTTCACTTTATGAATTTTTTGTTGATGCAAATGTAGATGTTTTACCATGTACAATTGATTCAAATACAAGATTAAATGACTATGCAACAAGTGCAAAAATGTTAAAACTTTCAGAAGAGAATGAAGTTGATATGTTAAATGGTTACCCACTTGTAAATCATGGATATAGAACATCTAGAAAAATGATGACTCATTTTGATAAACCTATTTCATTAAGACATGGAACTCCAGATGCAAGACTTCTAATCGAAACAGCATTAGCTTCTGGTATTTTTGAAATTGAGGGCGGACCAATAACTTATCTTTTACCTTATTCAAAAAACTTCCCGTTAGATAAAGCATTTATGTATTGGAAGTATGTAGAAAAAATCTGTGCAAACTACTCAAAACTAAATGAACCAATCAATAGAGAATCTTTTGGTCCATTAACAGCAACTCTAGTTCCTCCTTGTATTACAATCGTAATTCAAATTTGTGAAATGCTTTTATCGCTTGAAGAGGGTGTTAAATCATTCTCTGTATCTTTCTCTCAAACAGGTTCTATGATTCAAGATATTGTAACTGCAAATGTTTTAAGAAAAATGGCAAAACACTATGCTCTTCAAATTGGTTGTGGTGATGCTATGATAAATCTTGTATATCATCAATGGATGGGTGCTTTCCCTTCAAATAAAGATTATTCAGAATCACTAATCAACACTTCAACTGTAATTGCTTCAATGGTTAGAGCTGATAAAATCATTACAAAAACAAGAGATGAAGCTTTTGGTATTCCTACACGAGAATCAAATGCAAAAACTGTTGCGAATACTCAATATACTTTAAAAATGTTACAAGGTATTCCAAATATCTCTGATGAACAAGAAGAAGAAATTGTTACAAGTGAAGTAATGTCAATTATGGAAGCTGTATTTAATGACAAAGCTGACACTTTATGGAGAAAAGTATTTAATTCTATAAAAGCTGGAATCATCGATGTTCCTTATTCTCCACACATTATAAATCATAATGAAGTAGTAACTGTAAGAGATAAAAATAAAAATATCAGAATCATAAAAAGAGGAAATCTTCCAATTTCTGATAGATGTTTTGAATATGAAAAAGCTCAATGTGACTTAAACAAAGATGCTTCATCAATAGTAAATGATATTATCCATGATATAGGAATTATGCAATGAGCCAAAATAAATTATTAATAGATGTTGGAAGTACATATTTCAAAGTTTGTGCTAACAATCAAGTTGAACAACATTTTAGAGATTTTAATAAAGATATTTATGATGATTTATTATCAAAATGTTCTGATACTATCTCAAAATTCAAAAAAGATGAAGTATTTATTTGTTCATCTGCAAATGGTGGATTAACAACTTTAATTATTGGAATTACTAACTCTTTTTCACTAAAATTTGCTACAAATATCGCTTATAACTCTGGAATTAATATTATTAATACCGTTTTATATCAAGATATTGAAACTACTTCAATTCCAAGTGATTTAATTGATGTGGTAATTGTTGTTGGTGGAATTAATAGTGTTAATAATATATTTGATGAAAAATTATTTAAATATTTAAGTAATTTGAGATTTTCAAATATTGTATTTGCTGGGTCTTGCCAAGATGCTGATTATTTAAAAGCAAATATTCAAAATTTAGTTGTTGTTGAAAATATCATAAACAATAAACTTCATGTTGTTGAAGAGCCTTTAAAACAATACCTTACAAATCTTTATCAAGCGGATATTGAAGGAAAAGAAGATATTAAACATCTATACGATTTAACTTCAAATCAAATTTATTCAACTCCATACATTGTAAATAAAACTCTACCTTTTATAGATAGTAAATTTGCAGCTGTAAATCCATTTATTTTAATAGATATTGGAGGAGCTACAACTGATATTCACTATTCTAAAGATTTATCTGATGATAATATGGTAACTGAGAATGAATATGATAGATTAGTTTTCAAAAAACTTGGAGTTTATAAATCAAAAGAATCACTTATATTTGCAGCTAAAAACAATGAATTTGTTTATGAATTATTAGCTCACCTAAAAGTTACAGAAAATATTTTCAATGAAGATAGTCCTAAAAGTCTACGGATTTTAATGCAATTAGCAATTTTTTTAGTTTTATATAAAGTTTCTGAAGCCCATCCTTTATATATAAAATTAAAGTTAAATCTACTAAAATCAATTGTATTAACAG
>ERZ724503.895-NODE-895-length-13374-cov-17.024401_pt1 | contig 13374 bp, 10 predicted proteins | sample MGYA00376036_ERZ724503 | MGnify/ENA primary metagenome ERZ724503 (study PRJEB28724, sample SAMN07190885) | wastewater metagenome | isolation source: influent of sewage treatment plant in Hong Hong | place: Hong Kong | collected 2016-03-17 ...
ATCCCCCTCCTGTGACGCGAAGCGCTAAGGTGGGGGAGGATGTCAACGTGCTCTGGAGCGCCACTGTCGCCTCGGTGATCCCCATGGTGCTGCGTCGCTTTCGCATCGACCCGGCGGTGGTCTCCGCCCCCTTCATCGCTACCCTGGTGGACGGTGCCGGCCTCATCATCTACTTCGAGATAGCCAAGCTGATCCTGCCGGATCTGCAGTAGGAAAGCACAAGAGACAAAAAAGGCAGCCATCGGCTGCCTTTTTGCACAGAGGGGCGGATCACCCGAGCTGGAACAGCAGGGGCCAGCCCTGCTCGTGGCAGTAGCGGTGCTCCTTTTCCAGGTTCTGCATCAGCAACTTGTTCTCGTCACACCAGTCCAGGGGCAGGGTGACCACCAGCTGATCCCCGGCGGCCTGCACGTTCCACTCGGGCAGCAGGTTGTCCTGACGCCTGTGGTGGGCCGCCACCGCGAGGCGCAGGATGCGGATGCAGCGCAGCACCGTCTGCTCGTCGTGGTTGGGCAGGGCCGGCAGCTCGGAGAGCTTGAGCCCCTTGCGGTGAAAGCGCACCAGGGCCGCCAGCAGGGCCTGATCGTCCTGGTTGAAGCCGGGCAGATCGGTGTTTTGCAAGATATAGGCGGAGTGTTTGTGGATGCCGCTGTAGTTGATGGCAAGGCCGATCTCGTGCAGCCGCGCCGCCCAGCCGAGGATGGCGCGATAGGGCTCTTCCGGCATCTCCCAGGGGCCGCTCAGGGCGTCGAACAGGGAGAGGACGCTGCTCTCTACCCGGGTGGCCTGGCGCTTGTCGATGCGATAGTGAGTGCTGAGTGCAAGCGCGGTACGTTCGCGAATGTCGTGATGCTGCAGGCGCTCCTCGAACTCGTAGAGCAACCCTTCGCGCAGGGCGCCGTCGGAGTACTCCATCCGCTCGATGGGCAGGGAGGTGAATAGCCCGAGCAGGATGGCCACCGCGGCGGCAAAGACCCCCTGACGCTCCTCGGTGAGGCCCGCCAGTTTGAGCTGATCGACCCGCTTGTGCTTGAGCATCTCTTCTTTCAGCCGCTCCAGTCCCGCCAGGGTGATGGCACCATCGGTCCACTCTTCCCCCTGCAACACGTCGCGCACGGTGCGGATGGAGCCCGAGCTGCCGAGGCAGCTCTGCCAGCCCAGCTTGCGGTACTGGTTGATGATGGGGGCGAGCTGATGCTGGGCTTCCAACACGGCTGCGTTGAAGGCCTTCTCGCCGAGCTTGCCGTTGCCAAAGAAGCTCTGGGTGAAGCTAACGCAGCCCATCTTGCGGCTGGTGAGCGCCTTGTGCTCAAACCCTTCGCCGATGATGAGCTCGGTGCTGCCGCCGCCGATGTCCACCACCAGCACCTGGCCCTCGATGTGCTGGGTATGGGCGACCCCCTGATAGATGAGGCGGGCCTCTTCCTGGCCGCTGATGATCTCGATGGGGTGGTTGAGCACCTTGGCTGCCTCGCGCACGAAGTCGCGGGCGTTGCTGGCGCGGCGCAATGTGTAGGTGCCGGCGATGCGGATCTGATCCGGCTTGATGTTGGTGAGCCGCTCGGCGAACAGGGCGAGGCAGTCCAGCCCGCGCGCCATGGCCTCCGGGGACATGCGGCGCTGACCGTCCATCCCTTCGGCGAGGCGCACTCGCTCCTTGATGCGATCGATGATCTGCATCCGCCCCTCGGTGAGGCGGGCGATGACCATGTGGAAGCTGTTCGAGCCCAGGTCGACAGCGGCGTACAGACTATTGTCCATGGTTTGACTCTATGCGTTTGAGGTAGTCGTAAATCGCCACCTGGGAACGGACCTTGCGGCGGTTGCCCCGCTTCACGTACTCGTTCTTCTGGTCGGCATCGATCACCCGCGCCTTGCAGGTATCACTCAGTTGTAGCTCGAGAATGTCGAGGATGCGCTGCTTGAGCCGCTCGTCATAGATGGGGGTGCCCACCTCGATGCGACCGTCGATGTTGCGGCTCATCCAGTCGGCACTGGAGATATAGAGCTGGGGATTGCCCTTGTTGTGGAACACCATCACCCGCGGATGTTCGAGGAAACGGTCGATGATGCTGATGACCCGAATGTTGTCGCTCAGACCCGGCACCCCCGGGCGCAGGGCGCACATGCCCCGGATGATCATCTGGATGGGCACCCCGGCCTGGCCGGCGGCATAGAGCCGGTTGATGAGGTCTCTGTCCACCAGATTGTTGATCTTGAGGGTGATGCCGCTGGGTTGCCCCGCCTTGGCGTTGGCCAGCTCGTTATCGATGAGGCGATAGAGCTGGCGGCGGCTGTTGATGGGGGAGACCAGCAGGTGGTTGAACTTGTAGCGCCGATAGGGGTACTCGATGTACTCGAACACGCTTTCCACCTCGGCGGTGATGTCCGGATGGCGGGTCAGCAGGGAGAAGTCGGTGTAGATCTTGGCGGTCTTCTCGTTGAAGTTGCCGGTCCCGATATGGGCGTAGCGCACCGCCTCGCCGTTCTCGTGGCGAGTGATGAGGCAGAGCTTGGAGTGGATCTTGAGGCTGGGCACCCCGAACACCACCTTGACGCCTGCGTCGGTCAGGATGTTGGCCCAGTCGATGTTGGCCGCCTCGTCGAAGCGGGCGCGCAACTCCACCACCACGGTCACCTTCTTGCCGTTGTTGGCGGCGTCGATGAGGGAGTGGATGATCCGCGACTTCTTGGCCACCCGGTAGATGTTGATGCGAATGGCGCTGACCGCCGGGTCGAAGGCCGCCTGGCGCACCAGCTCGGTGAAGTGGTGGAACTTGTGGTACGGGTAGTAGAGCAGGATGTCCTGCTTGGCGATGGCGTCGAAGGCGTTGACGAAGCCGTCAAAGTCGCGGCAGTCCAGTGCCGGCAGCTTGGGGTTTTCCAGATAATCCCGGCCCACATTGGGGAAGCCGATGAAATCCTTGAAGTTGTGATAGCGCCCACCGGGCATGATGGCGTCGTAGGAGCTGATCTGCAGCTTGAGCTTCAAGAAGCTTATCATGGCCGCCGGCATCTCCCGCTCGTAGACGAAGCGCACCGGCATGGCAGTGAGGCGCTGTTTCAAGCCGTCACTCATCTTGTCCACCAGGCTGAGGTCCAGCTGGTCGGAGAGGTCATATTCGGCATCCCGGGTCAGCTTGACCGCGTAGGCGGCAATCTCGTCGTAGTCGAAGAAGCCCTTGAAGATCTCGTCCAGACAGAAGCGGATAACGTTGTCCAGGATGATGATCTGCTTCTTGCGACGGGTGCCCTCCGGCGGTAGCTGGAAGAAGCGGGGCAGATCGTCGGTGGGCACTTCCACCAGGGCGTACTGGATCACCTGGCCGTTCTTCTTCATCTCGATGGCGAGATAGGTGTGCTCGTCTTTCAGGAACTTGACCGGGTTGACCTCCTTGTTGAGGAGGATGGGGATGATGTGGCGCAGCACCTTTTCCCGGAAGAAGATCCGCAGCCACTGCTGGATGGACTCGGAGAGCTGGCTTTCGTTCACCAGGAAGATGTTGTGGCGGGCCAGCGCGATCAGCAGCTCCTTGTAGGTGTTGTCGAACGCCTCGCCGAGCGCCATCACCTTCTGCTGGATGGCGCGCAGCAGCACCTTGGCCTCGTCGTCGCCGCCGTGGACTTCGTTGATGAGGATGCGGCGCTTGACGTCCGACACCCGTACCTTGAAGAACTCGTCCTGATTGGAGGAGAAAATCCCGAGGAAACGGACCCGCTCGATGAGGGGTACCGTCTTGTCCATCGCCTCTTGCAACACCCGTTCATTGAATGAGAGCCAGCTAAGCTCTTTCTCTTCATACTGCTTGTCGGTGCTCATCTGGTGCCTCTTTGCTCTGGTTGCGTCTGCGCGGAAGTTATGGCGTCAAACCATGACAAATTTATGACAGGCGACACTATTCGCTCAGATCCTGATCGATGTCGACGACGAGGTCGTCGGAGAGGGACTCCAGGGCCGTGACGAGATCGTCCAGTTCGAGCTGCGGCGGCAGGGCCACCAGGGCGTGGGCATAGAAGAGAGGGGCGCCTGAGTGGGGCGCAGGTTCGCAACCTGTGGTGAGGTCGGCGACGTTGATGTTGAGCTGGCGCAGGATGCTGGCCACTTCGTGGACGATGCCCGGTCTGTCGTTGCCGGTGACGCTGAGCATCACCTGATGGGCCGGTTGCGGGCTCAGCTGCCCTTCGGCGAAGCTCACGGTGAGGCCAGGCAGCATCACCAGGGCCTCGCACAGGCTGCGGTAATGCTCGTCAGGCACGGCGACGTGCAAAATGCCGGCAAATTGCCCCGCCAGCTCGCTCATGGAGCTGGCCAGCCAGTTACCCTGCTGCCGGGTGATGGTATCGGCCAGGCTCTCGACGATCCCGGGTTTGTCTGCGCCGATCACGGTGACGACCAATTGCTTTTGCATCCTGCTCTCCTTGAATGGGGCTGCGTGGGGTCCGTTGACGCCTGGCGGCGACGGGGTGCGCGCCAGAACGTCCATGGGCTCTAGCATTGTGCCTGCTGTGACAGGCCATATGAAGCCCGCCTTGCGCAAATTCAGTGAAAAAACGCGAATGCCGGGACGGGCTTGATTTCTGCGCTGCCTGAGTCGCTTTCCCCGTGGTAGAGTGTGCCCCTTCCTTTGGTGTGAACTGAATTTGTCTTGTAAACGGGATGTGCGTGTATGAATAGCCTTGTCGTATCAGGAGCCGTGTTGCTGGGGTTGCTCCTGCTGGTGATCGTCTGGCGCAGGGAGAAAGAGGGCAAGGCCGAGCCCTATGATCTGCAGGAAACCTTGATGAGCCCAGCCGAGCGCACCTTCTTCGGGGTGCTGGATCAGGCGGTGGGGGACAAGGCCCGTGTCTTTGCCAAGGTACGAGCCTCCTATGTATTGACGCCCGAGGCGCACCTTGGCAAGGGCAAGCGCCAGCAGGCGCTCGGCAAGATAGGGGAGAAGCACTTCGATTTTCTGCTCTGCCACCCGGCGGATCTCTCTTTCCTGTGTGCCGTGGAGCTGGATGACGAGGGGCACCGCCACCAGAAGCGCAAGTCGCGGGATCTCTTCCTGAAGGCGGCCTGCGATGGCGCCGGCCTGCCGCTGTTGCAGATCCCGGCCAGCAGCCACTACCAGGTCGACGAGTTGCGGGAGCAACTGCTGCCCCTGCTGGCGAGAACGACGGCGCCGGTGGATGACCTGCTGCCCGGCGAGCGCCGCGAACCGACCTTCAGCCCGCTGCTGCTCGATGGTGTCGATCTGGGCACGTCACACCCGGGGGCTGCCAGGGAGCCCCAGGTGCCGCCCCCCCAGGCCGGAGAGGCAATGCCCGTGTTGATGGAGGAGAATCCCTTCCTCGATCCGGATGAGGAGGAGCCCCGGGAGACGATCCCTCATTGCCCCCGCTGTGCCGCGCCCCTGGTGGCACGGGAAGCACGAAAGGGTCCCCATGCCGGTCGCCTGTTCCTCGCCTGCAGCCGGTTTCCCGAGTGCCGCTATGCCGCTCCCCAGGAGAGCGTGAAACACTGATCCCTCCTCTGACGCCGCACCCTGTCGGCGTCATTCTTTCCCCTTCGCTGGTTTTCATCCGATACTCAATCTGGCTGGAAGCGTGATCCCCGTCCCGCCAGGGTCCGGGAGGATGTGACAAGTTTTGACAATCCGCCATAATTTTGGCACTTTGTCCCCCTTATGACACAGTGCGAAATTGGTTTTAATAAGCACTTAAAAAACAATAGTTTGGCGTCAGGTGTGAAAATATGGATAGGATGGCTATGGGTGTGCTGCTTGTTGATGCCGATGATGTGCGGCGCCAGCAACTGGGGACTGTGCTCTCCTTCATGGGGATCCCCTGGCAGGAGGTGGTTGAGAGCGATCTCGATGTGGCCATCGAGACTGCCGGGCCCTTGCAGGGGATTCTGGCCGGGGAACTGCGCGAGCGCGCCCTGAGTGAGCTGCTTGCCGCCCATCCTCGTCTGCCCTTCCTCTCCCTGATGCCGGCGAGCCATGGTTGCAGCAACTTCATCGGGGTGGCCGAGGCGCCCTTTACCTATGAGTCCCTCACCCGTCATCTGCACTTCTGCCAGGCCTTCATCTCCCTGCATCCCCGTCATCAGACCCACGACAAGGGTCAGACCCTGCTGCGCCTGCTGGTGGGCAAGGGGAGGGGCATCCAGGAGGTGCGCCGTCTTATCGGCCAGGTGGCCGAGACCGACGCCAACGTACTGATCCTCGGTGAGTCCGGAACCGGCAAGGAGGTGGTGGCTCGCGCCATCCACGAGCTGTCCGCCCGAAGCGCGGGCCCCTTCGTGCCCATCAACTGCGGCGCCATTCCGGCGGAGCTGCTCGAGAGCGAGCTGTTCGGTCACGAGAAGGGGGCCTTCACCGGTGCCATTGCCGCCCGGCGCGGCCGCTTCGAACTGGCCCAGGGGGGCACCCTCTTCCTCGACGAAATCGGCGACATGCCGCTGCCGATGCAGGTCAAGTTGCTGCGGGTGCTGCAGGAGCGCCAGTTCGACCGGGTCGGGGGCGGCAAGGCCGTCCAGGCCGATGTGCGGGTGATCGCGGCGACCCACCGGGATCTGGAAGCCATGATCCGCACCCTGGCATTTCGCGAAGATCTCTACTACAGCCTCAATGTGTTCCCCATCGAGACGCCCCCCCTGCGGGATCGGGCCGACGACATCCCGCTGCTGCTGCAGGAGCTGCTCAATCGCCATGCCGAACAGCACAAGGGGATCATCCGTCTGACCCAGCGCGCCATGGAGTCCCTGATGCAGTACGCCTGGCCCGGCAACGTGCGCGAGCTGTCCAACCTCATCGAGCGCCTGCTCATCCTCTATCCGAACCAGATCGTCGATGTGGCGGATCTGCCCGGCCGCTATCGCCTGCTGCCCTGCGAGCCACGAGATGAGCGGCTCACCGAGATGGACGAGCGGGACGCCCTGGCTGCCGTGTTCCAGTCCCCACCAGAGCTGGATCCCGGCATCGCCATGCCCCTGCCCATGCAGTTGCCTCAAGAGGGGGTCAACCTCAAGGAGATGCTGGCCGACCTCGAGGTGGAGCTGATCCGCCAGGCCCTGGAGTCCCAGGACGGGGTGGTGGCCCGCGCCGCCGACCTGCTCAGCATGCGCCGCACCACCCTGGTGGAGAAGATGAAGAAGTACGGCATGAGCAAGGACAATTGAGGTCAATGCTTTGACGCATTGACCCAATACATTGATAAATAACGTCTATTTTGCTGGCATGGAAATTGAATAAGCTGACTCAATCGCCAGTTTGAGGTCAGCTTTATGACAATCTTGCAGCAGGATGTCCCCCTCCAGTCACATGAAGTGAGTCAGCTTTACGCCATCTTCACGGCGCTGCCGACCGGCGTGCTGCTGCTCGATGGCGAGGGGCTGATCACCCGTGCAAACCCTGCCGCCCTGGCGCTGCTGGGAGAGCCACTGGAAGGCCTCTCCTGGCGCCAGATCATTGCCCGCTGCTTCGAACCCCGTGAGGATGACGGTCACGAGATCTCCTTGCGAGACGGTCGCCGGGTTCAGCTGTCGACCCAGCCGCTGCCGGATCAGCCCGGCCAACTGGTGTTCATTACCGACTTGACCGAGACCCGCCAGTTGCAGGACAGGGTCAACCACATGAAGCGTCTCTCCGCCCTTGGCAACATGGCGGCTTCCCTGGCGCACCAGATCCGCACCCCGCTCTCCGCCGCCATGCTCTATGCGGCCAACCTGGCCAACCGCACCCTCAAGCCTGAATCCCGCAGCCAGTTCCAGCAAAAATTGATGGCGCGCCTGCAGGATCTCGAGAAGCAGATCAACGACATCCTGCTGTTTGCCCGCAATGGCGACAACCAGGTGGTGGCGCCCCTCTCGGTGCAGGGCTTGCTGGCGGAAGTGCAGGCGGGGGCCGAAGCCTTCTGCCAGCAGCAGGGCTGCGCCTTGCATCTGGAGGCCCCTGAGCCCGATCTCTGTCTGCTTGCCAACAGCAGTGCTCTGGCGGGGGCCATCAACAACCTCATCGCCAACGCCCGGCAGGCCGGCGCCGATTCGCTCCTGGTGAGCGCTGTGCGCAGCGGCAACCGGGTGGAGATGCGGGTCATCGACAACGGCAAGGGGATGGCCCCCTCCCTGCTCAACCAGATCTTCGAACCCTTCTTTACCACCCGATCCCAAGGCACGGGCCTCGGTCTTGCGGTGGTGCAGTCGGTGGTACGAGCCCATCAGGGAGAGGTAAGCGTGGCCTCGGTCCCTGGCGAGGGCACCTGTTTTACCCTGTCCTTCCCCCTGCATCAGCAACAGGTTCAGTTGGGGGGCGTGGCATGAGGCGCGCAAAAGCCGGAGCGCCGGTGAAGATGATTCTCGACAAGGCCATGTTGGTTGTAGGAGGTGTGGCATGACCCAGGCTCGCATTCTGGTGGTGGAAGATGACAACGGCCTGCGCGAGGCGCTGGTGGATACCCTGCTGCTCGGTGGGTATGAGTGCCGCGAGGTGGACAGCGGCGAGCGGGCCCTGCTTGCCCTGTCCCGTCAGCGCTTTGACATGGTGATCTCCGACATCCAGATGGGGGGCATGGATGGCCTGACCCTGCTCGCCAACATCCGCCAGCAATATCCCCAGGTGCCTGTGCTCCTGATGACTGCCTACGCCAACATCGACGGGGCGGTGCGCGCCATGCGCGAGGGGGCGATCGACTATCTGGCCAAGCCCTTCTCCCCCGAGGTGCTGCTCAACCAGGTCAGCCGTTATGTGCCGGCCCAGAAGGTGGAGAAGCGGGCCGTGGTGTACGGGGACCCTAGGACTGCGGAGCTGTTCCAGCTGGCGACCCGGGTGGCGAGAAGCGAAGCCACCGTCATGGTGACCGGCCCGAGCGGGACGGGCAAGGAGGTGTTGGCTCGCTACATTCACGACCACTCCAACCGGGCAGAACAGGCCTTCGTCGCCATCAACTGCGCCGCCATTCCGGAGAACATGCTGGAAGCGACCCTGTTTGGCTACGAGAAGGGCGCTTTCACCGGTGCGGTGCAGGGGTGCCCTGGCAAGTTCGAGCAGGCTCAGGGAGGAACCCTGCTGCTCGACGAGATCACCGAGATGGATCTGGGACTGCAGGCCAAGCTGCTGCGGGTCTTGCAGGAGAAAGAGGTGGAGCGGCTCGGCAGCCGCAAAATGATCCCCCTCGATGTGCGGGTCATTGCCACCAGCAACCGGGATCTGAAAAAAGCGGTGCAGGACGGGCTGTTCCGCGAAGATCTCTACTACCGCCTCAACGTCTTCCCCCTGCGCTGGACGGCGCTCTGGGAGCGCCCGGGGGACATTCTTCCCCTGGCGGAGCATCTGCTGGCGCTGCATGCCAGCCAGATGGGGCTGCCGACGCCGCAGCTTGCAGAGGGCGCCCGAGAGCGTCTGATGGCTCACCCCTGGCCCGGCAACGTGCGCGAGCTCGACAACGTGGTGCAGCGCGCCCTGATCCTCTGCCCAGACGGCCTCATCGACTGTGAGCACCTGATCCTGGAAGAGACGGACGAGACCCTGGTGCGGCCGCTTGAGCGGCTGTCAGGGGAGGGGCTTGGCGGCGAACTCAAGCTGCAGGAGCACCAGATCATTCTGGACACCCTGCAGGAGTGCAACGGCAGTCGCAAAGCGGTGGCCGACAAGCTCGGCATCAGCCCGCGCACCCTGCGCTACAAGCTGGCCCAGATGCGTGACGCCGGCATCGAGTTGCCCGCCTAGGCCTGACAGGCGCATGGCCTTGCCGGTCCGGCTCGATTATCATGGGCCCTGACGATCGGAATCCGGCTCCCCGCACAGTGCGTGGGGAGCCCAGCTAGGAGACCCCCATGATCTCTCATCGTAAACTGGAAAGCCTGCTCAACCACCTGCTCGAACCCCATGCCATCAAGGATTACTGCCCCAACGGCCTGCAGGTGGAGGGGCGCGAGCGCATTCGCAAGGTGGTGACCGGCGTCACCGCCAGCCAGGCCCTCATCGATGCCGCCGTGGCCGCCGATGCCGACGCCATCCTGGTTCATCACGGCTACTTCTGGAGCGGCGAGCCGGCCCAGATCACCGGCATGAAGCAGCGTCGTCTCAAGACCCTCTTGACCCACGACATCAACCTGTTTGCCTACCACCTGCCGCTGGACGTGCACCCCGAGGTGGGGAACAACGCCCAGCTTGCCAGGCTGCTCGGCATCAAGGTGCGTCGCGGTCTCGAGCCCTGGAACAGCAAGAGCGTGGCCATGGTGGGCAAGCTGGAGGAGCCCATGAGCGGCAGCGATTTTGCCAAGCTGATTGCCGAGCGTCTCGGTCGCGAGCCGCTTCATTGTGGTGACAGTGGTCCCGAGCTCATCCGCTCCGTGGCCTGGTGCACCGGCGGTGGCCAGAGCTACATCAGCCAGGCGGCGGAGCAGGGCATCGATGCCTTCATCTCCGGCGAAGCCTCCGAGCAGACCATCCACACCGCCCGCGAGATGGGCATGCACTTCTACGCCGCAGGCCATCACGCCACCGAGCGCTACGGCGTCAAGGCGCTGGGAGAGTGGCTCGCCACCGTACACGGGTTGGAGGTGACCTTTATAGATATCGACAATCCGGTGTAGGGCCGATGAGCCGCGCAGCGGCGTCATCGGACGTGATGACAGCCATTGCGCTGGCCGATAGAAATGACAAGGGAGGCCTGAGCCTCCCTTGTTGTGTCTTACTGCTGCTCGCGGTTACTCGCTGGCATAGCCTGCCAGGCCAAGCTGCTTGCCATCGAGGAAGGCAGACCCTTCTCGCATCTGCAAGCGCCCTTCACAGAACCACTGCACCACCAGTGGGTAGATGCTGTGCTCCTGCACCTGGACCCGGGCGGCGACCTCGTCTGCACTGTCCCCTTCGAAGATGGGGACCCGTGCCTGGAGGATCACCGGGCCGCCGTCGAGCTCTTCGGTGACGAAGTGGACGCTGGCGCCGTGCTCGTCATCACCGGCCTCGATGGCGCGCTGGTGGGTGTGCAGACCCTGGTATTTTGGCAGCAACGAGGGGTGGATGTTGATCATCCTCCCCGCGAAGTGGCGCACGAGGTCGGCGCTCAGGATCCGCATAAAGCCGGCCAGCACCACCAGATCCGGCTGATAATCCGCCATCAGGGCCAGCAGGGCGGCATCATACTCCTCCCGGCTGGCGAACTGCTGCTGGGCCAGGATGGCGGTTGCCACCCCGGCTTCCCTGGCACGCACCAGGCCATAGGCATCAGCCTTGTTGCTGATGACGCCGACCACCTGACCGGCAATCTTGCCGCCGGCACAGCCATCGAGGATGGCCTGCAGGTTGCTGCCGCTGCCTGAGATGAGGACGAGGATGCGTTTCATAGGGGAGGTCATCTGGCCGTTGATCCGATCATTCATTGAATGATGACCTGCTCCTCACCATCGGCCGCCTTGGCGATGTGGCCGATGTGCCAGGCGTTCTCGCCTTCGGCCTTGAGCAGGGCCAGTGCCTTGTCCAGCTGATCCGCCGGCAGGGCGATGATCATGCCGACGCCGCAGTTGAAGGTGCGATACATCTCGTGGCGGGTGACGTTGCCTGCCTGTTGCAGCCAGCTGAACACCGCCGGCCACTGCCAGCTCTGCTCGTCGATGACCGCCTGGGTATTGGCGGGCAGCACGCGCGGGATGTTCTCCCAGAAGCCGCCGCCAGTGATGTGGGACAGGGCGTGGATCTCGCACTCCTTGATGAGCTTGAGCACGGGCTTCACATAGATGCGGGTCGGCTCCAGCAGGGCGTTGGCCAGGGTGGTGTCACCCAGCGGCTGCTGCACGTCGGCCTTGGAGACTTCCAGGATCTTGCGAATGAGGGAGAAGCCGTTGGAGTGGGGACCGCTGGCGGCCAGGGCGATCAGGGCATCCCCTTCGCCAACCTTGCTGCCGTCGATGATCTCGCTCTTTTCCACCACGCCGACGCAGAAACCGGCGATGTCGTAATCTTCCCCTTCATACATGCCAGGCATTTCGGCAGTTTCACCGCCGACCAGGGCACAGCCGGACTGTTCGCAGCCGGCGCCGATGCCGGTGACCACGGCAGCGGCAGTGTCCACGTCCAGTTTGCCGGTGGCATAGTAGTCGAGGAAGAAGAGGGGCTCGGCGCCCTGCACGATGAGGTCATTGACGCACATGGCGACCAAGTCGATCCCCACGGTGTCGTGCTTCTTCAGGTCGATGGCCAGACGCAGCTTGGTGCCCACCCCGTCGGTACCGGAGACCAGTACCGGTTCCTTGTAGCCAGCAGGGATTTGACACAGGGCCCCAAAGCCGCCAAGACCACCAAGGACTTCAGGACGACGAGTGCGTTTTGACACGCCCTTGATACGTTCAACCAGTGCATTGCCGGCATCGATATCTACGCCAGCATCCTTGTAGCTCAGTGAGGTTTTGTCAGTCACGCGTATTCCCCGTCATATAAAGAAGTGGAGGGTAAAATTCGGGGCGTATTCTACCAGCGGGCACGAAAAACCAGAAAGAAAATCGTTTGCGCGTTTTTGAATCGAAAAGCTCTACAAGCCGTGGCTTTTGTTGTATGATTCCGCGATTTTTTGGCGCCGGTTAGAGGAGATAATAATGAAAGTCGTTGAAGTCAAACACCCCCTGGTCAAGCACAAGATCGGCCTGATGCGCGAAGGCGACATCAGCACCAAGCGTTTCCGTGAACTGGCCAAGGAAGTGGGCAGTTTGTTGACTTACGAAGCGACCTCTGACTTCGAAACCGAAAAAGTGACCATCGATGGCTGGAACGGCCCTGTGGAAGTCGACCAGATCAAGGGCAAGAAGGTCACCGTCGTGCCCATCCTGCGCGCCGGTCTTGGCATGATGGACGGGGTGCTGGAGCACATGCCGAGCGCCCGCGTCAGCGTGGTCGGTATCTATCGCGATGAAGAGACCCTGCAGCCTGTCCCCTACTTCGAGAAGATCGTCAGCAACATCGAAGAGCGTCTGGCCCTGGTCATCGACCCCATGCTGGCCACCGGCGGCTCCATGATCGCCACCATCGATCTGCTCAAGAAGAAAGGTTGCCAGTCCATCAAGGTGCTGGTGCTGGTTGCCGCGCCGGAAGGCATCAAGGCGCTGGAAGCCGCTCACCCGGACGTGGAGCTGTTCTGTGCCTCCATCGACCAGGGGCTGAACGAGAAGGGCTATATCGTCCCGGGTCTGGGGGATGCTGGCGACAAGATCTTCGGCACCAAGTAAGCATCACCCCATCGCCGCGCCCAAGGCGCGCAAACGGAGCCGGCACCCTGCCGGCTCCGCTGTTTCTCCCCCCCTTTGCTTGCTGCCATGCGCGCCTTGCCGCTACCATAAGCACCATCCCCCATTTCGAGAATCTTCTTTATGCTGAAACGCTTAGCGACTCTCCTCTG
>ERZ724503.897-NODE-897-length-13369-cov-7.611387_pt1 | contig 13369 bp, 11 predicted proteins | sample MGYA00376036_ERZ724503 | MGnify/ENA primary metagenome ERZ724503 (study PRJEB28724, sample SAMN07190885) | wastewater metagenome | isolation source: influent of sewage treatment plant in Hong Hong | place: Hong Kong | collected 2016-03-17 ...
AAAAATTTGAAGGAAATATTATGGATTTTAGATATATAGGAAGAAGTGGATTAAGAGTTAGTTCAATTTGTATGGGAACTATGACTTTTGGTTCAAGCACTTCAAGACAAGAGGCTTTTAAAATTTTAGATAAAGCTTATGATAGTGGAATAAACTTTTATGATACAGCTGAGATTTATCCTGTTCCACCAAAAAAATCTTATGAGGGAACAACTGAAACAATCGTAGGAGAGTGGTTAAAAACAAAACCAAGAGACTCTGTTATATTAGCTACAAAAGTAAGTGGAGCAGCATCAGGTTGGTTTGTGCCACCTACAAGACACGGCTTAACTGCTATTGATTCTTTTCACATAAAAAAAGCAATAGAAGGGAGTTTAAAAAGACTTAATACAGATTATATCGACCTTTATCAAATGCACTGGCCAGATACTATTGTACCTATTGAAGAGTCTTTAAAAGCTTTTGATACTTTAGTAAAAGAGGGAAAAGTAAGATATATAGGAACTTCAAATGACACAGCTTATGGACTTACAAAAGCAAATGAGACTTCAAAAAATAAAAATCTAGCAAGATTTGAATCTATTCAAAACAATTTTTCACTTTTAAATCCTAGATTTTTGGATGAACTTTCAACAGTATGTAGAAAAGAGAATATTTCACTACTTCCTTATTCTCCAATAGGTGGTGGAGTTTTAAGTGGAAAATATAATGGTACTTTTTATCCTGAAAATGCAAGATTTACAGCTTATATGAAAAATGAAAGCCCAAGAGTTCAAGCCCAAGCTACAAGATTTGTAAATGAAAAAACAAAAGCAGCAACTGCAAAATATATAGAACTTGCAAAGCAATATGGAATTTCTCCTGTAACTTTAGCTGTTGCATACTCTAAACATTTTGATTTTGTAGCATCAACAATAATTGGAGCAAGAGAACTTTCTCAACTTGATGAATCACTTGCCGCATTTAAATTTAAAATTGATGATGAATTATTAGGAAAAATTGAAACAATTCAAAAAGAGATTATGTATACAATGGGATAAAAATTATCACTTAATCTTTATTTTTAAGAAAAAATAATACAATCTACATTATTATTTTCTTAAAAAGGATAAGAATGAAAGATTTGAGTATAGGAAAGAAGTTCACATTAATAAATGTAGTGGTTACTTTGTTGGTTTTAGTTATAGGTTATTTTATTTTAAATAAATATAAAAATAATTTAACAAATGAAGTTTATGATGATGTAAAAGTGGAGCTAAATACACTATCAAAAGCTAAAATTGAAGCAAAATTTGAAGCAGGAATTTCAAATGCAATTTCTATTTCAAATGATGCTTTAATAAAAGAAGCATTGGTTTCAAACAATAGACAATTAGCGATAAATGCACTAGCTACACTTTCTGATAATATGAAAAAATCAACTCCTTTTCAAAATATTCAAATTCATATTCATACAAAAGATAATCACTCTTTTTTAAGGTCATGGAAATCTGAAAAGTTTGGTGATGATTTGAGTTCATTTAGAGCGAGTGTTGTAAAAGTTAATAAAGAAAAAGTTGCTGTTAATACTTTTGAAGTTGGAGAAGCAGGATTAAGTATTCGTTCAGTTGTTCCAGTTTTTGATTCAAATAATAAACATATTGGTTCTATGGAATTTATGCAAGGAATAAATTCTGTTGCAACTTCACTTGATGAACAAGGTAAGGCTTTTTTACTTTTAATGGATGGAAAACTTGCAATTTCTGAAGTAAAAGATGAGAATAAATTGAATAATTATGTTATTTCTCAAAAGTTTATAAATAAAGAGTTTTTAGAAGATACAAAAAAAATAGATTTCAATAAACTATTTGAAAATAAGTATTTGATGTCTGAAAAATATTTTTATACTTACATAGATGTTATAGATTTCAATGGTAATAAATTAGGAATTGCATTAACTGCTGAACCAAAACAAAAGATTCAAATTGCAATAAATAATGCTTCATATATTATTTGGGTTGCTTTATTTATTTTAGTTTTTGCTCTATGTATAATTATGATTATCTCTTTATTTAATATGAAAAACAATATTTTACTACCTATTTTAAATTTAAAAAGCTCTATTGATGCTATTAGTTTAAATAATTCATCACAAACTACAAGAATAGAAGTTAAATCAAATGATGAAATAGGAGATGTTGTTCACAGTTTCAATAATTATTTAGATTCTATTGAAAAAGGTTTAATTCAAGACCATTTAGTAATTGATGAGTCAAGACAAATAATTTCTAAAGTAAATGCTGGATTATTGAATGATAGAATAAAAGGTATTGCAAACTCTGTAGAAGTTGATTCTTTAGTTAAAGAAATCAATGGTATGATAGAAAGAATGCAAAGTAATCTTATGATTTTAAGTGAATCTTTAGTAGCTTTATCAAATGCAAAATATGATTATAAAATACCTCATATTGATAATCTAACAGGATTAATAGCTTCATTATTAAGTGGAACAAAAGTTACTCAATCTTCAATGAATGAAGTTATGTGTTTAATTGAAAATTCAAATACAGAATTATCTTCAAATTCAGCTGAATTAGAAAAAGCATCTAAAGAATTGAGTAATTCATCAAATATTCAAGCAGCTTCACTTGAAGAAACAGCTGCAGCTATTGAGGAAATATCATCAACTCTTATTCAAAGTAGTGAAAATGCTGCCAAAATGGCTCAATATGCTCAAAATGTAACAAAATCAAGTGATATAGGTAAAGAGTTAGCATATAAAACAGCAAGTTCTATGGAAGAGATAAATACTCAAGTACATGCTATAAATGAAGCAATAAGTGTAATTGACCAAATAGCATTTCAAACAAATATTTTATCATTAAATGCAGCGGTTGAAGCAGCAACAGCAGGTGAGGCAGGAAAAGGATTTGCAGTAGTTGCAGCAGAAGTAAGAAATCTAGCAAGTAGAAGTGCAGAAGCAGCAAATGAGATAAAAACAATAGTTTTAAATGCAACAACTAAAGCAAAAGAGGGTAAAGAGATTACTTCAAAAATGATTGAAGGGTATAATGATTTAAATCAAAATATTGTTGTAACTACAAAATTGATTGCGGATGTTACAACTGCTTCAAAAGAGCAACAAATGGCAATGTCTCAAATAAATGATACAGTTAATTCTTTGGATCAAGCTACTCAACAAAATGCAATACTTGCTTCTACAATTAATGATATGGCTATGAGAACATCTCATTTGATAAAAAATTTAGAAAGTGCAATAAATCAAACAAGTTTTGATAAAAATGCTCATAAAAGAATTTGTGATACAAATTTAATTATCAACATCAATAGATTAAAATCTGACCATATAAACTTCAAAAATACAAATTTTGCTTTGTGTAAAGAGGGTTCTAAATTTACAGTTAAAAATGATCATGAATGTAATTTAGGAAAATGGGTAGATTCAAATGAAGATAAAGATTTTGCAAAAACAAAAGAGTGGCAAGATTTGAAAAATGCTCATAAAAAAGTGCATGATTTAGTTCAACAAACAGTTTATTTATATGCAGATAAAAGTGAAAATACTCAAATATTTGCTACAACGAAAGAGGTTGAAGAAAATATTGAAATTGTATTTAATATGTTAGATAAAATTAGAGAAATAAATTGTAATAGTTAATAGCTATTTTGTAAAACTAGCAAAAGCACCTTCTACACTTGGAATATTTTTGTAGTGGGTTCTTGTTAGTGTTACATTTTTTGTTTTAAGGTCACATATCGCAATTCTAAAACTAGAGCCAATAAATGGTTCTACAACACAAATAATTTTATCTTCAATTTGTCTTGTTGTATAAATAGTACCTTGCAGATTTGTAAAAAAGTATTTTGGATAACTTAATGGTGTTATTTCAACAATATCTATAGATTCTTGATTTTCAAGAGTTTGCATTATATCCATAGCATCTTCATAACTCTCAAATTGGATACACCAATCATCAAATTTTTTATTGAAATGTTGTAAGTCTTCATCAAGAAAACCACCAGCTAGAGATTGTAAAGCAAAAATAGACACAAAAACACCTTTATAATGTATGATTTTAAAACTTGATTTTAGCATATTTATGTTTTAAAGAAAAAATTGTTTATACTTATGCGATTGAAATGAATTTATATATTAGATATTTGGAGTTATTTTGTGCAAATAAGAGTTTATTACGAAGATACAGATTGCGGTGGAGTAGTATATCACTCAAATTATTTAAACTTTTGTGAAAGAGCAAGGAGTGATCTGTTTTTCCAAAAAGGTTTATCTCCACATACTAGTGAAACTGAATTTTTTGTAGTAAAACATATGGAAATTGATTTTATAAAATCTGCAAAATTTGGGGATTTAATAGAAGTTAAAACAAATATTACAAAAATAAAAAGTGCATCTTTAGAGATGTATCAAGAAATATACAAAGATGAAGAACTTTTATTTACAGCTAAAATAAAACTCGCTTATTTGAAAGATTTTAAACCTGTAAAAATACCGCAAAACTTATTGGAGTTTTTTACAAATGTTTAAAGTTCTTTTTTTATCTCTTCTGATTATTACAAATCTTTTTTCTGAAGTAAAAAATGAATTATTCATCCTTCCAAATCAAGGTAAAGAACTTGATGAAAGAATTGAAAATCTAATTGATTCAAGTAAAAATGAGATAATTATTGCAATGTATAATTTTTCTCACAAAGAAATTTTAAAAAAGTTAAAAGATTCATCAAAAAAAGGTGTGAAAATTTTATTGGTTTTAGATGAAGAAAAATATAAAGAGAACAAAAAATTAATAAAAGAATTAGAAGAAGATAATGTAAAAATAATTATTCCAAAAGATAAGATGCACATGAAAGTTGCCATATTTGATAATAAATTTTTACTTATGGGAAGTATGAATTGGATAAAAGAGTCTTTTAAAGAGAATTATGAACTAATAATGATAAACAATGATGCAGAAATAATCCTAAAATTAACAAATTATCTCAAAAATAGCAAATTTTAAAAATTACATTTATTTCTTTAAAAGTGATAATAAAGTAGTATAAAAATAAAAAAGGAAAAATTTTGATTGATATATTTGTTATGGCATACTGTATCTATTTTGCTTTTAATATCTACACATCATTTATGCAAATAGGTTTCGTAAAAGATGTAAAAAAATTAAAACCAATTATTTTAGACTCTTCAAAATATGAAGAAGCAGCAAATTATTCTATAGAAAAAGAGAAACTATCTATTGCTTCTTCATTTTATGAGTTTGTATTATTTATTTTATGGATTGGATTTGGTTTAGCTTATTTAGATAGTTTACTTCAAATTGATTCATATTGGTTAAAAGCTATTATTTTTGTTGATAGTTTTATAGTGATTAATTGGTTTTTATCTTTACCTTTTGAGTTATATTCTACTTTTAAACTAAATAAAAAATATGGATTTTCAAACATCACACCAGCTTTATTTATAAAAGATACTATAAAAACTGGAATCTTATTTTTACTATTTGGAAGTGCTGTTATTGGTGCAATTTCATTTATTATAAATAGCTTTAGTTCTTGGTGGATTTGGGGATTTGTTTTTATTTTTGCTGTAATTATTTTGATAAATATGTTATATCCTGTAATAAGAGACAAGATGTTTGATAAGTTTGAAAAACTAAAAGACAAAGACCTTGAAGAGAAAATCGAAAATTTATTAAATGAAGTTGGATTTAAAAGTAGTGGTGTTTTTTCTGTTGATGCAAGTAAAAGAGACAATAGATTAAATGCTTATTTTGGTGGACTTGGTGCTACAAAAAGAGTAGTTTTATTTGATACTTTGATTGAAAAATTAAGCCACAATGAATTACTTGCTGTTTTAGGGCATGAATTAGGACATTTTAAAAATGGCGATATTATAAAAAATATTGGTATTATGGGTGTTGTTATGTTTGTCTTTTTTGCTATTTTTGGAAATTTACCAGAAAGCTTATTTTTAGGGCTTTCACTACAAAATGAACCATACTCAATAATCGTAGTATTTTTGATGTTTTCTCCAATTTTATCATTTTTCTTGATGCCATTAATCTCTATGATTTCAAGACACAATGAATATGCAGCTGATAATTTTGGTTCAAATTTAGCAACAAAAGAGGATTTAGTAACTGCTTTATTAAAACTTGCAAATGAAAATAAATCATTTCCATTATCACATCCTTTATATATCTTTTTTTACTACTCACATCCACCATTGGTTGAGAGATTTAAAGAGCTAGGATATGATGTTCATACAAAGAGTTTTAAATAATGCTTGATACAAATATACTATTAGTTATCTCTGTTTTATGGGTTTTTTCTATTTTTGTAGTATTCTTTTTCATAAAACAAAAGTATGAAAAAGATACAAAAGAGTTATCTTTATTAAATAGTAAGCTTGAAGATGAAAAGAGATTTTTGAAAGAAAGTTATGAGTTAAAACTTATTAACCAAAGTAAGATTTTTGAGACAAAGGAGGCTTCTTTTAATGACAAGATTTCTCTTTTGATTGATTCAAAACAACAGATGAAAATGGAGTTTGAAAATCTAGCAACAAAGATTTTTGAAGAGAATCAAAAAAAATCAAATGTAAATCTAAATCAAGTTTTAACATCTTTTAAAGACCAATTAGAATCTTTTGGTAAAAGAGTAAATGATATTTACAATGATGAAACAAAACAAAGAGTTTCACTTTTAACAGAGATTAAAAATCTAAAAGAGTTAAATAATCAAATTTCATCAGATGCTATAAATCTAACAAAAGCACTAAAAGGACAAAACAAAACTCAAGGTGATTGGGGAGAGATGATTTTATCATCTATTTTAGAGCAAACGGGGCTTAGAGAAGGAAAAGAATATAATGTTCAAGGCTCTTTTAGTGATGCTGAAGGAAGAAGATTAAGACCTGATGTAATAGTGCATTTACCATCTAAAAAAGATATTATTATTGATTCAAAAGTATCATTAAATGCCTATTTGACATATTGTCAAACTGATGATAAAACGCAAAAAGAAGTTGCTTCAAAAGAGCTAATAAAATCTATAAATACCCATATAAAAGGCTTAAGCTCTAAAAAATATGAAGCAATAGAAGGTGTTACAACTTTAGATTTTGTACTTTTATTTATTCCTATTGAAGGTGCTTTTTTACTTGCAACTTCAAGTGATGATACACTATTTAAAATGGCATTTGATAACAATATCATGCTAGTTTCTCCATCAACACTATATGTTACTTTAAGAACAATAGAAAACATTTGGAGAAATGAACATCAAAATGAAAATGCTCAACTTATCTCTAAAAAAGCAGCTGAGTTATATGACAAATTTGCTGGATTTGTGGGAGATATAGAAGATATTGGTACACATCTTGGACGAACTCAAAAATCTTATGATGCTGCTATGAATAAACTAAGTATTGGAAATGCAAACTTAATTAGACGAGCTGAAGAGTTTTTAGATTTAGGTGTAAAACCTAAAAAACAAATTAGCAAAAAATCTGTGATTGAAGAGTAGAATTAAATTATAAATGAATCAAAAAAAAACTATTTTATTTATTAGTTTTACAATATTATCTTTATTTTTTATTGCTTGTTCTTCAAATATTCCAACACCCAATGAAAGAAAACAAACAGCTTTAGATTTATCCTCTTCTAATAAAAATATAGTTCAAAAAGATATTCAAACTTCTCAATTTAATCTTTTTTCACTACAAAATATGCAAAATAATTGTGAGAGTATAAAAATATTTGTAGAAGGAGATGGATTATCTTGGACTTCAAGAAAAACTATCTCTTCTAATCCAACCCCAATAAATCCTATTGGATTAAAACTTATGTTAAGTGATAATAGCTCATGCAAAATATATCTTGCAAGACCTTGTCAATATATAAACTCAAATATATGTGAAGATAAGTATTGGACAAGCCATAGATTTAATGAAAAAGTAATTCAAAGTTATGATGAAGTTTTAAATAATCTAAAAAAAGATTTTCCAAATAGTAAATTTGACTTAATTGGATATTCAGGTGGTGGGGCTATAGTTACACTAATAGCAACTAAAAGAGATGATATAAATAGTATTACTACAATAGTTGGAAATCTTGATATTGATGAATGGACTAAAATACAAAAAATCACTCCACTTGATGGTTCACTAAATCCAGCAAATTTTAGTAAAAAACTTGAAAATATAAAACAACATCATTTAATAGGTTCAAATGATACTGTAGTACCTAAAGAAGTTTTTTTCTCATACTTAAATAAATTTGAAGATAAATCAAATATCTTTTATTCATTTCATGAAGCAACACATAGTTGCTGTTGGGAAGATGTTTATATGAAGTTTTTAAATAGTAAATAATTGTTTAAAAATATTTACACTTTATTTACTTTCTAATACCCTATATTTACTCCAAAGAGTTAGAATTTTTTATTCTAGTTTATTAGGAGTATATTATGTCTACTACAACAAGTTCAGTTACTACAAGTACATCAGCAGATGCTTATGGAAATACTTACACAACAGCAGTTAGTAATGACCAGCTAGAAAGTGAAGATTTTCTTACTTTGATGCTTACTGAGTTAAAACTTCAAGACCCAACTAGTGCAGTTGATTCTTCAACTATGATGCAAACACAACTTCAATTAGCAAGTTTAGAAGCAAGTACAGCAACAGTTGATGCTATGGAAGCCTTGCAAACTACTTTCCAACAATCAGCACTTTCAAACTCATCTTCATTAATTGGAAATGTTGTTGAAAATGGAGAAACAGATGATGATGGAAATGCAAAACAATATAAAATTTCATCAGTTTCTATGAGTGATGGAGAAATATCATTAACAGCTTATGAATTATCGAACTATTATGATGTTTACTCTTTTGATGAAGTTAGTGATACTTCTGAGGTTATAGATTCAACAAATGAGAATAGTTCAATAACTGTAACAAATAGTGATGGAACTAGCTACAATTTTTCAACATATAATAAGACTTATGAAGATTTGGCAACTGAAATTTCAAAAACTTCAGGAATAACTGCATCAATGGCTGAGAATAGTAGTGGAAATTATCAATTAGTTGTTTCTGTTTCAGGTGGAAGTTCATCTCTTTCTCAAAGCAATTTAAAATTAGCATATACTGAAAGTTCAGCAACTTCTTATTCTAGTGATGCAACAACCATCTCTTATAATGATATTACTAAAATTTACTAATTGTTACTATCTATTAATAAACTATTAAAAGTGTTTAATTAGCAGATACCACATATTTACACTAAAACCTTATGATTAAATTAAGTGAAAATCACGATTTAATCATAAAGGATTTAAAATGATTAGTGCATTATGGACTGGAATTTCAGGACTTGCTTCTCAACAATCTGCGTTAGACAATGAATCAAACAACATAGCAAATGTGAATACCGTTGGATATAAAGCTTCAAGGGTTTCATTTGCAGATTTGATGTATCAAGACAGTATTGGAAAAGGTTCTTCTGTTACAAGTGCAGAAAAACAATATACGCAAGGTACATTAAATGTTACAGGTTCTTCTTATGATGTTGCACTAGATGGAGATGGTTTTTTTGTTGTATCAAATGTAAATTCAACAGGAACATCAGAGTCTTATTATACAAGAGCTGGAAATTTTAGAATGGGCGATAATGGAACACTTCAAGATGCTTCTGGAAATGAAGTTCAAGGATGGGCATTAAGTACTATTGATAAAACAGCTGATGTAACTTCTACAAACTCAAATTTAAGCTCTTTTACTGATGATTTTACTCAAATAGCAGGTAATCAAATAATCCAATTTAAAAATAAAATAGAAACTTATGCTGCTAAGATGTCTGATTATTCAACTACAGCAAAAAGTGATTCAACTGAACTTACAGGCTCAGGGGTAAAAACACAATCAGCAAAAATTTCAGATATAGAAGCTTTGACTACAAATTATTCTAGTGCTTTAAGTGCTTATGCTTTAAATCCTGAAAGTATATCTACTCCATCTACTGCACAAAGTACATTGATTGATTATCCTGATACAGCAAGTACAACTTTAGATGAAGAGGGAGATCAAATTTATGTTTATATTGATGGGGATAAAATAACTCAAAATTATGTAGTTACAACAGCTTCAAGTGATTTAAAAGCAGAACTAGATGCTGCTGGTATAACAACATCTGGTACAACTACAACTGCACAATATAATGCTCTTGCAAGTAGAATAGCTACATATAAAGGATTAGCAGATCAAATATCAAGTATTACTGGGTTAAATGCTTATACAGTTGATTCATCAAATGTAGCTAGTACTTCAACTGTTGATGTTTTAAAAGGAAAAATCAAAATTGATTCAATAATTCCTGGAGTTTCATTTACTGTTGGAGATGTCAGTGAAACATCTTCTGGTTCAATAGAGACAGCAGGAACAAAAACTACTTTAACTGAAGCAGTTGCAGGAACAGGAGAAGGTGCTGTAAAAAGTGCAATGGAAGCTCTAAGAGATGCTGTTGCTGGAACGCAACAAGATGTATATGAATCAACAGATATTTTAAGTGATGATAATGGAACAGCTATAACTTTTGCAACAGGAGATACTATATCTTTTACTATTGGTAGTACAACACTTACTTCAAGTGCTACAGCTACAAGTTATTCTGCAGCAATAAATGACTTAATGACAAAAATAAATACAGATGCAACTTTATCAACTCAAGTTGAAGCAAAAAATATTAATGGAAAATTAGTAATTGAAGCAAAAGAAACTGGAGTAGAATTTTCAGGAGTTATGAAATTTACAGATGCAAGTGCCTCTACAACTTATACAAAAGAAAAAAATCTTGATTTAAGTGGAAATAGTGGTGCAGGTGCTGAGTTTATGGAAATTGTTTCTACTGTTGATCAAACCTCATCAAAAAAATCATTGCAACTAAAACTGGACTCTTTAGGTTTAACAGACTCATCTTTTGGAGAATTTTCTGTTGATGATAATGGAATAATCACTATGAAACAAGATGGAGTTGATTATGCTATTGGGCAAATTGCTATAGCTCAATTTAATAATAATATTGAATTAGAAGCTGTTGGAGATAATCTTTTAGCAAAAACAAAAGAGAGTGGAGAACCAATTTATACATTAAACAATGACAATGGTGTATCAGTTGAAGGTGAAACACTAGAGTTAAGTGAAGCTGATTTAAGTGAAAGTCTAGTTAATTTGATGGTGTTTCAAAGAGCTTTTGAAGCAAATGCAAAAACCATCACAACAGCAGATGATATTTTACAAACTTTGATAGGTTTAAAAAGATAATTAAGGATTCATTATGATTAGTTCAATCGATACAATTAAATATAACTTAACATTGTTAAACAAAAGAAATGAAAGAGTTACTTATCAAATGAGTAGTGGTGAAGCTTTACAAAATGGAAGTGATGATTCACAAAAATATAACAAAATACTCTCTATTAACAACAATGTAAATACTTACACTTCAATATTAGAAAGAATTCAATCATCAGAATCTTACAATATAAATAGTGATAAAAGTGTTGATAGTATGAAAAGCTCAATGGAAAATATCATTGAGTTATTAACTAAAGCAGTAACTGGTACTACAACAAGTGATGGGAAAAGTGCTATTGCAGATGAAATAGAATCAGAAATGAATACTATTTTTTCTTTAGCAAATACAAAAATAGATGGTCAATATCTATTTTCAGGTAAAAGCACCACAGTTCAACCTTTTGTAAAAGATGCTACAACAGGTAAGATAACTTATGTAGCAACAGATGATAATAAAACAGTAAATGTTGAAAATAATAATTATGCTACTCAAGGTCTAAATGGTAAAGAACTTCTATATTATACTGATTCAACAACTTCTACTCAAGTTTCAGTTTTTGATGATTTAAGTGAGATAGTAAATGCTTTAAGATTACAAGATTCAAGTAGAAATACAATTACACAAGATGCAGCAGATACTATTTTATCAAATGCACTAGACAAGTTAGATGCTGGTTATGATGCTATGAATGTTGCTCATTCAAAATTAGGAACTAGAACAGCAACTATCGAAAATTACGAAACTATTGTTCAAACAAAACTTGCAAACTTTGACATTTTACAAGAAGAGTATGGCTCTGCTGATTTAACAACACTTGCTATTGAATCACAATCTTTAGAAAACACATATACTGCTTTATATTCAACTATCAACAAGGTAAATAGTTTATCTCTTGTTCAATATTTAAGCTAATAAAGGATTATACATGAAAGCTAATTTAGATATGAAAAACTTAGAATCGCAAGTAATAGAGTGTTATAGCTATTTTATGAATAACTATCAAACTACAAATTTTGATGCTTTAGAAGATATGGTTCTAAAACTACAAAAATCTATGAATCTTTTAACAATGACAAATATTGTAAATATTATTGATAGAGTCGTTGAAGATGGAAGATTGAGAGATAATAAGCAGTTTAAACAATACAATGTTTGCTCAATTCAAACAACTAAAGATAATAAAATATACTTAGTTTGCCATGAAATTTTAGGTATTGATGCTATTGATAACAAATTTATATTAGATGACCATTTATCATATATTGATTTTGTTGATGTAAAAAAAATCTATTAGGTGTAAATTATGATAGATGCTTTATATATAGGTCAAAGTGGACTTAATTCCTCAAGATATTCAGTTGATTCAACATCAAATAATATAGCAAATGAGAATACTGATGGATATGTAAAAAGAGTTGTAAATACATCTGAATTATCAGGTCTTGAAAGTGATATTGGAAATGGTGTCTCTTTTGATGGAGTTACTAGAAGTTCAGATGTCTATTTGTATGATAAATTAGTCTCTCAAAGTAGTTTATCATCTTATTATACTCAAGAAGATTCTATTTTAAGTAACATTGAAACTATGTTTAGTGAAAGTGAAACTAGTGGATTTTCTGTAACTCTTAGTAGTTTTATGGATTCGATTGAGTCTTTAAGAAGTGATTCTACAAATCTTGTTTACAAAAATGAACTATCAACACAAGGTCAATTATTAGTAGATGGTTTACAGTCATTAAATTCAAGTATAGATGAAGAGATTAGCGATACTAAATCTTTGCTTGAAGATCAAGTTGATAGTGTAAATAATATTTTAAAACAAATAGTTGATTTAAATAAAAAGATTGTAGATAGTAACTCTTCATCTTATGATTTAATAGATAAAAGAGATACCTTAGAAAAAGAGTTATCAAATTATGTGGATATTGAAGTAAATAGAGAAAGTGATACTTATAATCTAAAAATTGCAGGAGTTAATGTAATTTTTAATAATACAA
>ERZ724503.898-NODE-898-length-13359-cov-4.545926_pt1 | contig 13359 bp, 12 predicted proteins | sample MGYA00376036_ERZ724503 | MGnify/ENA primary metagenome ERZ724503 (study PRJEB28724, sample SAMN07190885) | wastewater metagenome | isolation source: influent of sewage treatment plant in Hong Hong | place: Hong Kong | collected 2016-03-17 ...
CGCGGCCAGGCCGCAACCAGCAGCACCTGGAGCAGACCGCCGGCCGTCGCGACCGCCGCGGCGCGCAGCGCGGTGACCACGTCCGGGGCGGGCGGGCAGACCACCAGCACGACGCAGGCGGCCGAGGCGACCAGCCCCGCGTTGCGGCTGATGGCCCAGCACATGCCCGCCGCGAAGCAACTCGACGTGACGAGAACGAGGAACGGCGCGGTATGCGACGACACCAGCGACCCGGCCAGGACGGTCATCCCGATGCCCATCGACACGCCGAGGACCAGCGGCACCCGGGCATGCGGGCTGTCGTGCAGCGCGATGGCCCCGGCCACCGAGGCACTGCCGACGGTGGCCACCGCCATGCCCGCCACCCCGATGGGCGCCCAGTGCCAGGCCGCCAGCACCGCCAGCAGGACGCCGGCCAGGCTGCGCAGCACCTCACCGACATACGGCCAGGAAACAGTCGGCGGTCGCAAGGCACCGCCCTCCCACATGGCGGTCATTATTGCCGGTACCTTCACCGACTGTGGAGAAAGTGATCGTCTTGATGCGCCGCGCGGTCGCCGACGACGAGTGGTGTGACCGGCTGCGCGGGCAGGTGGCACAGCAGTTGCTCGACCTCGGGCTGCCGGGGCTGGCGGTCAACGTCAAGGACGCCGAGGTGCGCGCGGCGCTGATGACGCTGACGGTGCTCGACCCGCCGGTCGTCGCGGTGGTGAGCATGTGGACCGAGCAGTGCTACGGCGAACAGGTGCGCGCGGCGCTGGACCTGCTGGCCGCCGAGGCCGACCGGACGGCCGCCTATCTGGTCACCGAGTCGGTGCCGTTGCCGCACCGGGACGCGCCCGGCGTCCGCACGCCGGGTCTGGCCAACGTGGCGCTGCTGCGCCGGCCCGCCGACCTGGATGCCGAAACCTGGCGCAGCCGTTGGCATATCGGGCACACGCCGGTCGCGATCGAGACGCAGGCCACCTTCGGTTACACCCAGAACGAGGTGGTGCGGGCGCTCACCCCCGATGCTCCCGCGCTCGCCGCGATCGTCGAGGAGTTGTTCCCGATCGAGGCGGTCGGGGATCTGCAGGCGTTCTTCGGCGCCGCCGACGACGCGGACCTGGCCGACCGGCTGTCGAGGATGGTCGCCAGCACCTCGTCGTTCGGGGCGAGCGAGAACATCGACACGGTGCCCACCAGCCGCTACGTGCTGCGCTCACCGTTTAGGCTCGCCCCGTGACGCTGAACATCGCCGACGACAACCGGGTTCGTACGCTCACCCTCAACCGGCCCGAGGCGCTCAACGCGTTCAACGAAGAGCTCTATCACGCGACCAGCGCGGCGCTGCTGGACGCGGCCGACGATCCGGAGGTGTCCGTCGTCGTGCTCACCGGCACCGGCCGGGCGTTCAGCGCGGGCACCGACCTGGCCGAGATGCAGGCCTACATCGCCGACCCGGACAACTTCCCGGGCGACTACGGCTCGGGTTTCGGCCGGCTGATCGACGCGCTCACCGCGTTCCCGAAGCCGTTGGTCTGCGCGGTCAACGGCCTCGGATTGGGTATCGGCACAACGGTTCTCGGGTTCGCCGACCTGGCGTTCATGGCGACGACGGCCCGGTTGAAGTGTCCCTTCACCAGCTTGGGCGTCGCCCCGGAGGCCGCGTCGTCGTATCTGCTGCCGCAGCTGATCGGCCGGCAGAACGCCGCGTGGCTGCTGCTGTCGTCGGAATGGGTCGGCGCGCAGGAGGCCAAAGAGATGGGCCTGGTGTGGAAGGTCTGCGAGCCCGACGACCTGATGGCCGAGGCGCTGCGGCACGCGCGGGTGCTGGCGTCGCGGCCGTTGTCGAGCCTGATGGCGGTGAAGAAGACGATGACCGCACCGGTGCTGCCCGAGATCGACGCGGCCCGCGCGCGGGAGAACGCGTGCTTCGCGGAGTTGATGGGCGGTGCCGACAACGCCGCCGCGCTCGCCGACTTCAACCGGTGAGCGGTCAGCTCGCCTGACCGACGGGGGCCAGCTTGGCGGCCTCGGACTCGATGATCGCGCGCACCGTCTGACGGCAGCGCCCGCAGTCGGTGCCCGCCCCGCAGGCCTGCGCGACCTGCTTGGACGTGCACGCGCCCTGGGCCACCGCATCGGCCACGCACTGACTGGTGGCGCCGGTGCACAGGCAGACGTACACGGGGAGCCACCTCCTTGCCGGGAGCGATACCGATGCTCGGCGCGACGCCGCACGGCGCCGCTTGATTAGCAGAGTCTAACCTAACTTTCTGAGAATGTTAGGGCACCCTGGCCATGCGCTGCGAGCCGTCCCGCCGGACAACGTCTGCGGTTTTTCTCGTGCCTTGCGGGCTCCCGTCCACGTCGTTCGGGTTAGATTGTCCCTACCCGCCGGACTCGTCAGCCCACGTCCGCGCGGTTTCTCCAGGGTTCTCGTATCTCGACGGTTCGACGAACGGCCAGTGTGCCGAGAGGGGATGCCATGCAAGGCGATCCAGATGTTCTGAAACTGCTCAACGAGCAACTCACCAGCGAGCTCACGGCTATCAACCAGTACTTCCTGCATTCCAAGATGCAGGACAACTGGGGTTTCACCGAGCTGGCCGCGCACACCCGCAAGGAGTCGTTCGAGGAGATGCACCACGCGGAGTGGATCACCGACCGCATCCTGCTTCTCGACGGCCTGCCCAACTACCAGCGGCTGTTCTCGCTGCGCGTCGGCCAGACCATCCGCGAGCAGTTCGAGGCCGACCTGGCCATCGAGTACGAGGTCGTCGAGCGGCTGCGCCCGGGCATCATCATGTGCCGCGAGAAGGGCGACGCCACCAGCGCCAACATCTTCGAGGCCATCCTCAAGGACGAGGAGGGTCACATCGACTACCTGGAAACCCAGCTGCAGCTGATGGACAAGCTGGGCGAGGAGCTGTACGCGGCGCAGTGCGTGTCCCGCCCGCCGGGCGGCGGCTCCGGTTAATTCCTAGCTGCGCTAACAAAATGGGTGTCGCCGTCGATAGACGGGTATGCACGGTGACTTGGAGACCGCCGAACAGACCACCGAGGCCCTCAGGCCCGACACCCTGATCACCGCGCAGCGCCGCAACATCATCTTTGTCGCGGTGTTGCTCGGCATGCTGCTGGCGGCGCTGGATCAGACCATCGTCGCCACCACCTTGCCGACGGTGGTCGCCGACCTCGGGGGAGCGGGCCACCAGTCCTGGGTGGTCACCAGCTATCTGCTGGCCTCGACCATCGCCACGGCGATCGCCGGCAAGCTGGGCGACCTGCTCGGCCGCAAGACGGTGTTCCAGGCGGCGGTGGTGCTCTTCCTGGTGGGTTCCGTGTTGTGCGGGCTGGCCGGTTCGATGGGCGTGCTGGTCGCTGCCCGCGCGCTGCAGGGCGTCGGCGGCGGCGCCCTCATGGTGACCGCGATGGCGGTGATCGGCGAGGTCATCCCGATGCGCGACCGCGGCCGGTACCAGGGCGCGCTCGGCGCGGTCTTCGGCGTCACCACGGTCATCGGCCCCCTGCTCGGCGGATTCTTCACCGACCACCTGACCTGGCGGTGGGCCTTCTGGATCAACGTCCCGGTCGCCGTCGTCGTGCTGGCGGTGGCCATGACGGCGATCCCGGCCCTGGCCCGAACGCCGGGCGCGCCCCGGCCGGTCGTCGACACCGCGGGCATCGTGTTCATCGGCCTGGCCGCCTCCGGCCTGACGCTGGCGACCAGTTGGGGCGGTACCGAATACCCGTGGAGCTCGCCGGTGATTCTCGGCCTGTTCGCGGGTTCGGTTGTGGCCCTTGGCATCTTCGTGCGGGTGGAGCTGCGGGCACAGGAGCCGATCCTGCCGCTGCGACTGTTCGGCGATCCGGTCTTCACGGTGTGCTGCATTCTGGCGTTCATCGTGGGCTTCGCGATGCTCGGCGCCATGACGTTCCTGCCCACCTACATGCAGTTCGTCGACGGCGTCTCGGCGACCGTCTCGGGCCTGCGCACCCTGCCGATGGTGGCCGGCATGCTGATCACGTCGATAGGAAGCGGCGCCGTCGTGGGCCGGACCGGCCGCTACAAGATCTTCCCGGTTCTGGGCACCGCCGTCATGACGCTGGCGTTCCTCTTGCTGTCGCGGATGGGTCCGGACACCTCGACGCTGGAGCAGTCGCTGTACCTGTTCGTGCTCGGCGCGGGCATCGGTCTGTGCATGCAGGTTCTCGTGCTGATCGTCCAGAACACCGTCAGCTTCTCGGATCTGGGCGTCGCGACCTCCGGCGTCAGCTTCTTCCGGACCATCGGCAGCTCATTCGGCGCGGCCATCTTCGGCTCGCTGTTCACCAACTTCCTCACCGGCCGGATCGGGCACGCCCTGGCGGCCTCGGGTGCTCCCGCGCAGGCCGCCCAGTCACCAAAGGTGTTGCACCAGTTGCCCGCCGACATGGCCGCCCCGATCGTCACCGCCTACTCGGACGCCCTGGCCAAGGTGTTCCTGTGTGCCGCACCCGTGGCGCTGCTCGGCTTCGTGGTCGCACTCTTCCTGCGGGAGGTGCCGCTGCGTCAACCGGAGGCCATGTCGCCGACCGACCTGGGTGAGGGCTTCGGCATGCCGGGGGGTGAATCGCCGGAGAAGATGCTCGAGCTGGCCGTGGGCCGCATGTTCCGGGACTCCCCGGAAATCCGGCTGCGCAGCCTGGCCGCCCAGCCGGGTAACCGGCTCGATGTCGCACTGCTGTGGGCGCTGGTCCGGATCTGGCGCCAGGAACAGGCTTTCGGGCGTGTGCTGCTGAGCGGCATCGCCGAAGGGCTGCGGGTGCCGGTCGAGGTGATCGAACCGACCTTCGAGCGGCTGGTGGCCCGCGGGTATGCCCGCCGCGCCGGCGACCAGTTGCAGCTCACGCCGGCCGGCCTGCGCCAGGTGAACGCGGTGACCGCCACGATCGTCGATCGCATCACCGACAAGCTCGCCCGGTCGCCGTCCTTCGCCGGGCAGCCCGACCGCGAGCAGGTGGAGGCCGCGCTGCTGCGCATCGCCGGCCGGATGCTGGTTCAGCGCGACTGGTTCGACGATCGCGAACTGCTGCGAGCGACCACACCGTTACGATCACCGGCATGAGCCGAATCGGAGACTTCCCCGACGACGACGTGGCCGGCTGGATCCTCAAGTCGCCGGACATCGGCACCGCGATGGCCGGGTTCTCCCGGGCCGTCTACAACGACAACCGGCTGCCGATGCGTGTCCGCGAACTCGCGCGCATCGTGATCGCGCACGACAACGAATGCGCGGTCTGCGTGAACACCCGCGACGCCGACGGGCCGGCCGCCGGGGTGGACGAGGATCTCTACGCGCACGCGCTGGAATGGCGGACCTGGCCCGGGTTCACCGAGCAGGAGCGCATCGCCGCGGAGTTCGCGCACCGCTTCGCCACCGAGCACACCAAACTGCGTGAAGACGAGGACTTCTGGGCCCGGTGCAGTGGACACTTCTCCGATGAGCTACTCGCGGACCTGGCGCTGTCGTGTGCGATGTGGGTCGGCATGGGCCGCATGTTGCGCACCCTCGACGTCGGCCAGAGTTGCGCGATCACCATTCCCAGCCGCGGCTGACCGATCGCCGAAACCCGCGGGGGTGTGACGGACATGGCCGGCGCCTCCATCGCCCAACTCGAGGCCAACGGCGTCGTGACCGTGATCGGCACGGTGGTCAACCCGGCCGGCCTCACGCACGTCAAGGCGGTCCCGATCCGGCGCGCCATGGCCTTCGCCGAACCCGGCCTCGGGGCCAGCCCGGTGTGGCACGCCTTCGCCATCGACCAGGCCGGGATCGCGTTCTCGGATGACATCGGCGTCGTCGGCGACGAACGCATCCGCATCGACCTGAACGCACTGCACGGCATCGGTGACGGCCTGGCCTGGGCGCCCGGCGCGTTCTTCGACCAGAGCGGCGACGAGATTCCCGCGTGCAGCCGGGGGACGCTGGCGCGGGTGGCCGCCCGGCTCGCCGACGCCGGTCTCGATGCGCTGGTGGGCCATGAGATCGAGTTCGTTCTCGTCGCACCCGACGGCAGCCGGCTGCCCCCGGGGCCGTGGGCCCAGTACGGGTTGGCCGGGCTGCTGGACCGGGAGGACTTCGTCCACGATCTGTTGTCCTCGGCGTCCAAGGTCGGCATCGGTATCGAGCAGTTCCATCCCGAGTACGGACAGAACCAGTTCGAGCTCTCGTTGCGCCCGCAGCCGCCGGTTGCCGCCGCCGATCACCTCGTCCTGATGCGGCTGTTGATCAGCAGGGTGGCGCGCCGGCACGGACTGGGTGTCAGCCTGTCCCCGGTGCCGTTCTTCGGCAGCGTGGGATCCGGTGCGCACCAGCATTTCTCGCTGTGGCGCGCCGGTGTTCCACTGTTCTCGGGCGGCCCCGGCCCGCACGGGATGACCCTCGAGGGACAGGCCGCGGTCGCCGGTGTACTGGCCGGGCTGCCGGAGGCCCAGGGGATCCTGTCCGGGTCCATCGTCTCCGGACTGCGCATGCAACCCGGCCACTGGGCGGGCGCCTACGTGTGCTGGGGCGCCGAGAATCGGGAAGCGGCGGTGCGGTTCCTGGTCGGCGGCCCGGCGAACCCGCACGGCGCCAACGTCGAAGTGAAGGTCGTCGACCCGTCGGCGAACCCGTACTTCGCCACCGCGGTGATCCTGGCCCTGGCCCTCGACGGCATCGAACGGGCGGCGACGCTGCCACCCGAGACCACCGTCGACCCGGCCCTGCAGTCCGAGGCCCAGCGCGCCGCCGCGGGAACCCGGCAGCTGCCCGACCGGCAAGCGGAAATCCTTGCCGCCCTGGATGATTCGGAACTGATCCGCAGGCTGCTTGGCCCGCAGCCCGTCGCGGTGACCCTCGGCGTTCGCCGGTACGAACAGGAACACTACGGCGATCTGGCACCGGAGGCAGTGGCCGACCGGTTCAGAATGGCCTGGAGCCTGTGACCGCTCTCGCCGAGCACGCCGACACGGTCCCGCTCGTCGACCAGCATGTGCACGGCTGCTGGCTGGACGGCGGTGACCGCGCCCGGTTCGAGAACGGGCTCAACGAGGCGAACACGGCGCCGCTGGCCGACTTCGACTCGGCGTTCGACTCGCAACTCGGCTTCGCCGTGCGCGCCCACTGCGCGCCGCTGCTGGGGTTGCCGAGATACGCTGAGCCGCAAGACTATTGGGACCGGCGGAGCAGTTTCGCCGAGCCCGACCTGGCCCGGTTGTTCCTGCCGGCGGCCGGGGTCACCGACTGGCTGGTCGACACCGGCCTCGGACCGCGGGTCGCCGACATCGCGACGGTGGCCGACCTGTCGGGTGACCGCGCCTGGGAGGTGGTCCGGCTCGAAGAGGTCGCCGAACAGGCCGCGCACACCGCCGGAAACTATGCCGACGCATTCCGCGAGATCCTGCACGCCCGTCTGCGGCACGCCGTGGCCACCAAGTCGATCCTGGCCTACCGCGGCGGATTCGACGGTGACCTGTCCGCGCCGGCCGCCGCCGACGTCGCCGCTGCCGCGGCCGCCTGGCGGGACCGGGGCGGTCGGCGACTCACCGACCGGACGTTGCTGCGGTTCGGCCTGCACGAGGCACTGACGGTGGGCAAGCCGCTACAGCTGCACGTCGGGTTCGGCGACCGCGACGCCGATCTGCACCGCACCAACCCGCTGTACCTGCTGGACTTCCTGCGCGGCTCCGGCGACACCCCGATCGTGCTGTTGCACACCTACCCGTACGAGCGGGAGGCCGGCTACCTGGCCCAGGCGTTCAACAACGTGTACCTGGACGGCGGGCTGAGCATCAACCACCTCGGCGCACGCTCGCCGGCGTTCATCGCCCGGCTGCTCGAACTCGCGCCGTTCCGCAAGATCCTGTACTCGTCGGACGGCTACGGACCCGCCGAACTGCACTACCTCGGCGCCCGGCTGTGGCGCATCGGGATCACCCGCGCGGTCACCGGATTCGTCGACGCCGACCAGTGGAGTGAACGCGACGCGATCCGGGTCGTCGACCTCATCGCGCACCGCAACGCGCAGCGGATCTACCAGCTGGCCTAGCGCACCCCGCGGACAAGCCGGCCGGGCCGGGCGCCGGTGTCGGCGCCGTTGCGGCGGGTCACCACCCCGCTGACGATGGTGGCGTCGTAGCCGCTGGCGCCCTGCAGCAGCCGGCGGCCGCCGGCGGGCAGGTCGTACACCATCTGCGGCACGCCCAGCCGCAGCGCGTCCATGTCGATCACGTTGATGTCGGCCTTCTTGCCGGCCTGGATGACGCCCCGGTCCGACAGCCCGAAAAGCATTGCGGTTTCCAGCGTTTGCTTGCGCACCACGTACTCCAGCGAGAACTTCGGCCCGCGGTGGCGGTCCCGGGCCCAGTGCGTCAGCAGGAACGTGGGGTAGGAGGCGTCGCAGATCAGCCCGCAGTGCGCGCCGCCGTCGGACAGCCCCGACACCGCCGCCGGGCTCTGCATCATCTGGTAGATCGCGCTGCAGTCGCCCTCGGCGTAGTTGAAGAACGGCAGCATCAGCATGGCCCCCGCGTCCGACTCCAGCATCAGGTCGTACATCGTCGACAGCGGGTCGTCGCCGCGACTGGCCGCGATCGCGGCCACCGTCATGTCGGGAGTCGGCTCGTAGTCCGGCGGGTCGCCGATCGCGTAGATCCGGTCGGCGCTGTACTGGGCCAGCGCGAAGATACCGTCCAGCAGCGCGCCCGGGGTGGGCGGCAGATCGGCCTCGGCGAGGATCGCCGCCTTGACGGCCGGATCGGCCAGCCTGGCGGCCAGTCCGGCGCGACCGGACTTGGCCAGCACCGCGCGGAACGTGGGGCGGTGGGTGAAGGCGTGATAGCCCGGGAAGCCCAGCAGCATGCCGAACGGCCGGGCGGCGAACTGGGCGTAGAGCGCGATGCCGTTCTCCTGCGCCTTCTCGGCCCGCTCCAGCTGCTGGCGCCACAGGTCGGGGGCATGGGTGGCCTGGATCAGCGTGAACGACACCGGCCGGTCGATGTCGTCGGAAAGCTTTGCCATCCAGTCCATTTCGCGCATGCAGGCGTCGGCCGGGCTCTCCCCGGCGGTGCCCTGCGGGGCGACCTCGAACACCGCCTGGCCGCCGGCGGCCATCGCCCGGCCCAGTCCGAACAGTTCGGCCTCGGCGGCGTAGGTGCCGGGGACGGCCTGTCCGTCGACCGCCCGGTGCGCCTCGGTGCGCGACGTCGAGAAGCCCAGCGCGCCAGCCTCGATGCCCTCCTGGACGATGCGGGCCATGGCCTTGATGTCGTCCTCGGTGGCCTCCTCGTTGTTGGCGCCGCGCTCGCCCATCGCGTAGCCGCGCACCGCGCCGTGCGCGATCTGGGTGCCGTAATCGACCGCCAGTTCCCGCTTTTCGATCGCGTCGAGGTACTGCGGGAAGTTCTCCCACTGCCAGGTGATGCCCTCGGCCAGCGCGGTGCCGGGGATATCCTCGACACCCTCCATCAACTCGATGAGCCACTGTTCGGTGCCGGGGCGCACCGGCGCGAAGCCGACGCCGCAGTTGCCGCTGACGACGGTGGTGACGCCGTGCAGGCTGGACGGCTCGAGGGTGGCGTCCCAGCTGACCTGACCGTCGTAGTGGGTGTGGACGTCGACGAAGCCGGGTGCCACGATGCGCCCGGTGGCGTCGACGTTCTGAGCCGTCGCCGCGTCGGTGAGTCCGGGATGGGTGCCGGAAACGTGGCGGATCTCGACGATCTTGCCGTCCTTGATCCCGATGTCGGCGCGGTAGCGGTCGGCTCCGGTGCCGTCGACGACGGTGCCGCCGGTGATGGTCAGGTCGTACATGTGCGGGCTTCCTCTCAGACCAGTCCGGTGGCGTCGAACACCCAGGACATGTCGGCCGTTGCGAAATCTTCCATCCAGGTCGGGGGAGCGCAGTTCGCCAGTGCCCCCATGTCCCAGTAGTCCTTCCAGAGGGTGATCTTGCCGTTCTCCACCCGGTGCACGGTCGCGAACTTCAGCACCGCGGATTCGCCGGTGGCCCAATGCCATTCCTCGTGGTGCTCGTATATGACGTCGGAGCCGTTGTCGACCATCAGCCCGGGGAAGTTCTCATACGACGACAGCGGTTCCAGCCCGATCTTGAGGCGTTTGACGATGTCGTCCGGACCGCGCGCGGCCGCGGCGGGGCCCACCGGCATGTCGAGGTAGATGCAGTCGTCGGAAAGGTAGGTCTTCAGCGCGTCCCAGTCCCGGTCGGACAGCGCCTGCCACATTCCCAGTACGACGTCGCGCACCCCGGTATTCGTCTGCGCTTCAACGGACTGCGCCTCAACGGACATGGGCAAGTTCTTCCTTCGCTTCCGGTGCTGGGGTCACCCGGCCGGCCCGCAGGAAGCTGCCGGTGCGTTGCCGGCCGAGCACCTCGGTGGGCTTGCCGTCGACGAAAACCGCTCGGCCGCCGACGAACACCGCGCTGACGGTCTCGTCGTTGCGGTTGACCATCCGGCTCATCCCGCCGTACTCGGCGACGGTGTCCTCGGCGTAGGCGTCCAGCCGCTCGTCGAGCTTCTCGGGATCCACGATCAACAGGTCGGCACGGTCGCCGACGCGCAGATGCCCGGCGTCGATGCCGTACCAGTCGCCCAGCTCGCCCGTCATCCGATGCACCGCGTGCTCGACGGTCATAAACGGCCGGCCGGCCCGCTCGGCGTCGCGCACGTGGCGCAGCAACCGCAGCCCGCTGTTGTAGAACGCCATGTTGCGCAGATGCGCGCCGGCGTCCGAGAAGCCCATCTGAATGCCGGGTTCGACCGCCATCTGCCGGAGCACCTCGGGACGGTGGTTGGAGATCGTGGTGCGCCAGCGCACCGCGCGGCCGTGCTCGACGACCAGGTCGAGGAAGGCGTCCACCGGGTGCAACCCGCCGCGTTCGACGCCGACCTGGCCGAAGGTCTTGCCGATCACCGACTCGTCGGGACAGGCCACGATCTCCGCGTCGAAGAAGTCGCGGTGCCAGACCCGCACGCCGAACTTGGTCTCGTAGTCCTTGCGGAACCGACGGCGGTACGCCTCGTCGCGCAGCAGTTCGTCGCGCTCGACCTCGTCGCGCAGGTGCAGGGCCTCCGCGCCCGCCCCGAACTCCTCGAACACCACCAGGTCGATGCCGTCGGCGTACACCTCGAACGGCACCGGCAGGTGCTGCCATCGAAAGTCCCCGCCGAGCCGTCCGACCGCCCGCGCCGAGGGGCCCATGATCCTGATCGCCAGCGGGTTGGACTTGACGTCGGCCGCCGACAAGAGACTGGTCTTGAGGTTCTTGCGGAACAACCCGACCGACTGCGCCAGCTGGGACATCAGGTTCAGCGGGTTATCGATGTTCGGACCGGACTGCAGGATCCGGCCGCTGCGCCGCAGCAGCGACTTCAGCCGGCGCAGTTCGCGTGGTCTGGCATAGGTCGACGGCAGGGTCCGGGAGCGGCAGGTCTCGCCGTCGAGTTTGTCGAAAAGCAGTTGCTGCGAAGACATTCCGATGAATCCGGCGTCGAGCGCATCGGCCAGCATGCGCTCCATCGCGGCCTGCTCGGACTTGGTGGGGCGCTGGTCCTTGCGGGTGGCGCGGTCCAATCCCATGGTGGCCGAACGCATGTCGGAGTGGCCGATGAAGGCGGCCACGTTCGGGCCGAGCGGGCGCGCCTCCAGGGCGTCGACGTATTCGGCCGGGCCCGACCAGTTCTTGTTGTCGTCGACCGCGGCGATGACGTGCTCCCGCGGGATGGCCTCGACCCGCCCGAAGATGTCTCCGGCGTCGGTGCCGTCGAGGTAGATCGTGGACAGCGAGCACGACCCGACCAGCACGGTGGTGACGCCGTGGCGCAGCGATTCGGCCAGCGCCGGCGCGACGAGCACCTCGACGTCGTAGTGGGTGTGGATGTCGATCATCCCGGGCAGCACCCACTTGCCGGTGGCGTCGATGACGCGGGTTGCGCTGCCGGGCTCGAGTTGGCCGGCGACCGCGACGGCGGCGACCCGCCCGTCGGCGATGCCGATGTCGCGGATCGCCGACGGCGCGCCGGTGCCGTCGAACCAGCGACCATTGCGAATGATCGTGTCAAAGCTCACAAGCGTCCATAGAACCGGTTCGGGTGACCAGAGTCAACGATTTGGTGAACACTTTTTGAAATCTGTTTACTCAGGTCCTGACCTGTCACTTCCATCCGTCCGGCTGTGAACCGTCGAGATCGGTGCAGCCGTACGCGCGGGCCAGGTCCGCGGCGGTGACCGAGCGCTGGTTCCACCGCGACCGGTCGGGATCGGCGGCCAGGGCGGCGATCCCGCGGCCCACGTACCGCGGTGTCTCCGAGTCCGCCCAGCCCGGTCCCGCCGTCGCGAGCGCGTCCCGCCAGTTGTCCTCGCCGACGCCGTAGTGCTCCAGCATGATCTCCGAGCGCATCCACCCCGGGGTGACGGCGACGGCGGTGCCGTGCCCTCGCGCCAGCTCATGGCCCTGCGCGTAGGCCAGCCGGTTGACCGCGACCTTCGCCAGGTCGTAGAACACCGAGATGCGGTAGTTGTCGGCGTTGTAGGCGGTGGTGCCGTCGGTGATCTCGACCAGCAGACCGCCGGGCCGCCGGATCAGCAGCGGCAGCAGGAAGTGCGACGTCACCAGATGGGTCTCGACTCCAAGACGCAGAATGCGCAGCCCGGCGTCGAGGTCGTGTTCCCAGATCGGGGTGTTCCACGCGCTCGGCGGGCCCTTGAGCAGCTCGGCGCCCCAGATGTCGTTCACCAGGATGTCGATGTGGCCGTAGTCGGCGCTCAGCCGCCGGGCCAGCTGCGCGACCTCGTCGTGAACCAGATGGTCCACCTGCTCGGCCACCCCGACCCCGCCCAGCTCGTGGACCAACTGCGCGGTCTCCTCGATGGTCTCGGGGCGGTCGTAGTCGGAACGCGCGTTGCCGTGGACGCTGCTGCTTCGCCCCGTGCACACGACGGTCGCGCCGGCCTCGCCCAGCGACATCGCGATGCCACGACCGGCGCCGCGGGTCGCGCCCGCGACGACGGCGATCTTCCCGCGCAGTGCGTCCCGGTCCGGCGCCTCGGCCATGTCACCGAGTATGCATCCGGGGCATACTCGAGAGGGTGACTCCGCTGCAGCGCTACATCGCCGAAGAGATCGCCACCGATCACGCCGACGGGCTGCTGTCCCGCCGCGAGGCGCTGCGCCGGCTGGCGCTGCTTGGCGTATCCGCCAGCGCCGCAACATCTTTGATCGCCGCCTGCGCGAAGGACGACGCCGGGACGCCGGCCGCGACCTCCTCGAGCCCGGCCGGCACCGGAACATCCGCCCCGGGTATGGATCACGCGGTGCTCACCGCGCCCG
>ERZ724503.905-NODE-905-length-13346-cov-7.746294_pt1 | contig 13346 bp, 12 predicted proteins | sample MGYA00376036_ERZ724503 | MGnify/ENA primary metagenome ERZ724503 (study PRJEB28724, sample SAMN07190885) | wastewater metagenome | isolation source: influent of sewage treatment plant in Hong Hong | place: Hong Kong | collected 2016-03-17 ...
TTATAAGTTTTTTTAATTATAATGTAGGTTTATTTAAAGGACTGTGCGAGGTTTCCAATAATCAATGCCCAACCATCAACAATTATAAAAAATATAAGTTTAATAGGCAAGGATATCATAACAGGAGGTAACATCATCATACCTAAACTCATTAAAATAGAAGCAACAATAATATCAATAACTAAAAAAGGTAAAAATATTAGAAAACCTATTTCAAATGCTGTTCTAAGTTCACTTACTATAAATGCAGGCATTAAAAGTGTTAAAGGCACATCATCAATATTTTTAGGATTAGGTTCTTTTTTAATTCTATAAAATAGGGCTAAGTCAGACTCTCTTGTGTTTTTTATCATAAACTCTTTAAATGGTTTAACCCCTTTTGTAAAGGCTTCTTCATAACCCATTTTTTCATTCATATATGGAACTATGGCATCTTCCCAAGATTTTTTAGCATAAGGTTCCATAATAAAAATTGTGAGAATCAGTGATAAAGAGATAATAACCTGAGCTGGTGGTGTTTGTTGTAATCCCATTGCTTGTTTTAAAAGTGAAAAAACTATTACAATTCTTGTAAATGACGTAACCATAAGAAGTAGTGTAGGTGCTAATACAAGTAGAGTAAGAATTATTGCTATATTAATTGTTTTTACAAATTGTGCTGGTTCATTTATGGCTGCAACTGATAAATTAACTATTGGTGCAGTATCTTCTGCGAACATAAATATAGAGAAAAACAACAATGAAATTAATATTTTCAAAAAAAATCCTATTTAAAAAATCTAAAAATGGTATCTAAAAAACGATTAAAACTACTCTTTTGAAGTAATATAACCTAAATCGTATAATTTGTCATAAATCTTACTAACAACAGCACCTGTTGCTTCTCCTCCATGTCCACCATGCTCTTCTATTACTGTAATTGCATATTGAGGATTTTTAAATGGGGCAAATGTTGTAATCCATGCATGTGACCTTTGGAAATATTTAAGTTCACTCTCTTTCATCCTTACTTTTTCAGATTGAGGAATAGATACAACTTGGGCTGTTCCTGTTTTTGATGCAATTGTAACTTTTGAATTGATATATTTACTTGCTGTTCCTTTTGAGTCATAAGAAGCATCTAACATACCTTTTCTCATAAGGTCTAAATACTCTTTTGGTACACCTAAATCTTTTGGTTCTTCATAATTTGCTTTATAAAAGTGTGGTTTTGGAAGTTTTCCACTTGCTAAGAAACTTGTGTATCTAGCTATTTGTAAAGGAGTTACAAGCATATTTCCTTGTCCAATAGAAGTAATTACTGTCTCTCCTACGTACCAAGGTTGATTATATTTTTTTTCTTTCCACTCTTTGTTTGGGTTAACTCCAACAAATTCATTGATTTGGTCAATTCCTGATAATTGACCAAAACCAAATTTATCTAAACTTTGAGAAATTTTATTTATACCAAGTTTTAAACTACCTTTATAAAAAAAGTCATCACAACTCTCACTTATTGCTTTTCTAAAATTTACTGTTCCATGACCTGTTGATTTCCAGCATCTAAAATTTCTATTTCCAATAGGAAGGGATCCCGTACAATTAACTGTAAAATTATCACTTATTCCATTTTCTAAAAACGATAGTGCAACTCCCATTTTTATAACAGAACCTGGAGGATATAGACCATTTATGATTTTATTTGTAAAAGGATGGTTGAAGTCATTTCTCATTTCATTCCACTCTTTAGCAGTAATTCCTCTTGCAAAAATATTATTATCAAATTCAGGAAAAGATGCAGCTGTTAATATCTCTCCATTTCTTACATCCATTATAATAACAGCACCACTTTTACCTTCAAATACTTCTTGCACATATTTTTGTAGTTTTATGTCAAGTGTAGTTTTGATACTATTATCAATTGATGCCTCTTTTTCTTCCAGAATTTCAATCTCTTTATTTAAGGCATTTACTTTTACATCTCTATACCCAAGCTCTCCTTGAAGTTTTGAGTTATAATATTTTTCTAATCCATTTTTACCTATAACACCTGTATATGATGATAATTCATTATTTAAAATATCAACTTTGGAAGCTTTTCCTACATAACCTATAATATGAGAAGCTACCTCTTTTTGTGGATAAAATCTTTTTGTTGATGGTTCAATTTTTATATCTTCATTTGAAGCTAAAACTGTATATTTTGAGAAAATTTCATTGTAAGGAATATAATCAACAATCTTTATAAATTCGTGATTATATGAAGAGTCATTTTTTTTATATTCTTTAATAAGTTTTTCTTTTTCCTGTTCTGGAAAATGTTTAACAATTAAATCAACTAAATCTTCTAATTTTTCTTTATATTTATTAGAACTTAGATGTGGTTTTATCAAAATAGAAAAACCTACTTCATTTATTGCAAGTTGTTCACCATTTCTATCTTCAATATTTCCCCTAACAGGAAGTTTATAAACTCTTTTTATATAATTATTTTTTGATAATTCTTCAAAATATGTATTTGATTTTATACTTAAAAAATAGACTCTAGAAAGAAGAGTAACTATTACTCCAAAAATTATTAGAAAAACAATATTTAATCTTATGTTCAAAGAAATACTCCAAAAAATATTAGGTCAATTATTAAATTTAAAAATAGTGCAAGTAAAATTTGTGAATCAATATTCATCCAAATTGCCCATAAAATTGCTAATCCAACATAAAAAATTATTATGTAAAAGAAGTTATTTATAGAATTAAAATTTGCATTTTCAGCTTTAGGAAGAATGAAAACATAGATAAATAGAGATAAAAGTGTTAATGAAAAAGGTTTTAATCCACTATTAATTTCAATAAATAAAAAAGCAATAATAACAAAAGCCAAAGAGTATAAATATCTTTTTCTTAGACATATATGAAATGCAGTAAAAATTATTCCAGCAAACATTATTAGCAAGAAATGTATACTAGAAATAGTATTAATTGTAACAGCCATAACTAATATAATAAATAAAAGAATAGGATTATCTAAGTTGCTTCTTGTCATAGTATGTGTTTGATGCTTTATTATTTGATTTTATCGGGATTATATTATAAAGTTTATCAAAGTTTATTTAAGGTTTTTTCTTTTAGTTTGTCATCAATTTCTTTTTTTCTATTTGATAAGTCATAAATAAATGAGAAAATTTCTGCAACTGCTCTATACATAGAAGAAGGAATCTCTTTATCTATATCAATTTGAGATAATAATTCAATTAAATCTTCATCTTTTTTTATTGGAATATCATTTTCTTTTGCAATTTTTACTATGCTTTTTGCAGTTTCTCCTTTACCTTTTGCAGTAATTTTTGGAGCATTATCTTTATCCATATCATATTTTAGTGCAACTGCTTTGGGTACGAAATCGTTTTTATTGTAATTTTCTTGCATCTTTAAGCTCTTATATCAATTCCTGAATTTATTGTTTGATTATAACTATTATTTAAATATACTTGACTTGGAGTCTCTTTCTCTTTTTCATCTTTCATATCAAGTAGTTTTATATTCACAGGAATTAAATCTACGCTATTTAGTGCAATTTTTAGTTTTTGTATATTTTCTCTAATTGCAGTTTTGAAGTGTTCTCTTTGTGCATAAATAGTCAAATCAAGTTTATTTTTGTCATAAAGTCCAAGCATTAAATCAACTTTTCCAAAATCTTTTAGTGTAAGATTTATTTGACAAAAAAACTTCTCCTCTTCAGTTTTTTTCATATTTACAGTTCCATCTTCAAGCATTTCCCAAAAAAATGGTACATAAACATAGTTTGAATTTGAAACAAGGGAATTTAACTGATAAAAATCCATCTGCGTAAGAAGTTTGTCTATTTGTTTAGTTAGTTCCATTGATTTTGGGTCACTTTTAGAGGCTAATTCATCTTGCATTTGAAGTAATACTGATTTCATATCATCACTTAGTTTTGAATCAATTTTTGGATTATTTATATGCTCTTGGATTAGATTTTCAACCTTTGAAACTAGTTTAGAAATAGAATCTTGAAGTTGAGAATTGTTTGGATTTAGTCCTTCTAAACTCTCTTTTAGTGTTGTTAAAAGTGGAGTTAAATTTGATGAAAAATTGTTTGTGAAAGTACTTAGATTATTTGATTGTAAAAAAGTTTGAAGATTTTCATTTTTTAGAAATAAATTATCCATTTTTAAAAGATTATCAATCATCGGCATAATATTTTTATTCTGTAAAACTGGATTTTGAATAACCTCATTTTTTATTTGTGTTAGAAGTTCTTTTGCTTGTAAATTTATATTCTCTTTTGTAATTGGTGTTTGAATTTGTGGGTTATTTTCAACTTTTGATTCAACTAAACTACCATTTGTAATAATATTTTGAAGTTGAGTTGTAAGATTTGATAATGTTTTTGTTTGTGGTAAATCCAAAGAGCTATTTAAATTTTGTAAAGCAGTTGATAATTGTTTTAGATTATTTGTAACTTCTGGAAGATTATTACTATTTATTGGTGTTTGTAGTAATTTTCCTATTAAATCATTTACTTGTTTTGCTTGGGGAGTATTTACATTTGTTAATTGATTTTGTATTTGAGTTAAAACATTTTCAAGTTTTGTATTTGGTGTTTGGGCAAGTTTTGATTCTAAAAAAACACCTGATTTGTTTAATTGTTCTTTTAATGTATTTGAATCCATATCTTTTATGTTTTTTAAAAATGATTCAATTAAAGGTTTGAATTTTTGTAAACTTTCATCTTGAGAAAGAGTTTCTAAAAGGTTTGATAAATTACTCGATACTGCACCTAAATCTTTGAAAATAGTTGAGTTTTTTAAAATATTTTCAATAGAACTATTTGATTTTGTTCCATTTTTTATGCTATCAAAAAGCTCTTTTAATACGTCATTTACAGATGTTGAGTTGTTTTTAATCATCTGTTCTAAACTTTTAGTATCTGCTTCTTTTAGTACATCTTTTAAAACTTTATTATCGTTTGGTAATAGAATATTAAGTAAATTATTATTTGAAACTAACATACAAAAGTATAACATAACTAAATATTTTCTACACACTTTTTTGGTTATACTCCTTCCATGAAAAGAAGAAACTTTATAAAATTTGCCACTATTAGTGCTATTATGTTATCCACGCCTACTGTTGTAGCTAGAACCTTTCCAAAAAATCATTTGGAAGTTTTAGATGAAGTTCTAGAAATAGTTTTTCCAAAAACTTCTACAATGCCAAGTGCAAAAGAGTTTAAAGCTTTAAATTATTTAGTTCAAAATATTTCCCATAAAACCTTTGATAATGATGATAAAGTGTTAATCACAGATGGTACAAAAGATTTTCTTAGTGCTTTTCCTGAATTTCTAACACTAAATAAAAAAGAGAAAAATGAGTTAATTTTCTCAGTTATCAAAGAGAATGATTATGCGAAATCTTGGGTTTCAAAAATTGCCTATTATGGGATAGAAGCACTATTTTCTGACCCAATTTATGGTGGAAATTTTGAACAAATTGGTTGGAAAAGTATCAATCATAATATTGGCTACCCAAGACCTATAAAAACTTATGGACAAAAAATATGATTTATGATGTATGCGTAGTTGGAAGTGGAGCAGGTGCTGGACCTATTATTTATGAGTTGAGTCGTACTGGATTAAAAGTTTGTGTTTTAGAAAAAGGAGATATTTACAACGAAAAGGATTTTTCAAAAGATGAAATTGCTGTTGTAAGACGTCCAACTTATACACCAAACTTAAAAGACGAGTATCATACAGTTGAAGAGTTTGTAGATGGTTCTTGGCATAAATTTCCCACTTATGAAACAGGTTGGAGTTTTTGGAATGGTTCACTTTTAGGTGGTTCTTCAAATTTTATGAGTGGATATTTTCATAGATTAAAACCAAAAGATTTTGCTTTAGCTTCAACTTATGGAGTTCCTGAAAATTCAAATATTGTTGATTGGCCAATTAGTTATGATGATATGGAAAAATATTATGAAAAAGTAGAAAGGGTAGTTGGAGTTTCTGGAAAAGTACAAGAGTATGATTTTTTAGAGCCAAGAAGTACAAAAGATTTTCCATATCCAGCTTTAGAAGAGAATAAAATAGTAAATTTGATAGACAAAGCTTGTGCTGAGTTAGGTTATAAAAGTCTAAAAACTCCAAGAGCAATTTTATCAAAAGAAAAAGCTCATAGAAATGCTTGTTATTATTCAAACTATTGTGGTTCTTACGCATGTTCAAGTGGTGCAAAAGGAAGTTCAAGGGCAAGTTTAATAAAAGACGCACTAACAACAAATAATGTAACAATCATTCCAAATGCTTTTGTAATAAAACTAAACACTACAAAAGATAAAAAAATAAAAAGTGCAACATATCTTACACTTGAAGGTAATAAAAAAGAAGTAAATGCAAAGCTTTTTGTGGTAGCTGCTCAAGCTGTTGAGACTTCAAGACTTTTATTAAATTCAAAAGATGAAAACTTTCCAAATGGCGTAGCAAACAACAGTGGAAATGTGGGGAAAAACTTTTTATCAAGTAGTGGCGGAATTGTTAGTGCAACTTTTGATGAAACAAATTTACCTTTAAAAGATTTATTAGCTTCAGGATTATTTGTAAATAGGTCTTTGATGGATTGGTATTACACAGAAAAATTTAAAGGTGGAGTTATTGATATCTTATTTGAACATGCAAATCCAATACGAAGGGCTTCTAGTTTAAGATTTGATGAAAATGGAGATTTAAAAATAGGGGAGAATTTACAAAACTCTATTTTTGAAACATTTACAAAAAAAAGTAATCTAAACGTAGAGATATTTTTAGATTGGACACCAAATGATAACTCATTTATAAGTGTAGATGAAAATTATAAAGATAAATATGGAATACCAGTTGCAAATATAAGAATTGGTTCACATGAAAGAGATTTAGAAATAGCAAATTTTATGAAGGAAAAAGCTATAAAACTTTTTGAAAAAATGGGAGGTAAAAATATAGTTTCAGATATTTCAGCACTTCCTTCTTCAAACTTACAAGCTGGTGGTTGTAGATTTGGTTATGATTCTAAATCTTCTGTTTTAAATAAATATTGTCAATCCCATGAAGTAGGAAATTTATTTGTAACTGATGGAAGTTTTATGCCAACTGGTGGAAGTGTACCTTTTACTTTTACAATTTATGCAAACTCTTTTCGAGTTGCTGATTATATAAAAGATAATTATGAAAAGATAATAAATTAGATAATTTATTAAGAAGATTTTATATAACTTTTGATACTATCTTTTTTCAAATAAGTTTAGGAAGTATTTATGAAAAAAGTTGTTATTATAAGTTTATTAGCACAAATTTTATGGGGAAGTGATGATTATTTACCTGTAAGTAAATTAACTGATGAAAAAAAATATGAATATGGTTTTTTAAATAAAGAGAATCAAAAAGAGATTGTAAAAGCAAAAAATAATATTAATGATGATGGATATGAACCAATAAAAGAGATTAAAGTTGATGTTCAAGAAGAGATAAAGGTTGAAAAAACTGAATTACCAAAAAGAGTTGTTGAAGAGAAAAAATTAGAGATAAAAGAGAAAGATTATAAAAAAGAAACTGTAAATAAAGAGTTTGTAGCTGATTATAAAAAAGAGAATATTTTAAAAGATTCAAAAGTTAAAAATGAGAGCAATTTTGCTAAAGATTTTTTTGTAACGCCTAAGTTTAATTATGCTTATTTAAAGTCAGATTTTTATGCAACTGATAGAGTAAGTGTTGTTGATGAAAAAGCAGTTCTTATGCCTGAGTTATCGATTTCTTATAAAAATCATACATTAAAAGCTGAAGGATTTGAGTCGAAATCTTATTTTAACAAAGTATTAGTTGGGGGTTCAGACTTAGAAACAGTTGCAAAATGGTATAAATTGTATTACTTACATAGTTTTAATAATCTAAATTATGGTGTTGCATATAATAAATTTAACCTTGACTTTTTTGCAGTAAATAATAATAACAGATATGAAGATACAGAAGAATTCCCTTCTTTAGAATTACACATGAAAAATAGTAATGATATTTTACAGGCTGAATATGGTTTTTCTTATGGAAAAAACAATAATCTTGCATACTCTTATGAATATTATATAACATTAGGATATAAAATACTTAGAGATGATTTAGTTTTAAGCGCTGGATATAAAAACAAAACTATTGAGTATAATTTTCCTGAAAGAGCAGTAGATTATAAATATGAGTTTGAAGGACCTATGATAGGTCTTAGTGGTACATTCTAACTTATAAAATATTACATACTGTAATATTTTATCTTCTATAAAAAAGTTTTGGATATAATAGATTAAAATTTAAAAAACAATTTTAAGGTCTATTATATGCAAAATATTCAAATCTGGCATAATCCAAAATGTTCTAAATCAAGAAACGCAATGACACTTTTAGAAGAAAAAGGTATCAATGCTGATGTAGTAAAATATTTAGAATCAACTCCTACAAAAGAGCAATTAACTGAAGTATTAAAAAAGTTAAATATGAGTGCAAAAGAGCTTTTAAGAACGGGTGAAGATGTTTATAAAGAGCTAAATCTAAAAGATGAAAACGATGAAGAAAAACTTATAAATATCATGGTTGAAAATCCAATTTTAATAGAAAGACCAATTATCATTAAAGGCGATATTGCTGTAATTGCTAGACCAATTGAAAATTTAAAAGAACTATTAAAATGATTTATGAAGTAAACGAAAAACAGTTAAGAATCAAATATATTAGGGTATTAGAAAAGTTTTTTACAAGAACTATCTCTTTATTAAAACTTGAGAATTTTGATAAAGAGTTATTTAAAAAAAGAACTAAAAAAAACTATGAAGATTTGCAAAAAGCAAAAGAGGTTGAACTCTATTCTGAATATTATAGTGGATTAAAAGATTTTATAAATAAGACTATGAATTACTTAGAAAATCATAGTGAAAATTTTGAAGATGAAAGGTCAAGTTTATTAAAAGATGCAAATCTTCTTCAAAAAGAGAAAAATAAAAGCAACTATAAAAAAGATAAACACAAAAAACAAACATTTAATGATGGATATTAATGGAAGAAGTTGAGTATAAAAGTTTCAAATTATCAGGGATTATAAAAAAAGTTCTTTATAAAAACGATGAAACAAAATACATAATTGCTGTTTTAGAAAACAACCAAAAAGTTTGTGGTACTTATTTTGATACTGATATTGAAAAAATTGTAGGTGAAGAGGTTATTTTAAAGGGAAATTGGATAACTCATAAAAAATATGGTGTTCAGTTTGAATTTGATACATTGGAGCTTAAAGAAGCCGAAATGTTCTTTTTCCTTACAAAAATTGTAAAAGGCGTTGGTAAAAAATTTGCCCATGAACTTTTAGAAAAATATAGTGAAGAAGAGTTAATAGAGATTTTAAATGAAAGACCAAGAGAGCTTTTAGATTTCAAAGGAATAAAAGAGAAAAAATTAGAAACAATTGTTTCATCATGGCAAAAATTTAAGCATCTTAGAGAGTTAGGTTCATTTTTAGGAAAATTTGGAGTTACTTCAAATCTTATTACAAAAATATATTCAAGTCTTGGAGAAGTTGAAAACTTAATAGAAAAAATCAAAGAAAATCCATATATTCTAATAAATATCAAAGGAATAGGGTTTAAAAGAGCTGATGAGATTGCAAAATCACTTGGAATTGACCCAAAATCAGAGTTTAGAATTATGGCTTGTTTGAACTATACTTTAAGAGAGTATTGTGATAATAATGGAAACTCTTCAATAGATAAATATCACTTATATAAACTTTTAGATGAGAGTCTTAGATTTTCAAATGAAGAGATTTTATATGAACAAGCAATATCAAAAATGCTTGTTGAAGAGAATATTTTTGTAACAAGTGAAAATAGACTTGCTCTTTCAATGCTTTATTATGCAGAAAAAAGAATACTAGAATTTTTTCAAAGAAGAAAAGATGAAAAAAACAGAAAAATTATCGCTTCTTTTGATGAATATATGGATAAAAAAGAGGAAACTTTAGGTTTTAAACTAAGTGATGAGCAAAAAAGAGCAGTTGAACTTATAAATAATGGAGATAAAACCCTGTTTTTAATAGGTTATGCAGGAACAGGAAAGTCAACATCAAGTAGGGCAATACTTGAACTTCTAGAAGAGATAATGAGTTATGATGATATTATGACAATCGCACTTTCTGGAATTGCTTCACAAAGAATAAGTGATACAACAGGATATAACTCTTCAACAATACAATCACTTTTGGTAAAACATAAAGAGAAAGATTTTTTCCCTTATAAAGCGATTTTACTTGATGAAGCTTCAATGGTAAATTCGGTAACTTTTTATCAAATTATTTCAAAAATTGATGATGATACAGTTTTTATAATAGTTGGAGATGATGGACAATTACCTGCAATTGGTGCTGGAAATGTATTGGCTGATGCCATAAAATTCGAACTTGCACCTATTTGTAAACTTACAAAAATTTATAGACAAAATGAAAATCAAGCAATTGCAGTTATTGCAAATGATATAAGAAAGGGAGAAGTTCCTGATTATAAACAAGAGTATGAAGATTTTAAATTTATTGATGTCTCTATTTCAAACTATTATTCAAGGAAAAACTCGATTTCTTCAAATGATTTTGCTGATTTAAGGGGAGAAAACAGTGAATATATTTTAAATAATATTTTAAATATATCATCAACTTATATTCAGGATTATTATGATTTTATAAAAAAGAAAAAGATATCAAAAGCACTAACTTTATTTCAAGTAATTACACCTATGAAAGGTGGAATTTTAGGGGTTGATAATTTAAATATTCAACTTCAAAAACTCTTTAATCATACAAAAGGAAAAGCTTTTGTATCAAAAATTTACGAGTATAAATTAACTGATAAAGTAATTCATATAAAAAATGAAAATATGAGAGCTCAAACAATGAGTATGTATAAAAGTGGTTCTACTGATTTTCTAGAACGTAGAGTTTATAACGGACAGTTGGGTTTAATTATAAAACTAGATTTTGATGAAGAAAAATGTATTGTGCTTTATCCAAATGATGATATGGTTGTATTTTATGACTTTGAAAATGTACATTCATTACTTTCATTGGCTTATTGTTTAACTATTCATAAAACACAAGGTATGGAGTATGATAATGCCTTAATTCCAATGAGCTTTTCTCACTATATTATGCATAATACAAAGCTTTTATATACTGCAATTACAAGGGCAAAAAAGATGTGCTTTATAGTTGGTGAAGAAGAAGCTTTTAAAAGTGCTTGTAAAAAGTTGGAAATAACGATACGAGAATCTGTAATTAATGATTTACTAAGTAAAAAAGAATTGAATAATCAATCCTATAACGTAGAAATGATAAACGTTTAACTAAGTTAAAAGCAACTTTTTTGTATTATCTGTAAAATTTTTAAGAGGAATATGTTTTATGATTACGTGGATGCAAAGACACAAGAAATGGCTAGTAATTACTATTTGGATAAGTACAATTGCATTCGTTGGAGCTGGATTTGTTGGTTGGGGTTCTTACGAGTATGGTAAACAAGGCGGTGTAGTAGCAGTAGTTGGTGACAGAGAAGTATCTGTTGAAGAGTATCAACAAGAGTATTCAAACCTTTATGACCAATATTCAAGAATGTTTGGTTCTATGTTCAACAATGAATTAGCTGAACAATTAAAATTAAAAGATATTGCTTATAGACAAGTTTTACAAAAGAATTTAATTTTATCTTATGCTGACTCTTTAGGATTAGCAGTAACAGATGAAGACGTTGCGAAAGAATTAGTAAAATATCAAGCATTTGCAAAAGATGGAAAATTTGACAAAGATACTTATATCAAAGTTTTAGGTCAAAATAAAATGACTCCAAAAGATTTTGAAGATTCTTTAAAAAGAGCGTTATTATTACAAAAAGTTCAAGTGTTATTTGAAATTAATCCAACAAACACTGAAATTGAGAATTTAAGTAAATTATTATTTTTAGAAGATGATATTACAGTTAAAATATTATCTATCAATGATATTAAAGTTGAATTTAAAGATGATGAACTAAAAAAATATTGGGAAGAAAATAAAAATTCATATATGTCAGAAGTTTCTTATGAATTACAAATTAAGGAATTACCATTAATTAATTCTAATTCGACTGAAGATGATATAAAAGCACATTATGAGAAATTTAAAATTGATTATAAGCATGAAGACGGAAAAATCAAATCTTTAGAAGAGGCAAGAGAACAAATAATTAAAGATTTAGATGAAAAATTTACAAAAACAGAAGCATTAAAAGTATTCTTAAAACTTAAAAAAGACGAAGAGAAGTTTGAAGCTTCAAAAGTTTTCGTTGAGTCACAACTTCCGTATTCTTCAGAAAATAATGCAAAAATTTTAGAATCAAAAGAATCTGAGGTTGTTAAACCATTTTTTGAAAACAATAAATATGTGATTGTAAAATTAGTTAAAAAGAATCCAACAACTCCTCTTTCTTTTGAACAATCTTTGGCTCAAGTAAAATTAGATTATGAAAGAGTTTCAAAAGTTAAAAAATTAGAAGAATTAGCAAATGCTCAATTAAAAGATTTTAAAGGTACTGAAATTTCTGGAGTTACAAGAGAATCTATTACTAAAATTGAAGGATTAGAACAACAAGAAGCAGGGAAATTTTTAACTCAATTGTTCTCTTCTACTTCAAAAGAGGGAATGGTTAAATTAGATGGAAAAGTAGTTCTTTATAGAATTAATAACTCTAAAATGGCTGAATATAATAAATCAAAAGATGAAGTTGTTAAAGGTGTTATTGTACAACTTATTGATGAAGAATTAATGACAAATTTATTAAAAAGATTGGAAAATACTTATCCTATTCAATCTTCAATCCAAGATAAGGAGTAATACTTGAATAATACTTTTTTAGCAATAGATATTGGTTCATCTACTATAACAGCGGTTATTGCTAAGCATGATTTAGAAAATAATATAAATATTTTAGGTGCTGGAATTCAGAAAAGCAGCGGTGTAAACAAAGGATTGATAATAAATATTGAGGAAGCATCAAAAGCTATAAAAGATGCTGTTTCAGTTGCAAAAAGATCAACAACTGAGCTTGTTGATACAACTGTTGTATCTATTTCAGGAAGTTATTCAAAAAGTATTAGAAGTAGTGGTTCAGTAAATGTACCAAATGGTTTAATTACTGAAACTGAAATAAATCAAGTAATGCAAATGGCATTATATAATGCAACAATTGTTCCTGAATATGAAGTAGTTCATGTTGTACCAATATTTTTTAAAGTTGATGATTCAGTAGAAGTTGATAA
>ERZ724503.914-NODE-914-length-13299-cov-7.317502_pt1 | contig 13299 bp, 10 predicted proteins | sample MGYA00376036_ERZ724503 | MGnify/ENA primary metagenome ERZ724503 (study PRJEB28724, sample SAMN07190885) | wastewater metagenome | isolation source: influent of sewage treatment plant in Hong Hong | place: Hong Kong | collected 2016-03-17 ...
TAATATAAATAAAGAGCTTCATGGTTCAAATGGAAAAATGAATTTAGATATTAAAGAAGTATTAAAAAAATTAGATTAGGAAAGATATGGCAGAGCCTTTAAAAAACGTATATACAAAACAATATATAGAAAATTTAGCGATAAAAATAAAAGAAAATTATGAAGAGTTTGACACAAATAATTTTATAAACTCTATTTTTGATGATAGTTGGGAAAGTTTAGAATTAAAAGCCAGAATGAGGCATATTGCAATAAATCTAAACAATCATTTACCTCTTAGTTATGAAAAACAGCTTGAAATATTAAAAATAGTTTCAAAAGATTTTTATTCATTTGAAGCGATGTTTTTTCAAGATTTTGTTCAAGTTTTTGGTTTAGATGATTTTGAAAATTCAATAAAAGCTTTAGAAGTTTTCACACAAGATTCAAGTAGTGAGTTTGCTATTAGAGAGTTTATTTTAAAGTATGAAGATGAAACAATGAGCCAAATGAAACTTTGGGCAAAATCTCAAAATGAGCATCTAAGAAGGCTTTCAAGTGAAGGGTGTCGTCCTAGACTTCCTTGGGCGATTGCATTACCAAAGTTTAAACAAAATCCATCAAAAGTGTTGGAGATTATTGAAATATTGAAAAATGATTCTTCAAAATATGTTCAAAAATCGGTTGCAAACAACCTAAATGATATTTCAAAAGATAATCCAAATATTGTAATAGAGTTTGTAAAAAACAATCTAGGAATCTCAAAAAACTTAGATTGGATTTGCAAACATGCATCAAGAACATTACTTAAAAAAGGGGATGAAAAGATACTAAAACTTTTCTCTTTGGAAAAAGCACCTCATATAAATATCACAAATTTTTGTTACGATAAAAACTTAAATATTCAAGATGATTTATATTTTTCATTTGAGTTGAATTCAGATGAAATTATTGGAAAAATAAGAGTTGAATATGTGATTTTTTATCTTAAATCAAATGGAACTTATACTAAAAAGAATTTTATGATAAACCAAAATGAGATAAAATCCAAATCAAAAAAATTTATCAAAAAACAGAGTTTTAAAAATATGACCACAAGAAAGCATTATGTAGGAGAACACTTTATTGCTATTTTGATAAATGGTCAAGAAGTTATAAAAGAGAGATTTTATTTAAATGACACCAGCAATTAATCTATTAAAAAAGAACAAATGTGATTTTAAAGTTCACAAATATGACCATGACCCAGCTTGTACTGATTTTGGAGATGAAGCGGTTGAAAAATTAGGTTTAGATGCTTCACAAGTTTATAAAACACTTCTAGTTGAACTTACTCCAAAAGAGTTGGTAGTTTGTGTTTTACCAGTTGCAAATCAGTTAAGTCTTAAAGAAGTTGCCTCAACTTTTGGAGTAAAAAAAGCTGTGATGGCCGCTAAAGATGAAGCACAAAAAGTAACTGGTTATTTACTTGGAGGAATTTCCCCTTTAGGGCAAAAAAAGCTTTTAAAAACTGTACTTGATGAGAGTGTAAATAAGTTTAAAACTATATTTATAAGTGGTGGAAAAAGAGGACTTGATATTGAAGTTAAACCTCAAGATTTACAAAAGCTACTAAATGCGAAAATCAATAAAATAGTAGGAGTTGAAAAATAATTTTTTAACTCCTATTTAAGATATTAAGAGTACCATATAATCATTAACGTTTTCTAAAGGATAAATATGGCTACAACACACGATATTAACGCAATTTGTTCACAAATATTAACAGCAGATGATTTAAAGATTGAAGAAAAACTTTTTCAGCAAGTAATGAAAGAGAAAATTGTTACAAAAATATTAGATAACAATAACGGTATTCATATTAAGATTTTTTCAAAAGAGCAAATAATTTTATCTCATATAACACCAATTTTGCATAATATTGGTTTTGAAATTATTGATGAAGTTACGTATAACATCACTGATAATAAAGAGTTGATTTATATTTCAAAATTTAATCTAAACTCACCAAATTTTGAAAAAATTGGAAAAGCTAAAAATAATTTAGAAGCAATTATCACTCACTCATTACAAGACCCTACTATAAAACACTCAAAAGCTTTTTCTTTAGTTTATGAAGAGAATTTTGATTTAAAGAAAATTAGTATTTTAAGAGCATTTATAGAATATATTGACCAAGCAGTTCTTACTATAAACTCAGCAGCAATTTTAAACACACTTACAACTTATCACTCAATAACAGCTGATTTTGTAGATTATTTCCTTACAAAATTCGACCCAAAAATAAAATCTAGAAAAACTCAATTAGAAGATATTGAAGAGAGAATAAAAGATAAAATCAAACAAGTTCCTCAAATTTTGGATGATAGAATTTTAAATCTTACAGTGTCATTTTTAAAATCACTTTTAAGAACAAACTACTTTTTAGATAGGGAAACTATTGCATTTAAAATTGATACAAAAACTTTTGGAAAAGATTTAAGAGGTCTTCAACCAAATTTAGAAAATTTCATTTACCATAAAGATTTTTATGGAGTTCATTTAAGAATGACGAAAATCTCAAGGGGAGGACTTAGATGGTCTGACAGGCATGATGATTATCGACAAGAGATAAAATCACTTATGATTACTCAAGAGGGGAAAAATTCTATTATTATTCCTGATGGTGCTAAGGGTGGATTTGTAATAAACAAAGATACTTCAGAAGTTTCAAAAGAATATTTTAATGAGATTTATTCACTTTTTATAAATGCAAATTTAGATTTAGTAGATAATTTAATTAGTGGAAAAGTTGTTAAAAATGAAAATGTAGTTTGTTATGATGAAGATGATTATTATTTTGTAGTTGCAGCTGATAAGGGAACTGCTTCTATGAGTGATGTTGCAAATTCTATTGCAATAGAAAGGGGTTATTGGTTGGGTGATGCATTTGCAAGTGGTGGAAGCAATGGATTTGGTCATAAAGATTTAGGAATTACAGCACGAGGTGCTATGGTTTCTACTCAAAGATTTTTTATTGAAGAGGGAATTGATATCCAAAAAGATGAAATTTCAGTAGTTGGAATTGGTTCGATGAGTGGGGATGTTTTTGGTAATGGAATGATTTTTTCTCCAAAATTCAAACTTCTTGCAGCAATTTCACAAAAAGAGATTTTTATTGACCCAAATCCAAATATTGAAGTTGCAAATGAAGAGAGAAAGAGATTATTTGAATCAAAAGATGGTGGTTGGGCTTATTATAATAAAGAGTTGATTTCTGCTGGTGGAGGAGTATTTAAAAGAAGTGATAAACAAATTGAATTAACTCCTGAAATTCAAAAACTAATAAAATGCAATAAAAAAACAATCTCAGGGGAAGAACTTTGTAGAAAACTTCTAACACTTGATGTTGATTTATTGTTCAACGGTGGTGTTGGAACTTACGTAAAAGCAAGTGATGAAAACAATCTTGATTTAGGTGATAAACAAAATGAAGCAGTGAGAGTTGATGCAAGTGAATTAAGAGCAAGAATTGTTTGTGAAGGTGGAAATTTAGGATTTACACAAAGAGCAAGAATTGAGTATGCATTAAATGGTGGAAGAATAAATCAAGATGCTATTGATAACGCTGCTGGAGTTAATACATCAGACCATGAAGTAAACTTAAAAATCTTGTTAAATCTGATTAAAAATCAAGGGATTTTAAATGAGAAACAAACACGTGAGACATTAAATTCTTTAACAGAGCAAGTTGTTCAATTGGTTTTAAAAAGCAATTATGACCAAGCTTGTGTTATCTCTATTGATGAACAGTTTTCAAGAAGATATCCAAATGATTATATAAATGCTATTGAAGTTTTAGAAAATCAGATTGAAGCATTTAATAGAAGAGATTTTTATATTCCAAAAAATGAGAGTTTAAATGACATTATTGATATTAATGGTTCGATTGTAAGACCTGTTTTATCTTCTTTATTATCATATAGTAAAATTTTTGTTAAGAAAATATTACTTGAATCAACTTTAGTTGATGAGCAATTTTCTCAACAATATCTATTTAGGTATTTCCCAAAATCATTTGTTGGGGTTTATGAGCAACAAATAGCAAACCATCCATTAAAAAGAGAGATAATAGCAACTATGATGGCTGATATTGTAATTAATCATCAAGGTATCACATTTATTGCAAACTATTTAAAACTAGGTACTGAGAAATTTTTATTAAAAATAAAATCTTATTTAGTAGCAAAATCACTATTTGGAGCTATGGATATAAGAGTTAAAATTTATGCTCAAGATGGAATTATGCCAATTGAAAAACAGTATAAATTGATAAATAAACTGGAGTATATTTTATATGCAAGTACAAAATGGATGGTTAAATATTTACAAAAAAATCAATTAGATTCAGTACATATTTTAGACCATAAAGCAGAACTTTTTGCTCTTTTATCAGAAGTTCATAATCAAAAAGTTGAGGAGATTATAGAAGGAGATAATGATTTTAATAAGTTCTTTAGTGTGATTGATTATTTAAGGTTTGCAATTGCTGCAATTATTATCAAAGAAAATACAACCCACTCATTTAAAGATGTAATAATATTGTTCTATTCATTGATTCATGAATTTAATATTTTAGAGATTATTGTTGCATTAAATAGGGTAAAAATCACAACAACTGCTGATATGTCACTTAAAAATCAGGCTTTACAATTTTTAGAATATGTTGTTGTTCACTATACAAAAAAAGTGTTAGAGTTCCAAAGGGTAAATGAAGCACCAGATGTTGCTTTTGCTAATTTTATAGCAAATGAGAAAGAAAAATTCTATAAAATAAGAGAATATCTTGATACATTTATGGCAAAAGAGAATAAAGATATTAAAGATATAGCAATTACTGTAAATCAATTAATGGTCTCTTTAATATAAGTTTAAATTATGATTTTATGTTTAAGTTTTAATTAGTTAAACTTATAAAAAATAAAAGGAGTTCTTATGAGTAAATTAGATAATGAACCAAGTTTAGAAAAAATTGATGATTATAATGGAAAAGAGTCTAAACAGAAAAAAAATACTGTAAGAGTTGTAATAATATTTTGTTTGGTAGTTGGTGCATTTTTTGCTTATTTAAAATCTACATCAACTCCAAATGATTATGTTGGAACACCTGAAAAATCAGGTATTAATACTTCTAAAAATTAAATTATTAAATAATATAGAGTAAGAATTATTCTTACTTTATATTTAACCACAATTCCTAAGCAGATTTTGTATATACTTCCAAAAATAATTATCCTAGATAAAAGGAATAGAAATGAAAAAAAGTTTAGTTGCAATCTCTTTAATTGCTGGTTTTTCAACACTATTAAATGCTGTTGATTTTGATACAAAAATTTCTGTAGGTGGAGCTTCTGCAAAACTTGATGGAGAGACATATAATCAATATGCATTAGGATATACATCAAACACAAAATTAGATAATGGAATTATGTTGGGATTTGGAAATAGTTTAGCCTATGGAAGTTTAAGAAGTGGTGTTGATGTTACAACTTTAGATATGGATTTAAGAGCAGGTTATGAGATTATTCCTGATTTAAGAGGATATGCATTAGGAACGGGTGTTTTACAAACTGTTGATAATGATTCTGCAAGTGGTCTTGGTTATGGTGCAGCAGTTGAGTATAGAATTACTTCAAATGTAGCATTCGAAGGTAGTTATAAAACAACAGATATGAGAGATTCAGGGTCTGATTATAGTTACGATACTTCAAATATAGCTTTAAAATTCAACTACTAAAAGTTGAATTTCTGATATGTTAGTTTTACTAAACGACTATCATCAAAATACAAAACATTCTTATCTTTCTATTAGGACAAATCCTAATAGGGTAGATTGGAATAATCCTCCAAATAGATTTAAAAATTACCCTAACACTTATGAAAGAATCTCTTTAAATTCCAAAAATCAAAACTCTAATTTTTTATATTTAATAGCTGGAATAACTGCAAAAAAATCTTATCCTGGAATTGAGTATTATTTAAGAGTAAATCCAAGTGCGGGAGCTTTATATCCAAATGAGATATATTTCCAAGTAAGAAATCAAGAGGGTTTTGATGATGGTATTTATCATTTTGAAGTTTCAACTTCAAGTGTTGTTTTACTTAAAAAATTGGAAAACGATGAAGGGCTAGAGTCTATTTTAGATTTAGATTATAGTGTAGATGGTTTTATCTTTTTTATCTCATCTTTGTATTTTAGGTCATCATGGAAATATAAAAAAAGAGCTTTTAGATATTGTTTACTTGATGCAGGACACATATTAGGAACTATGGAAGCTAGTTCATATTTATATGATAAAAGCTTTGAGATTTTATATGATTTTTCTAAAGAGAAGTTAAATAGATTTTTCTCTTTTGATGAAAAAGAGTTTTTTACTTCAGTTTGTATCATTGGAGAAAAATCAGAGAAGTTAAAAAATAGTTTTAATTTAGCTTTACCAACAATTGATGGAAGTAGTTATGAAGAGGGTAGAATCTCTTTTTTTGAACCAAATGAGTTTATCGAAAAAGCTTATAAAGATAGTTTGAATATAAAAGATAAAAAAGAACAAAATCAAAAAGCGGTTTTTAATTTCCATAAAGAAAAATTTGAAGATACGATTTTTAAAAGAAGGTCTATTCGAGAGTTTTCAAATCAAAGTATCACAAAAGCACAGTTTGACTCTATAATGTCTATTTTAAATCAACCAATTTCAAGTGATTGTGATGAAGAAGTTGATATTTATTATGTGATAAATAGAGTTGAGGGATGTTTTTTAGGACTTTATAAAAATGGTACGCAGATTAAAACTGGTGATTACTCTTCAAAAGCTGGATATTTATGTTTAGAACAAGATTTAGGTAAAAGTAGTGCAGTTACTTTTTTCTTAACTACAAAAAGTAAAAACTATCAAGAAGCTTATCAAAAAGCGGGGATAATAGGGCATAGATTATATCTTGCTTCAAATTATTTAGGTATTGGTTGTAGTGGAATAGGGGCTTATTATGATGATGAGGTTTGTGAGTTCGTAGAAGATATTACGATGGTTTTATATGCACTAGCTATTGGAAACTAAAATTTATCTCTTATTTAAAAGAGATAAATTTTTCACTAGGTTTTCCTATGTGATATCCTTGACAGTAATCTATTTCTAGATTTGTTAGAATTTGTACCGCTTCTTCGCTTTCTACAAATTCAGCAATTGTTTGTACTTTTAACTCTTTTGCAAGAGTGATAATACTATTTACAAAAGCCCTATCTTTTTCATCTTTATCAATATTTATAATAAATTCACCATCAATTTTTACATAATCAATTGGGAATTTTTTGATATAGTGGAAAGATGAGAATCCAGCACCAAAGTCATCAATAGCAAATTTGAATCCTTCTGATTTTAGATTATGTACAAATTTTTCTAATAATGAGAAGTTTTTAACTGTTTCTCTCTCTGTGATTTCAAACACAACATTTTCTCTTTTTATATTATATTTATCTGCAAAAAGGTTTATTTTATTTATAAAGTCACCCATAATTAAAGATTTTGGAGAAAGATTTATAAATAATACACCTTTGTACCCAGTCTTTTTTATTTGTTTAAAGGCTTTTTCAATAACCATTAAATCCATAGTATTGATTAATCCTCTTGCTTCTGCTATTTCTATAAATTCAAATGCAGAAACAATTCTTCCATCTTGATTTATTCTCATTAATAATTCATGAATTACTATGTCATTATCTTTCGATGCTGGTTTGATTGGTTGGAAATATGGAACAATCTGGTCATTTTCAATTGCTTTTATTAAAAGTGCAGATTTTTCTTGATTTTTCTTTAATATTTCAGAAACATCTTCCTGTCCTGGTAATTTTATTGAATTTTTACCTTCTTCTTTTGCTTGATACATCATAGAATCAGCAATTACAAACATATCTTTTTGTGACATTGTATGCTGTGGATAAACACAAATTCCAATAGAAATTGTAATACCAACTTTTGTTCCATCTGGTGCAATTAGTTTTTCACTCTCAATTCTTTTTGAAATTCTATTTGCAACAGTCATTGCACCATTTTCGTCACATTCAGGAAGAATAAGAGTAAATTCATCCCCTCCATATCTAGCGGCGATATCTTCATCTCTTTTTTCTTCATTTAATATATCAGCAACTGTTTGTAAGAATTTATCTCCAAACGCATGTCCAAAATTGTCATTAATTGGTTTAAAATTATCACAATCAATAACCATAAGTGCAAATGAATATTTATGTCTTTCAGCTCTTTTTATTTCATAGGCCATCATGTCATTAAATACTCTTTGATTAAATAAATCTGTAAGTGGGTCACGTGCTGCGTAATATTCTAAATCTTGAGTATATTTGTGAATAGCTTTAACTGAACCAACTAAATTTGCCATAGTTGTAAGTATTGAATCAATTACAATATATCTTACAGGGTCTGTTGAAAAAATAGATTGTAATCCAATACCAACAATTCCCCCAATTTTCGGACTATCTAAGAATAGTGATTTTGAACGATACTCGATATCCTCTTCTTTTAGATGACTTAAACATTTGTTATTATCTGCAACAATGTGTTTTATTGCAAAATCTGTCATTCCATCAAAATAAGGAGACTCTTTAACCATTCTATTTATATATTTTTCAAATACCTCTTTTTGTTCATTTTTAGGTAAACCAAGCCAGAAAATATCAACTTCAAATTGGTCTTCACCAACTCTAAAAATAGTCATTAAAGTATATGTTTCCATGATTTTGTTTATTTCAATTAATAAATCACTAATATACTCTCTCCAATCTTTTACAACATCAGAAGTGATAATAAATTTGTCTAATAACTTAATTTCAAATTCAAGCAGTTCCTTATCTACGGCAATTCCTTTTAATTTATCAGCCATAGAATCTACATTTTTAACAATTTGATTAAACTCTTTAAAATATAAATCAATATTTCTTGAGTCAAACTCTTTGAAATCTTGAATAGAGTTTATGCTTTCAACTTTTTCGTTAAATAAGTTTAGGTTTTCTTCTATTCTATTTGTTGTGTATCTTGAAGAGATAAATGCAAGAATATAAAATATAGGAATAATGATTATGAAAAACGCAATAAATTGGTATTTAGATTCTTTAAAAATAGAGTTTAGATTTTGTTTTACTTCTAAAACTCCTAATACATCACCAACATTTACATTTACGTGACATGCTTTACAATCAGGAGTTGCAACAAGAGGATTAATATGTCTTATTATATTGTTTTCAGATGTTTGAAGATTTGTTTTTTTACCATTTAAAACATCAATTAAAGTTGTATCTTTTTGTTTCTCTTCAATTTCTCCAAAAAGTTGTTTAACCTTATCGCCTCTATAAATATTTATTTCATAGTTACTGCTTTGAAAGTTTTTTTCTAAAGATTTTGTAAATAATTGAACATCATCTTTACTCCAACCTTTTCTCATAACTTGATACATTGATGAAAAGATTTGGTCAGAAATTGCTTTTGAATGTTTTACAGCTTCTTCTTTAGTTAAAGTTGTATGTAAATAAGTACTAAACATAAAACAAATGACAAAAATTGCTGATACTAAAATTATTTGTCTTGAAAAAATGTAGTTTTTAAAGGTTTTATTCATTATTTTTCCTAAAAAGAGAATACAGAATGATATCAGAAAAATATCAATTTAGGATAAAAAATTAGTGATAAATATTATTTAAGAAATCAAAACCCCATATTTAGGGGTTTTTAGAGTTATTATAAAAAATGGTTTTTTATTCATTAATTATTCATTTTTTATTCTTGAGTATTCATCATCCAAATAGAGAAGATATCTAAATAGTTCCAAAATGATTGTTTTAAATCATCAGGCATATCAAGTTTGTTTAAAACAATAATATAAGATTCTAACCAAATTCTTCTAGCTTCAGGAGTGATTCTAAAAGGTTGATGTCGTGCTGCCATCATAGGTGCTCCTCTATTTTGATTAAAATAATCAGGTCCACCACAAATTTGGATAAAGAAATCTGCTGAGTGTTGTTTTGCTAGTGCAAATCCTTCATCAGTTGGAGGAAATAATCCTTTGATGTTGCTCTCTCTTAATAAATCATAATGGTCAGAGATTAATTTTCTCATTCCATCTTCACCTAAAAATTTTAAAACTTCTGGGCTTGGTTTTGTAACAGGAGGTCTAGTTCCTACTAATCCTTGAGTGATATTAAATTGCATTTTTATTAACCTTTAAAAAATATATTATTAAATTTTGCGTAGTAGCGCTTATATAATACAATATATTTGATTTAAAAAAAGTTTACTAATGCTAAAATGTCGGAATTTAAAAAATAGGATTTTAGTTGCATAAAAATATAAATACAATTATTGAGTGTTATAGTTGTGGATTATTTATAAAAAAAGAGTTAAAACCTAATATTGTGCAAAGATGTCCTAGATGTAATAGTAAATTACCTGTAAATAAAAAACATTCAAGGGACTCTTTGTATTATGCTATTTCAGCACTTTTACTTTTTGGTGTTTTAAATATATATCCATTAGTATCTTTAAATATAAATGATACTGAATTAAAAGCAACATTAATTGGTACAGTTTCAATTCTTTTAGAACAAGATTTCTTTTTTGTAGGTTTGATTGTTTTTTTCACAATTGTTTTAGCTCCAATTTTAAATTCATTAATTATTATTTTTGCGTTTATCCAATCAAAAACAAAGATAAGATTATTTACAAAAACTTTGCTTCATGATGGATTTTATTTTTTTAAACACTGGGGATTTGTAGAAGTTTTTATTGTTAGTATTATTGTTACATATATAAAATTAATAGGAATGGTTAGTTCTACAAAATTTGATATTGGTTTTTATGTGATGTTAGGTTATATCTTCTGTTTTTATATGTCAAATGTAAAATTTGAAGGTAAAAGTGTATTTGGAGAATAAAATGGTATTAATCTCTTGTAGAAATTGTCATAAGATGTATGAAAAACCAAATCATGATGAGTTTGTATGTACTAGATGCAAACATAAAGTGCGAAGAAGAATAAAAAATTCACTTCAAGAATCATTAGCTCTTACTATTTGTGCCATATTTTTATATATTCCAGCGATGGTTTATCCTATGATGGAAGTTACAAAATTTGGTGTAAATATTGAAAGTACAATTATTGAAGGGGTTATTAGTTTCTTAGAGTATGAGAGTTATTTTATAGCTATTGTAATATTTATTGCAAGTGTTGCAATTCCTATGATAAAGCTAGTTGGTTTGCTTTTTATTTTTATCTCTTTAGAGGTAAATGTAAAAGTAGATAATAAAACAAAAAATTTGATGTTTAAATTTATTGAAGCTATTGGAAAATGGTCAATGATTGATATTTATGTTGTTGCAATTTTAGCTTCAATTGTGCAACTTGATGAAGTATTTAATATAAAAGGAGGAATTGCTGCAACCTCTTTTGCTTTAATGGTAGTTTTAACAATGATAGCAGCAAATCGATTTGATACAAGGATTATTTGGGATGAGTAATGATTTACAAAAGGAAGAGATTAAAGATGTTGTTTATGCTTCAAAGGTTGAGACTAAAAAATCAGTTTCATTTATTTGGGTATTACCTTTAATTATTGCTGGAATTTTAGGTTGGATTGCCTATGAATCATATATGAAAAAAGGTACAAAAATTACTGTAATTTTTAAAAGTGCAGAGGGCTTAAAAGAGGGTGTTACTACTTTAGAATATAAAGGTTTGCAACTTGGAAAAGTTACAAAAATTTCTATGCATGATGATTTAAAAAGTGTTAGAGTAAATATTCTTGTAAATAAGGAAGCTGCAAAATATGTTGCAAATGAGAGTTCTCAATTTTGGATAAAAAAACCAACTGTATCTTTGACAAAAGTATCAGGGCTTAGCACTTTAATTAGTGGATATAAAATAGAATTATCTCCAAAATTTAAGACTCAAGAAGAGTACAATAGTGGAGAATATAAGACTTATTTTGAAGGATTAGATACTCAACCTGATGATGAGTTTGATACAGAGGGTTATTATATTTCACTTATGGCAAATGATAAAGAGAATGTGGAAGTTGGAACTCCTATATTTTATAATAAGTATCAAATTGGAGAGGTTGTTTCAAAAGAGTTTAAATATGAAAAAGTATTTTTAAGTGCATATATTTATGATAAATTTAATTATTTGGTAAATAAAAGTTCAAAATTTATAATAAATGATGCATTAAAAGTAAATTATGGAGCTAGTGGATTAAATATAGAAGTTGGTTCTTTATACTCTGCAATTGTTGGAGGAATCACAGTTGTAACTCCAAATAAAGAGGAATTAAAAATAGATAAAGAGGAGATTTATACACTTTATACAAATAAAGATGAGATAAAAAATAGGGAATATTTTCATTTGAATTTTGCTGAGGCAAAAGGAATAGAAGAGCATACTCCTATCATTTTTAAAGGTATTGAAATAGGAAAAATTATTGAAGTTGCTTTAAATAAGGATATGTTAAATTCAAAAGCTTATGTTTATGAAGAGTATAAATATCTACTTACAAAAAATACAAGGTTTTTTGTTGAAGAGCCTATGATATCTTTAGATGGAGTAAAAAATTTAGGAAATATTATAAAAGGAAATTTTGTATCTTTAGATTATAGGGAAGGTGAGCCAAATAATATCTTTACAGCTATTAATAAAAAAGATATAAATAGTAATCGATCAAATCTAAAAATTGATTTATTAACTGAAAATTTAAACTCAATTTCTGATAAATCAAAGGTTTATTATAAAAATATAGAGATAGGTAGAGTTGAAAAATATGCTTTAACAAGTGATTTAAAAAATGTAAAAGTTACTATTTCAATAAACGATAAATATAAAGATTTGATAAATGATAACACACTTTTTTATGATATGAGTTCAAAATTAGTTGAAATGAAAAACCTAAATCTAAATGTAAATTATGCAGGAGTTGAGCCTATTTTAAATGGTGCTATTGGAGTTGTTGGAGAAAAAATAAAAGATAGTAAACTTACTAATAAAGAGTTTAAATTACATAGTTCATTTAAAGATGTTGAGAGATTAAAAAGGGTTTCTAATAGTGGATTTACTATTCAAGCAGATTTTGATAACAATTTTGAAATAAAACAAGATATGGCAATAGTTTATAAAAATCAAGAGATAGGATTTGTTGAGAATATAAAATTTGATGATAAGAAATCAAAAGTAAATATATTTATTTATGCAGAGTTTAAAAAATACATACATAAAAATTCAAGATTTTATAAA
>ERZ724503.924-NODE-924-length-13253-cov-11.570920_pt1 | contig 13253 bp, 10 predicted proteins | sample MGYA00376036_ERZ724503 | MGnify/ENA primary metagenome ERZ724503 (study PRJEB28724, sample SAMN07190885) | wastewater metagenome | isolation source: influent of sewage treatment plant in Hong Hong | place: Hong Kong | collected 2016-03-17 ...
CATCCTTGCTGGCTCCAAGCCATTTCTGAGCTGCCTATGCGGCAGTGAACGTGCTTGTCTCGATTCTTGTGATGAACCTCAATTTCTGAGCTGCCTATGCGGCAGTGAACTTCACGCTGAGCAGGTCGGTCAACCCCTTGATTTTCTGAGCTGCCTATGCGGCAGTGAACGTCTGCTCGCGCTTTGCAAACGCATTGCGGTTTTTCTGAGCTGCCTATGCGGCAGTGAACTTGAAGTCTACCCTCCCAACCACTTGATTTTTAAAGAACATTCCCCATCCGAGCCAGAACACCCCAATTCCTGGAGTGTTCCGTAAGTGCTTGATTTGCAAGGCCCTGCTCCAGGCCTCGCAAAAAAGGGGCAAACCGACTTAAAACCAGGGCACGGTTGCCTGGTGCCCCAGGCCATAGGCGTTGAAGGCTCCGGCCGCAGGCTGCAGTTGAAGTGGGCCGTGCTCCACGCACAGGCAAAACGGCTGGCCTGTGCTGCTGCTGCGCAGTTGCACAAACGGCAGATCGGGGCGGCGCTCTACCGCATCGGGGATGGCGGCTGCGGCCTGTTCGGCAGTTTCGCCCTTGCGTTGCATTCGGCGGCGGCGCAGGCGGTCTGCGTTGGTCTTGAACTGGCGGCGGCTCACGGTGCGGTGCTGTGCGTGAGCGGGCACCGGCAGCAGTTCGCCCGCCTGCGTGTGGTCGCGCATGCCTTTGAGCCAGTCTTGCTCCATCAGGCGCTGCAGCGCCTCGGGCGTGCCGTGCAGGCGCAGCACCGCGCCCAGGCTGCGCTTTGTCAGCGGCTGGCTCACGTGCTGCGGGTAGCTCACCCCAATGTCGGTAGTCTGCCCCTGCACCAGCGCCCGGTGCAGTTTGGCCACCAGCGCGCCCAGCAGGTGCGCGTGGCTGAACTCCGGGTCGGGCAGCAGGGTGATGTCGATGTAGTGCGTGGTCATGGCGTCTTGTCGCTTAGCTCGCGTCGCCAAACACGCCGCCACGGATCAGCACCGCCATCACAAAGTGCTGCTGCTCTGCGGGGGGCACCTGGTCCTTCAGCAGCCAGTTGTCCAGCAGGGTGTAGAAGTCCAGCTTTTGCTTGGGCTGGCGGTAGGCCTTGCCTTGGGTGGTGACGGAGCCGTAGGGCTCCACCGCGATGGGGCCCAGTTCTTCAGCGCCTTCGTACCAGGTGTCGATGGTGCGGATGGCGTTGCCGATCTTTTGCGAGTGGATGGCCGCCACGCCGTCCACGTGGTACAGCGTCTTGCTCTTGCCAGCACTGTCCTTGTCCAGAATCAGCTCTTGCGATGGGAACACCTCTTGCCCCGCACCCTGGCGCACAAAAGCCGTGATGCGCAGCAGCACATGCTGCGACCCGGTCAGCCCGGCAGCCATCGCCTGGCCCAGCTCGTCGAGGCCTTTTGCTTCTGTATTGATAGCGCCTACCGCCCGTGTATTAAGCGCCAGGGCATCAAAAGACCATGTATGCGCAGCCTGCCCGTTCTGCATCTGCTCCACCGTCACTTCTACCTGCTCGGCCCCGGCGCGGTTGCGCCACAAGAAGCGGCCATTGGCCAGGTTGGCCGCGTAGCGCCGGGCCAGCTCGCCAAAGCCGTGCTGCTGCACATAGCCCTGCACGGTGGCCAGCAGCTTGGCCTGGTAGGCCGCGCTGTTGCAGGCCGATGGCGTGCCCGCGCCGCCCAGCACGCGCAGCGTGAACTGCACTTTGAGCGTGTCGGCCTCGGCGGGCAGGGCGGCCACGTCCACGGTTTGCAGGTTGGGGTTCTCGATGGCGGCGTCCAGCTTGGCGGGGTCTTGGTCTTTGGCCTTGAGGCGATTGCTGATGGTGCCGCGCACAGACTTTGCGCGGACAGTGACGGGCTGCCAGGCGTGCGACTGTGCGCGGTCGTCCCAGCGGCCTGCGTGGAACACGGCGTCAGATGGGTCCAGCTTGCGTTCAAAGGCCAGGACGGATGCGGTAGTGAGTTTGTCGGTCATGGTGTCAATCTTTCAAAAACAGGTGTGTTGAGTGCGAAGGGGCAGATATGCGGGGCTCAGGTGTAGGCATAGGCCTCGTCGTCATCCAATTCGTCCAATTCGTCCAGCGTGTCGGTGGTGGGGTTGCCGTCTGGGCCAGCTTCAGCGCCTTCCGACTTGGCGGGGTGGTAGCCATTGCGGCAGCGGTACAGACCCTGCGCTTCGTCGGCTTCGGCACGCCACAGCAGTTGGGCCAGATGCGTCAAACGGTGCGGGCTGATCCACTCGCCCAGGGAGTAGACCGATTCCACAAACAGCATGGGTACGCTGGCATCGCGTGCATTGCGCACGGTGCCGGGGGCGTGGCTGGGCGTGAGCGCCGCATAGCCCACGGGGATGGGCACGACCCAGCCGCTGCCTTTGCGGCGCTGCGGGTCTGCCCACTTCACCTGCCCATCGGCTGCGGGGGCTTCCCCGTCAGGTACGACTGGCGCGTAGTTGAAGCGGGCCGCATGCAGCCAGGCGTCCAGCAGCGTGGCGTCGGGCTGGGTGGTGCGCAGCGCTTGCAGGCGCTCGGCCAACAGGTCGTCGCGCCCCACCAGGGCAAAGCCCGGCAGCCACTGCCGTCGCCATTGGCGGAACTCCTTCTCTGCCGCCGCAGGGTCCTCAGGCACGACGGCCATCCAGGGCCGCACGCGCTTGCCTGGCACCGGGCGCGATGGCAGCACGCTGCCGCCCGCCACGCGCATGCCGGCCAGGATGTGACCCGCTTGCGCAGCCCATTCGTCCAGCTGTGCCTGGTTGCCTTGCACCAGTGCCGCCGGGGTGCCAGGCGTGCGCTTTTCTGACACGGCCAGCACCAGCGTGATCTGCAGGTGCATGCGGCCTTCTTCCACGATGGCGGCGGTGCTGCCGTCTTTGTCCACCGGGTTGCGCGTGAGGTTGAAGTTGCGCACGTAGCCCTGTGTGACCTGCTCCTGATGGTGGTGGCACACCACGCCCACGCCCTGCAGTTGCAGCGGCACACCGGCCTGGGCCAGCTTGCGCTGCAGCGCCCACATCACGCCTGTGAAGGCGGTGATGGACGGGAAGCCGTGCGTGAGCGGGCTGCCAATGGCGTTGGCGTTTTGAATGCGCAGGTGGGGCAGGACGAGGATGGCTTGGGGTTGGTTCATGGTTGTCCTCCTTTGCGCGCTCCGCGTATGCGCTTTCGGCGCTCACGCAATTGCTGGGAAAAGCCATCTTCGTCCGTCAGCAGTTCTTTCTTCCATGCACGGAATTCAATATCGCTGAAGCTCAGCTTTCCCTCCAGTCGTGCATTGAGCCAGTTGCCAAAGCGTGTGCCAATGGCGTCAGGCCACTCCATGGCCAGCCAACGGTTGGCAAAGTCATCTTCTTCTGGCAGCTCGGCGCGCAAGGCATCAAGCCATGTCTGCTCGTCTTCGTTGAGTGCTGAAAAACGCGGATCGTCTAATGTCCAGCCAGGCGGCAGAGCGTGCTGTAACTCTGCAGCCATGTTCACCATTTCATCGACCAGCACATCTACCAGTTCTTTGCGGTGGTCACGCGTGTCCTTGACTGGATTGGGGTTGGACTCCAAATAACGCCGCAGCGTTTTTACTGTTTGGCGCACCAGCGGACGCGAGTCAAAGTAACGGGTGAAAACAGAGTCCGCATGGGTGGGAAAACGCTGCGCGTTGACTTTCCATTTCGGCGGCAGCGACGAAAGCAGGTAGTTCATGCCCCGACGCTCGCTGTTGAGCTGGCTGATGTTCTGCGGCTTGGTGCCGCCCATGTTCTGCACGGCCAGGCCGGGGTAGTCGTGGAACACGCCGTCATGCACCTTGCGCTCGCGCCGTGCTTGGCGGGCGGCCTTGTTGGCCTCGCCAAAGCGGTCTTCCTGCACCTGGGCATGGACTGCATGCGCCAGCGATGTGGCGTACAGCGGGGCCAGCAGGGTGTAGTGGGCGTCGTCGCAGGCGTCAGTGCCGGTGAGCCAGTAGAGCTGCTTGGCCAGCGTGTGACTGCTGGGGCCTTCGGCGCGGGGCTGGGTGAGCGACACGAAGGCATCGCGCAGCGCCTGCGCTTGTGCCGGGTCGGTGTGCAGCGCAGCCAGTGCGTCGGCATCCTGCGCCAGCAGGGCGGTGAGCAGGCTGCGCCCGTTCACTTCCAGCTTGAGCAGCTTGTACACATCCAGCGCCGCAGCGTTGCCCACCACATCGCCCACAAAGCGCTCACCCAATGCGTGGCTGCCCAACTCGGCCAATGGGGGCAGGGTGCGGGGCTCCACATACAGGTTGGTGCCCCGCGCGTCGGGGTGGATGGGTTTGAGGGAGTGAGTGACGGCCTGGATTTGCTCCACGCGCTTGGCAGCGCTGGTCAGCCACACATCATGGGCGAACGAGGCAATCACCGCATCGCGTTGGGGATCGTCAGGCTTGAGCTTGTCGAGCTTGGCTTGCAATCGTTCTTGCAAGAAGGCGCTGATGGCTGCTCGGTAGCCTGCCTTGCCACCTGTGTCAGGGGCTTCAGACATGGGAATACCTTTCCAAAAGGGTTGGAAGCTAAAATTCCCCGGTCAGCACAGAACCAACCGGGGATGTGAAAACGGCTAGGTAGCCGACAAAGCCCTTCTGAGGGCGTGAACGCTATCCACTGTGACCTCACTTTCTTGTTGGTGCCGCGAAGCACGTTGTTGATAAAACCCGAATGCAGGTTCCAGCTGCATTCGGGTTTTTATTATGCTCAAAAAATCATACCAGTCAATGACCAGCTGAAAGTTTAAGATGTAGCCTGAAATTTTTGCAGTCGATGAAGATGTACCATCCCCTTACTGTCGACTAGACAGCTCAGAAAAGTCACTGACCTGCTGACATTCACTGCCGCATAGGCAGCTCAGGCTTTCTTGCTAAAGCCCAAACGCTCATTCCACCGCCAGCCCGCTTGAGATTCAGGCAGGCTGGCTGTGGCATAGCGTTCTGCGCAGTGCTCCAGCGACAGGCCCCGCGCCTCGGCCAGTGCAGCCAGTTCCTCCATCAAGCCCACCTGCGGCCAGGGCGATACGCTGGGTGATGCCAGTTGCGCTGCGGGCACCGGGTGGCACAGGCTTTGGTGGATGGGCACGTAGAGCTTTTCGTAGCGCCGCTCCCCGTCCTGCACGCGGTGCAGCAACAGCGTTTCTTCCTCTTCGTCCGGCAGCAGGGCTACGTCGTCGCGTTTTTGATCGTCCTGGCGGAACCGCTGGAACTGCGGCAGCAGGCCGGTCAGCCACAGGGACCGGGGCGTGTCGGGCTGGGGCTCGTGCCAGTGCAGGCAGGCCGCATGCGTGGGCGTTGCGGTGCCTTGGGGCTTGGGCAGCAGGCTGTCGTGCATGCGGGCGTGCTCCAGGTCGGTCCACCGGCGGCTGGGCAGCAGCTTGTTGTCGGCTGGCACGGCAATGCGTGGCTGTGCGTCTACCGCCCAGGCTGCGTTTGTGCCGATCGCTCGCGCCAAAAGGTCGTGCAAATGGTGGGACTTGAGCTGGAAGGGCGCATGCTCTGTCTCAAACCCCGGTTTCTCGTAGGCAGGCTTGTCAGGCATTTTGTAGTGGCGCAGGTTACTGTCCAGCACCACCATGTTCACCCCGCCCACGGCCCCAGGCCGGTGCCGCCGCACGCGTCCGGCCAGCTGGATGAGCGAGCGCATGGACGAGGGTTCGACCACGGCCCAGTCGTAGTCGTGGTCTCGGCCCACTTCGGTCACGGGGCTGCCCAGCACGATGAACAGGTGGTGGGGCTCGGGGTGGCTGTCAATGAGGGCGCGCAGGGCCGGGCGGTGCAGCGCAGGGTCGTGGTCGACTCTGGCGCCTCGGCGGTTGAGCAAGGTGTCCAGCTGCTGTTCGATGGCCGAGCGCAGCAGCAGCGGGAACTGCGAGTGGTACACGCACAGGTGAATGCGGACCTGGCCTTGCAGTTCTGGCGGCAGTGCGTCTGGCGCGTACATGGCGAGGGCCACGTCGTACAGCGGGGCAATGTTGGCCATGCGGATAAGGCCCAGACTCACGCGCTTGCCGCTGGCCGTGTCGGTGCTGTGGTTGTGGGGGTGCTGGTGCAGTTGCCACGCCTGTTCCAGCACCAGGCGGGCAAAGTCCTTTCGCCGCTGCGCTTCCTCCATGCTGTGCCAGTTTTCAGGCAGGGGCGCAATCTGCGCCAGCCGCCGCACCTCGGCCTGCTGGAGCTTGGCAACCCGCTTGTGCACGTACCGGGTGTGCGCTTCGCGGAAGGCAGCTCCGTCCGCGCATCCTTGCGTGGCTTGGTGGAACTCGTCGATCCACAGGCAGCAGATGTTCACAGGCTCGCTGGGCCGTTCGCTGCGGTGGCGCTGGTACACGGACCGCCCGGCGCGGTAGGCCAGAAACAGCCCTTCCACCAGCGCGGGCGGCAGCGTGGCCGATGACAGCAGCACGCGGCTGCCCAGCAGGCCCGCCCAGTGCACCAGGCGGGTGAGGGCGGGCAGGTCGGCCATATCAAAGTCGTCGGGCTCGTCCAGCACCAGGTCGCCGGTCAGCAGGCGCAGCATGGGCGCAATCTGGCGGCCACCGCGCAGGCTTTCGGTGGCGGGGGTGAGGTGGTCTACGGTGCAGACCAGCAGGGGCGCGGCAATGAGGGCGTGGGCTTTGGCGTCGTCGGTCAGGCGCTGCAGCAGCGGGTGCTGGTCGTTGCCTTCGTAGAGCACGGTGCCCGCTTCGTCCAGCAGTGCTTGGCCGGATGCGGAGCCGGTGGCTTCGGCCTGCTGCTCCCAGTATTCAAACAGCGCCCGGCTGGCCGCACCGCCGACCTGGATGGCCAGTTGCTCGTCGCTCAGTTGCAGGTCGTTCTGGAACACGCGCCCGGTTTGCAGCGTGAGCGTGCGCAGCCCCATGGCAAAGGCGCAGCGCAGGCCGGTGCCCGGGTCGGCCAGCGCATTCATGATGCGGGCATTGCCCAGTGTTTTGCCGCAGCCGGTGGAGGCCATGTTGACGATGAATGCGCCACCGTGCGCTGCGCGGGCGCTCACGCTGGCGGCCAGGTCGGCGGCTTTGTCTTGCCAGGCAAAGCGCGGGTCGGCGCTTCGTTTTTTGAGGGGCTTGTGGTTTTTGAGCGCGGGCAGGCTGCGGGTGAGGCTGGGCAGGGAGCGCGCCACCAGCGTGGCATGGGCCTGTACGCCCAGCAGGTGCTCGTCCAGCGTTTGATTGAGAAGTGGGCTCTGGCGCTTATCCATCAAGCGAGAGCAGCTATTATTTTGATAGTAATTGCTGCGCGTGTTGGCGTACAGCGGGTAGTCTTTGCTGAGGTGCGGGGCGCGTGCTGCCGGGTCGGTGAGGCTGGAGTAGTGGTGGTCGGCCAGCATGAGGCACAGGCGCGCAACGTGCATGGCAAAGGGGTCGTGCAGCACCGTGCCTTGTCCAGCGGTTTGCGACAGCTCCAGCAGTTTGCGTGCGTAGCGGCCGGCCTGTTTGCGCCAGGCAGGTTGGGTGACGGGCAGCCCGTGCGGGAAGTGCCAGTGGGCTTGCACAGTGGAGGGCTCGGTGCGCTCGCGTGGCTCGTTCCAGTCGGCGCTGATGCGCAGCAGCATGTCGTCCACGACGTTTGAATTTAGGAAGCGGGGGCGCGCCCCAAAGCGGTGGTGAATGCGCCTTTCGTCTTCCGTGTCATGTGGATCTACGTCTTGTGACTTCTCTACCGGCAGGCAGGGCAGGCGGTGGTGGGTGAACACCAGCCACGCCACCGCCTGGGCCAGCGGCGGCAGGCGGGCGAACGGCAAATGCTGCTGGGCCTGGGGCTCATCCAGCCCATCGCGCAGCAGCCGTCCGCCTGCATGGTCCAGCCACTCAGCCTCCAAAGCCTGCGCATCGGCGTCCGCGTCGGCATGGGCCGCCAGCCGTTGCAACCAGCCCGCGTCATCGTCCTGCCCCACAAAGGCCTGGAAGAGCCGTACCGACACCCATTCATGGCGGTAGTGGTTGCGCTCGCGCGGACCGGGGTTTTTGAGCTTGTCTTGAAACGCCTGTGTGGCCTTGCCCAAGTCGTGCAGCAGGGCGGCGAGTGCGGCCAGGGCGGTCATCAGCGGCAGCTGGTGCCAGGCGTTTTCGTCGTCCGCGCGCAGCACGTTGCTGGCTGTGGTGTTGGTGGGCACCGCGCCCTGGTCGTTGAACTGGCTCGCATCGCCCACCACCCACAGCAGCTCACTGTGGTCGCGCCCACGAATCCAGTGGCAGGCTACGGCGGTGTTCTTGCGGGCCGTTTGGCGCAGCAGCTTGCGCACGGTGTCCAACCCGGCCTGGGTGATGGGCGTTTGCCAGGTGCGTTCGCCGCGCCGCTCGGCAAACTGGTCGAGGATGCGGCGGGTTTCTGTCAGTGCGCGCTTGTTGCACTGGGCAATGAAGAGCACATTCATGGTGCGGGGCGGGCAGTCGCGTGTTGCGCGGTGGTGATAGCGATGGTCTTGAGGGTATCGATCATGAAATCCAGCGATTCGCTTTGCGTCAATGTTTCGATGCACCGCCGCCGGAACTGTTGTTCATCGTCGCCCTGCATGGCCGACAGAAATGCCTGGGGCAGTATGACTGCGTCCTTCACCAGATCTGCCGCATCAAAAACCAGACCGCCTCTTCGTGTTTTGCCATGCAGCACGGCCAAGCCATGCGGCAAACCCAGTACCCAGGTGGCCGTGGCGCCGAGGCCGTAGGCCAGGTAGTTGCCGTGGTCCAGAAAGCGGTTGGCGGCGTCCGTGCCGCTGCCACGCTTGGCCCTTGTGAATTCACCGTACTGTGTGGCATCGACCGCCAGCTTGAAAAGGGCCTTGGTGAGCTGGGCTTCGTCCGTGAGCAGGGCGGTCACATCGGGGGCGGTGGCAATTCGTTGTCCGAACTGCGCCGTGAGTGCCTCCAGTCGCCCAGCGTCCACCGCAAACCCGACCTCCTGCAGGGGGCGTTTCCGCCATTGCTCCCGCAGGCGCCGCAAGCGGGCTGTCTGCAGGGCCTTGGCGGCCATCAGGCGCAGCTCGTCGTCAAACCAGAACTTGACCCAGGCCTGCAAATACTCAGTGGGCCGGTATTCCGACTGGGGTGCGAACCACGCCACCTCAATACCAATCTCGTTGGCGCTGAATAGTGGCGTACCGCCCCCACCCGCGAAACCCACCAGGACGCCGGCCTTGGCCAGCTCGCGCATGGCCGCTTGGGTGATGGATGTGCCTGTGCCCAGCAGGATGCTGGTGGTGTTGGCAATGGGAATGTTCCAGTAAAGGCTGCGCTTGCCCGTGTCGGTGACATATTCCACGCGGCCACCTTTGACCAAGACCCGGCAATGCTCCAGGTAGTAGAGGTTGGCCCGCTTGGAGTGCAGGATGGTTTTCAGGTCGGAGGATGCAATGGATTCCATGGCATCAGTTTTGACCAAAACATCCGGCAAATCACGGAATATCTGGCCGGGCCGTGTCAGGCCTACTGGGACGCAGCTGATCGCTCAGGTCAGCGCTCCCCGCGCATCCACGCGGATGATCCGCTCCACCACCCCGTCCATCAGCCCGCCGCGCACGCCAATCAAAAAGTCGTACAGATTGACCGTGGGATCGCAATGACCCGGAATGAGCCAGAGCATGTGCCCCAGGCTGGGCAGGCAGGCGTCGGGAGCGTCTGCATAAAGCAGGCCGTGTTCGTCGCCCCCGTTGGCGTAGCGCAGGGTGCGGTCGGCGGGCAGCAGGGCCACGGTGGGCAGGCCCGAGTCGATGGCATGGCTTTTGTGGCCTGCGTCGCACACCGCGTGGGTGTCGCGCACCGAAACCACCTGGGTCTTGACGTACAGCGCGTGTTCAAACGCGGGCTGGGCCGGGTCGCGCTCGTTGCGGGCGTAGTCGGCGTCCATGAACAGGAACGAGCCGGCCTGCAGTTCGCCAAATACACCGCTGGCGGCCTCATGCACCAGGGTGCCGGTGCCGGAGCCGGTGATCAGGGGCACGGCAAGGCCCTCGGCCTCGATGAGTTGGCGCGTGTGATAGGCCGCCTCCACCACCTTGGTGATGGCCTCGCGGCGGCCCACGCTGCTGGACAGGTGCTGGGCTCGGCCATGGTAGGCCTGCAGGCCCGCAAAGCGCAGCCGGGGGCTGCGCGACACGGCCAGTGCGAGGGGCACAGCGGCCTCGCCCGGCGGTACGCCGCAGCGGCCCTGGCCCACGTCAATCTCGACCAGCACATCCATGCCCGCGTCGCTGCCAGACTGCGCCATCGCTTCGGCCAGGCGCTCGATGCCCTCCGCGCTGTCCACCGCCACGCCCAGGCGGCCGCCCCGGCTGGCAAGGGCCGTGGCCAGCCGCGCCGCACGGTGCAGCTTGGGCATGGCAATCACTTCGTTGGTGATGGTGATGTCCAGCACGCCGCCAGCGGCCAGGGCTTCGGCCTCTGACACTTTTTGTACGCACACGCCCTGTGCCCCGGCTTGCTGCAGCAACAAGGCCAGCTCGGCGCTTTTGTGCATCTTGGCGTGGGGCCGCCAGCGCACCTGGTGCTTGCGGGCGAAGTCGGCCATGCGCTGGATGTTGCGGTCCATGGCGTCCAGGTCCACCACCAGGGCGGGGGTGTCGATCAGGTCTACCCGCTGGCCGATGAGGGCGGCGAGGGCGTCAGGCGTGGTTTTCATCGCGTACGGCGTTGTCCAGGTGCTGTGTGTCGGCCCATCCCACCAGGCTGAGGCCATCGGGTGTCCAGAGCAGGCGGTTGATGGCCGCATTGCCCAGCTGCCAGGTGCGCGGGGCTTGAATGTCCTGTCGGGTGGCGGCGCGGTACAGCACGTCCAGCACGCCGCCGTGGGCCACCAGCACGATCTGCCCGCCCACATGCTGGGATGCCAGGGCGTGGGTGGTGGCGGTGATGCGTTCGCGCAGCGCGATCAGCGATTCGCCGCCCTCGGGCGCAAAGGCGGGGTCGCGCTTGCGCCAGCGGTAGGCTTGTTCCGGCTCTTTGGCTTCCAGCTCTTCAAAGGTGTGGCCTTGCAGCACGCCAAAGCTGCGTTCACGCAGGCCCTGGTGGGCGGCCAGCGGCGCCTGTGTGGTTTCTGCGATGGCCTGGGCCGTGACCCAGGCGCGTTGCAGGTCGCTGCTGTAGATGGCGTCGATGGGCTCATCGGCCAGCGCCAGCGCCGCCTGGCGGGCTTGCCACAGGCCCACGTCGTTCAGCGGAATGTCCAGATGGCCCTGGAGGCGGCTGTCCACGTTCCAGGCGGTTTCTCCGTGGCGGATGGCGATGATGCGGGTGGCGTCCATGCAATGTCAGGGCTGGGTCGGTAAGGGGATGCGCACCTGGCGCGGGCCTTGGGGTGGCTGGGGAAAGCCGGTGAGCGCGGCGTCGAACAGCACGCCGTACACCGCGGGGTCAGACACCCACACGTCTTCGTGCACGGCCGAGGTTTCGTACACCACCTCCTGCGTGCGCGCATCGCGCATCACGATGCTGACCACGCGCCGGTGCAGCGGGGCGGGTGCACCCACCTGCCACAGGCCGCTCATGCCCCAGCCGCCACGCCCGCCGTACCAGCCCCAGCCGCCAAAGGCCCAGGGCGGGTGGTCATCAAACGGGTCGCGGCGCGGGGTGAAGCCCGCCTGCGCGCCCAGTTGCACCACCCACTGGCCGCTGTCGTCGTTGCGCTGCAGCCCGGCGCGCGCCAGGGCTTGCTCGGCCAGCGCCAGGATGGGGTCGAACGAGGGTGTTTGCTGCGAAGGCAGGCGCTCCAGCCGGTACGTCATGGGCTGCTGGGCGGTGGCAGCGGCGGGCAGCCTGGAAAAGCTGCGCACATCGCCTTCCACCACGCGGTGGGTGGCGCACCCGGCCAGCACAGCGGCCATGCCCAGCAGCACGGCACATTTCTTCCATTGCAAAGTCATCATGGCAAGTCTCCTGAAGCGGTTGCGGTGGATGGCTGCAGTGGTGCAGCGCGCTGGCTGGGGTGGCCTTCAGGGGGAGCGGCCGCCTGGCTAGGGATTCAAGCAGTCAGAGCGTGAAGCTGGGTCAAAGATTCCTCAACCGATCTGCACCACCTGCACGCCGGGCAGCGTGGGCGCGGGCGCAAACTCTTCCTTGTCAAACGCCTTGTCGCCGTTTTCGTCGGCCACGCCGGTGGCCCGGGCGTTCTTGAAGTCGTACAGGCTGCCGTCCAGCAGGTGCGAAGGCACCACGTTCTGCAGGGCGTTGAACATGTTTTCGATGCGGCCGGGGAAGCGCTTTTCCCACTCGCGCAGCATCTCGCCCACCTGCTTGCGCTGCAGGTTCTCCTGGCTGCCGCACAGGTTGCACGGGATGATGGGGAAGTTGCGGTGCGCGGCCCAGCGGGCGGTGTCTTTCTCGGCCACGTAGGCCAGCGGGCGGATCACCACATGCTTGCCGTCGTCGCTCACCAGCTTCGGGGGCATGCTCTTCATCTTGCCGCCAAAGAACATGTTGAGCAGCAGCGTTTGCAGGATGTCGTCGCGGTGGTGGCCCAGGGCGATCTTGGTGCAGCCCAGCTCATCGGCCACGCGGTACAGAATGCCCCGGCGCAGGCGGCTGCACAGGCTGCAGGTGGTCTTGCCCTCGGGGATCAGCTTCTTGACGATGCTGTAGGTGTCTTCGTTCTCGATGTGGAAGGGCACGCCGGTGCTGGCCAGGTATTCGGGCAGCACATGCTCAGGAAAGCCCGGCTGCTTCTGGTCCAGGTTCACCGCCACCAGGTCAAAGTGGATGGGCGCGCGGGCCTTGAGCTTGAGCAGGATGTCGAGCAGCGCATAGCTGTCTTTGCCGCCGGACATGCACACCATCACCTTGTCGCCTTCTTCAATCATGTTGAAGTCGACGATGGCCTTGCCCACCTCGCGGCACAGGCGCTTTTCCAGCTTGTGGGTTTCGCGTTCGATTTTCAGGCGGGCCGCGTTGGCCGTGGGCTCTTGCGGTGCTTCGGCCTCGTCGGTCCAGCCGGTGGTGGTGGGATGGGGGTTGTTGATCACTGCGTTCATAGGTTTACCACTGCCCCGTTTCCATGCGAATCGCCACTTCGCAGTCGTCAAAAATTTCCAGCTTGGCGATCTTGACGCGCACGCCCAGCACGCCGGGCAGCTGCATCAGGCGGTTGGCCAGCTTGCCGATCAGGCTCTCCAGCAGGTTCACATGCTCGGCGGTGCATTCGTCGATGATGATCTGGCGCACGCGGCGGTAGTCCAGCACGTGGCTGATGTCGTCGTCGCGCGGGGCCAGGGGCTGCACGCCCAGGCTCAGTTCGGCATCGACCTGGATCGGCTGCGGATCGA
>ERZ724503.931-NODE-931-length-13206-cov-8.770588_pt1 | contig 13206 bp, 18 predicted proteins | sample MGYA00376036_ERZ724503 | MGnify/ENA primary metagenome ERZ724503 (study PRJEB28724, sample SAMN07190885) | wastewater metagenome | isolation source: influent of sewage treatment plant in Hong Hong | place: Hong Kong | collected 2016-03-17 ...
GTGAAGCAAAAACTATTATGAATAAAACAGGTTATTCAAACTTACGACTTAAACTAAAAGAGCTAAATGCCGATTTAGCAGCTGAAGTTTCAGGACACATTTTTTTCAATGATAGATATTATGGTTTTGATGATGCTATTTATGCAACATTTAGAGTAATAGAACTACTATACAAAAATATCAACCTAGATGAAGAGTTAGACAAACTTCCAAAAGTTTACACAAGTGAAAATATTGAAATAGATGTAAATGAGAAAGAGAAATTTTTAATCATAAAAAAAATTGATGAAAAATTACAATCTATTCAAAGAGGATTTCCAATTATTAAAGATATCATAAAAATTGATGGTCTTAGAATAAATTTTGAGTATGGTTGGGCACTTATTCGAGCTTCAAACACAAACTCTATAATTGTCACAAAATATGAAGCCACAACTTATGCAACAGCCATGAGTTACAAAAATGCAGTTGAAAATATTTTAAATGAGGTAATAAATGAAATTAATAGCACTACAAATTAAAACTTCACAAGATTTCCAAGAAAATCTAAATCAACTAAAAGAGCTAATAATCTCTTGTGAAGAAGATTCCTTAATTCTTGCCCCTGAGTTGGCTTTAAGTGGCTTTTCTTACGATAGAATGGACGAAGCAGCAAAATTTTCTATAAAAGCAATAGAAGAGTTAAAAGAGCTAAGCCAAAATAAAATTATTGCCCTAACTTTTATCACAAAAAAAGAGAATGGATATTTAAATACTCTTCATATTTTTCATAATAAAAATATTGTTCACACTCAATCTAAAGTTCAACTCTTCCCTTTAGGAGATGAATTGGAACATTTTGTTACAGGAAATGAAAACGATATTAAAATCATCGAAATAAATGGGATAAAAATAGCAACACTAATTTGTTTTGAACTAAGATTTCCAAGGCTTTGGGAAAAAGTAAAAGGTGCTGATATTATTTTAAATCCTGCAATGTGGGGAATAAAAAGAAAAGACCACTATGAATCAATCTCTAAATCTTTAGCTTTAGTAAATCAATGTTTTGTAGTTGCATGTAATAGTGCAGATGATAATATGGCAAAAGGTAGTGCAATTATTAGTCCATTTGGAAATGTAATAAAAGATGATTCAAAAATTAAACTTGAAACAATATTTGATGATGAAGAGATAAAAAAAGTTAGAAAATATATTGATATTGGGTTAAATAAAAGTGTTTAAAAGTAGATTTTTTTAATCTACTTTTAGAGAATTTCTGATTTCCTCTAACGGAACACCATTTTTTTTAGCTAAAAGTGCTAACTTTGTAATTCTTCTTATATGAGAAGGAATTACTTTATACGTTGTAAAAGTTGTAGCTTTTACACCTATTTCTTCTGCAAATCTACCTTGAGAAGAAAAACCGATTTCCTTGATAATTTTCTTAAATTCTTTCTTTTCCAATGTCTTTCTGTTCTCATAAAAATTTTTTCGGAATTATAATACAACAACCTAAATTGTATATTAATTAGACCCCAAAAACAAGTAAAATATTGGATTATTTGACAAATTCTACATTTTTGGCTAGAATCCCGCTTTTAAAATATAATAAAAACAAAGGAGAAGAGATGAGATTAAGAAGTTTCTTACTTATTCTACTATTCATATCTAATGTTTTTGCATCAGATTTTGACATCAACAATTTATCACAAGATGAAATTGGAACACTAAAAGAGATAAAAAGACAAGGGCAGACTCACGGTTTAAGTTATTCATTAATGGCAATTGCAATTAAGGAGTCTGGATTAGGTAGATACATGGTAAATGTAGATACTAAAGATTTTGGTTTATACCAAGCGAACATTAAAACTGTAATTAATAGACAAAATGCAAAAGATACTTCATGGAATAGAAATGTACTTGCAATGAAGTTAATTTCTGATTTCAATTTTGCAACAAAAAATGCAATTGATGAGTTAACTTACTGGCAAAAAGTTCATAATAATGATTGGACAAAAGTTTGGAGTAGTTACAATGGTGGTTGGCAATATAATAGCAAAGAAGCAAAAGAATACTCAAAAGAGATTGCAGCTATTATTAGAGAACTTAAAAAAATCGATGTATAAAACTTTATAACTAGGATTTTCCTAGTTATCCCCTCTTTTTTAATAATCCCAAAAAAATCATTCTATATTTTTAATACTCTAAGCTATAAATCTAATTGTTTTATTTATTGATAATCATTCTTAATATTAATATTATTTTAAGTTTAGTTTTGTATTATTTCAATAATGATTATCAATATAAAAGGAAGCCAAATGATTAATTGTATTGAAATAGAAAATAAAAAAGATTTAATAAAACCAACTGGTTGCACTTGCTAAAGGAAAGATTATGAGCGTATTAGTAATTGGTGGAGACCAAATATCTCAAATCTCTTCGATGTTAACAAGCTTAGGTGCAAAAACTATAAATCATTGGGATGCAAGAAAAAAATCTTCAGCACCTAAGAAAAAAGTACCACAAGACACAGACTGTATTGTAATGCTTACTTCATTTTTAAATCATAACACTATGCTTAAATATAAAAATGAAGCAAAAAAGAAAAACATTCCATTTATCTGTGCAAAAAGATCAATTTCATGTGTTTATGATGAGTATGTAAAAGTTATGGGAATAAAAGATTGTAGTCAATGTTATGCAAATTGTGAAAATAAGGATATAAAATGTTAGAAAATAATTTAATAGGTTTTATGCAAGATAAAGAGTATTTACCAAAGGATTTTGATGAATTTAATTCATTAAATAGACTAAGACAACTATTTTTGAATCTTAGTAATAATATTTTAAAATCTTATTGTCACTTTACAAAGTATGAACAAAGAAAATTATCTACTATTTCACTAGAAAAAGCATTTACGTATAAAATAAAAAGTATGCTTCCAATTAGTTTTATAAAAGTGCAAAAAAACCCAAAAATGATTTTTAATTTTTGCCCTATTTCAACAAAAATAATTAATAACTATTTAAATACAACAAAATCAGAAAATATTTTTATTTCAAACAAAAAACTTCTACCAGTTGCAAGATTAATCTCTATTTGTTTTGTAAATAACAAAATGCAACTGCTTATTGATAAACATTTATTATTTCATGAATTTGTATTAAAAAAAGTAAGAAAACTTCATAATGATAAAACAGTAATTGATTTAGGTGACTCTATTTGTATTAAATCTGAAAATTTTGTTGGTCTTAAAATCTATACTTCATGGAAAGATATAGAAGTTAAAAAACCAGATATCAAAGAAGAGTTAGATGATGCAATAAAATCAATAAAAAAAGGAGAGTTTTACCAAATTTACCTTGCTTATCCAAAAAACAATGAATTTACAAAACAAATTCCTGTTTATGTAGATGAATTAAAAAACAAAGAGTATCAAATAAAAGCTATTCCTTACTCTTTAAGATCAATTATAAAAAATTAGGAGAATTAATAAAATGGCAACAGCAATATTTTTTGCAAGTAGTACTGGAAATTCAGGTGATGTAGCTCATAAAATTGCATCAAAATTAGGAAATATTGAAGTATTTGATTTATCAGGAACAAAAATTGACAAAATCAATAATTATGACAAAGTAATTCTTGGTGGTTCTACTTGGGGTGATGGTGAATTAAATGATGATTGGGAAGATGTTTGGGGTGATTTTTGTAAATTAGACTTCTCAAATAAAACAGTTGCATTATTTGGTCTTGGAGATCAAGAAAGTTACAGTGATGAATTTTCTAGTGCTTTAGGTACAATTTATGAACAAGTAAACTCTGCTGGTGCAAATATTATTGGATTTACTTCAACTTCGGGATATTATCATGATGGTTCAAAAGCTCAAATAGATGATAAATTTGTTGGTTTAATTTTAGATGAAGATAATCAAAGTGATTTAACAGATGAAAGAATCGAAAATTGGGTAAATGAAATAAAAGCAGAAATTTTGTAAATAAAGTTTAGTATATTAAGATTTCTTAATATACTATGACTCTTGACACTCTGAACAAGTACCGTAAAGTTGCATTGAATGGCTTGTAATTCTAAAATTATTTTTTTTAGCAATTTTATCTTGTCTTTTTTCAATCTCTTCATCAATAAATTCAATAATCTTTCCACATTCAGTACAAATTAAATGGTCATGATGAGATTTTGCATTACTTTCGTATTTTTTTCCATCTGTTCCAAAAGTAATTGAAGCAATTAAATCAACCTCTTCTAAAAAAGAAAGAGCTCTATAAACTGTTGCAATACCTATATTTGAATCAGGGTACTCTCTTTTGATTTGGTTATATACTTCTTCTGCAGTTAAATGTTCTTTTGCAGTTAATAGGATATTTAAAACTATTTCTCTTTGTTCTGTATATTTTAAACCTTTTTGTTTTACTATTTTTTTCAGTTCATCAATTATTTCTTCATTATTGTTTTCAACTAACATTAAAGTTCACCCTTAAAAATTTTATAGCAATTTAGTATATCTAAAGTTAACAAAATTTACAAACATAAGTTATTGATTTGTATCAACTATTAGAAAGGCTTATTATATTATAATAATCATTATTAGTTAATCTAAGGTTGCAAATGACGTTAAGTGAGTTAAAGAAAAAAGAGAGTGCACAAATAGTTGCAATAAATTGTGATGAAGTTCTAAAAAACAGACTTTATTCCTTTGGAATTGTAAAAGGTGCAACAATAACAGTAGAAGAAACAACTCTTACAAAAAGTACAATAGAAATAAAAATCAATCAATCAAAAATAGCATTAAGATTAAGTGAAGCCTCTAAAATAGAGGTTGTTTATGCATAATTCTAAGATTATCAAAGTAGCCCTTGTTGGACAACCAAATGTTGGTAAATCTATGCTTATTAACTCTTTGTCAAATGCAAGATTAAAAGTTGGAAATTTCTCTGGTGTAACTGTTACAAAAGAAGAGGTTTTTTTAGAATATAAAAACTATCAGATTCAAATTATTGATTTACCAGGTGCTTATTCTTTAAATGATTACACAATAGAAGAAAAAGTTACAAAGGAATTTTTAGATAATTCTGCTTATGACATTATCTTAAATGTTTTAGATTCAACAAATTTACAAAGAAATCTTTTATTAACAGCTGAGTTACTTGCTCTTGATAAGAAAATGATTATTGCTTTAAATATGATTGATGAAGCAATTAAAGAATCAATCCAAATTGATGAACAACAATTAAGTAAAATTCTTGGAAAACCTTGCATAAAAACAAGTGCAGCAAAAAAAATTGGAATTAAAAAACTTTTAGATGAAATAGTAACTAAATATGAAAGTGAAAAATTACCAACAAAACTATTTTATTCGGATGTTATAGAAGAAGAGATAGAGACTATTTCTACTCTTTTTAAAGAGTGTAATTTTAAAACAACTCAAACATATAGACAACTTGCAATTAAACTTCTTAAAGAAGATAAGCAAACTTATAAACAATTTCATGATGAACCAATTTGGATTAAACTACAGGCTGTTTTAGCTGAATCTTTTGAACATTTATATATCCATTTTGGAACAAAAAATATTGAAGAAATTTTTAATGATGAAAAATTTGCCTTTGCAAAAGGTGCTTTTACTGAAACTGTAAAACAAAAATCAATCGAACATAAAACAATTACTGAAAAAATAGATTCACTACTTATTCATAAATTTTTTGGATTACCGATATTTCTGTTTTTAATGTGGGGATTATTTCAATTAACATTTGAAATTGGAAATATTCCAATGGATTTAATCGATGCATTTTTTGCGACAATAATTAATAGTACAAAAAATATATTAGGAGATAATCAAATCTCTTCAATCATAGCTGATGGTGCAATTGCAGGAGTTGGTTCTGTAATTTTGTTTTTACCAAATATTGTAATACTATTTTTTGGAATTGCTTTACTTGAAACAACTGGTTATATGAGTAGAGTTGCTTTTTTACTTGATGGTTTTTTCCACAAATTTGGACTACATGGAAAATCATTTATTCCTTTGGTTACTGGATTTGGGTGTTCAGTTCCAGCTTATATGGCTGCACGAACACTAAAAAATGAAAGGGATAGATTATTAACACTATTTATTATTGGTTTTATGTCTTGTGGAGCTAGACTTCCTATTTATGTACTTTTTGTAGGGGCATTTTTTAGTGAACAAAATGCTGGAAACATTCTATTTTTGATTTATATTAGTGGTGCAATATTAGGACTATTTGCTGCAAAAATTTTAAAAATCATAGTATTTAAAAGTGAAGATGAACCTTTTGTAATGGAAATGCCAAAATATAGAATGCCTTCATTTAGATTAATTTGGCATACAGTGTCAAATCAAGCTTTAATGTATCTAAAAAAAGCAGGAACATATATTTTAGCTGCATCTTTACTTATTTGGTTTGCTAGTAATTATCCAAAACATTTAGATGCTGAAGAATCATACAATCAAAAAATTGAATTAGCACAAAATGAAGAAGAAAAACAAAATCTACAAAATGAATTAACTCTATATAATTTAGAAAATTCATACCTTGGATACGTTGGAAAATTTAGTGAACCACTTTTTGAGCCATTAGGATTTGATTGGAGAATGTCAGTAGCACTAGAAACTGGACTTGCAGCAAAAGAGATAGTTGTTTCAACGCTTTCTATTCTTTATGGATTAGGAGATGCAAATGATGAAACGTCAGAGAGTCTAAAAGAGAAAATTGTAAATAATATTCCTTTAGCTTCAGCAATTTCATTTATAGTTTTTGTAATGATTTATTTACCTTGTTTAGCAGCTTCTATGGTATTTACAAAAGAAGCAGGTGGATGGAAATATTTAGGATATTTGTTCACATTTACAACAGTAACTGCATGGATAGTTTCATTTATAGTTTATAATTTATCTAAATATTTTATAGGTTAAGATTTATTCTTAACTTATAAATTTCCTAAATTATTTTTGTAATTCAAATTTAGTTGAATACTCTTTTCCTGAATATATAATTTTAAAATCCCATTTACCATTTTCTCTACCATCAAGATATCGATAATCGTAAGCAGAAGTATCACCAGCTGGAATAACCATCTCTCTTGTTCTTGATATTTCACCAGTTGGACTAATCCAATTAATTGTAATTTGTTGTTCTTTTGTTTCATCTCGCATTACTTCAAATTTACAAATTACAGATTTTTCATCTTCTAAAACTAAGCAATCTGCATTGGGATTATAATCTTTAATTTTTTCTTCATTTACTTGCACAACATTACCAAATAAAGGTAATACACATATTAAAAAAAACACTAAATATCTATTCATCTTTATCATTTTCTTCCTCTTTAAAATTCATAAATTTCATCAACATGTATTTAATCGGTGCATAAAAACTACTTAATAACACAATAACAATAAATAACTGAACCATCTTGAAAAATCCACTATTTTCATCAAGCATAAGTAGTGTAATATAATAACTTAAAACAAATGAGATTATAGCACATATTACAATACTAATAACCACTAATAAATTATAATTCATATTTACTCCAAATTGGCTCTTCTTGTAAATTTGCCCTATTCTCTAAAATCTCAAAAGGAGAGTAAGCCTCTTTATATCCCATAGAAAAATGATCTTTAATCCAATATCCTAAATAAATATAAGGAATTTTCAACTCTTTTGCAATTTTTATTTGAGCTAAGATTGAAAATTTCCCAATTGATAAATCAGAATATTCATGGTCATAATAACAATAAATAGCAGAAATAGCCTTTGGTAAAATATCAACTAACGCTACACCAATTAATTTATCATCTTTCATATACAAAAATTCTTTTGCAAACTCTTCTTTCCCATCAACATAAGATTTAACATAATCATCAATATCAATAGGAGAATAAGGCCAATCTTTTTTATCATTCATAAATCTATGATATCTATCATATAAATTTATATGCTCCATAGTAACGCTTGGTTGTCTTATATAAAGTTTTGTATCTCTATTTTTTGCAATTACTCTTTTTTCAGATTTTGAAAATTTATAGTTTGCAACATCAATTCTCATTGAAACACATTTTCTACAACTTTTACACTCTGGAACAAAATGCATTCTTCCAAATCTTCGCCAACCACGTTCAAGCATTTTTTGATATTGTTCAGTTGAACAAGAATATATGTATTTGTACCTAATATCCGATGTTTTTTCATCAAAATAAGAACAACTTCTATGTTCTTCTACAAACTCAATATCCTGATTAAATATATGCATTATTATTCGTTTATTTTGTCTTTTATCTCTTTTGCAATTGAAGAGATTTTTTTAATTTTTTCACTATTAGATAAACTATCATCAATAATATGTTTAACAAATGCACTTCCAACAATTACACCATCAACATTTTGAGCTTTTTCTTTACAACTGTTTTCATCAACACCAAAACCAATATATAAAGGTGTTTGAGAATATTTTCTTACATTTTCAATAATTTGTGATAAATCCTCTTTTTGTCCACTACCTGTAATTCCAGCATAAGCAACCATATAAATAAATTTTTTAGCATCACTTACAATCTCTTTGATTCTTTCTTCGCTGTCTGTTGGCGCAACAAATGAAATATTTGATTTATTATATTTTTTAAATAATTCCTCATAATTTTGTGCCATTTCAAATGGTAAATCAGGAATAATTGTTCCTTGAATATTATACTCTTCTGCTTTTTGTAAAAATTTCTCCATCCCAAAATGATAAAATGGATTCATATACCCCATCCATAAAGTATCAATATCTTTACCAATTTTAGAAGAAACTTCGAATAAATCTTTTAATTTAAATCCATTATTCAAAGCTATTAAATTCGCTTTTTCAATAACTGGACCATCTGCAACTGGATCTGAAAATGGAATTCCTAATTCTAAAGTATCAACACCAGATTCTTTCATGCTATATGCTAAATCAATTGTAAAATTACTATCTGGTAATGATGATGTAATATAACCTACTAATTTTTTCAAAATAATAATCCTATCTATAAATTTGATTTATTTTATCTAAAATCATCTTTTAAACTATTAATTATTTAATCAGGGAAAAAACAATATTAACTTTAATTTGATATAATCTATATACATATTAATTATTATAAATTATACAGGAAATGAAATGAGTATTATTAGAAATGATTTTGAAAAAATGAATATTACAAAAATAAAAAAAGCCAAAAACAATAAAAAATTGACAGTTATAACAGCTTACGATGCACTATTTGCAAAACTATTTGAAGAGATTGCAGATATGATTCTTGTTGGTGATAGTTTAAATATGAGTTTTGCAGGAAAACCTGACACACTATCAGCTACACTTGAACAAATGATTTATCATACAAATGCAGTGTGTGCAGGAGCACCAAAAGCATTTGTAATCCTTGATATGCCTTTTGGAACATACATAAACAAAGATGAAGCATTAAAAAATGCCGTTGAAGTTTATAGACAAACAAAAGCAGCAGCTATTAAAATTGAAGGTGGAGAAGATAGAGCAGAAATTGTAAAACATCTTACTTCAAATTCTATTGCAGTTATGGGACATATTGGTTTAATGCCACAATATGTAAGAAGTGAAGGTGGATATAAAGTAAGAGGTAGAACAAAAGAGGATGAAGAGCAACTAATTCGTGATGCAATTGCAATTGAAAAAGCAGGTGCTTTTGCAATTGTAGTTGAAGGTGTCCTAAGTGATGTAGCTGAAAAAATTACTGAAGCTGTAAGTATCCCTGTTATTGGAATTGGTGCGGGAAATGTAACAGATGGTCAAGTTTTAGTTTGGTCAGATATGTTGGGTTTCTTTGAAGAGTTTAAACCAAAATTTGTAAGACACTATTTAAATGGTGCTAAACTTGTAAAAGAAGCGGTAAATCAATATAGAAGTGATGTTCAAGATTCATCTTTCCCATCATCTGAAGAAGAGTATTAATATGAAATTTTTTAAAGCGGAGCTTTAGTGTGGAAAGACTTGTAGAAGTAGAACAAATATCTTTTGAAGAAGAGAATAATGAAGTAAGTCTTCGTCCCTCTTCTTGGGATGATTATATTGGGCAAGAAAAAATAAAAAAAAATCTTAGAGTATTTATTGATGCTTCTAAAAAAAGAAGAGAAGCACTTGACCATATTCTATTTTATGGACCTCCAGGACTTGGAAAAACAACTTTATCATATTTAATTTCAAATGAAATGAATTCAAATATAAAAGTAACAGCAGGTCCAATGATTGAAAAAAGTGGTGATTTAGCTGCTATTTTGACAAATCTTGAAGAGGGTGATATTTTATTTATTGATGAAATTCATAGACTTTCTGCAGCTGTTGAAGAGATTTTATATCCTGCAATGGAAGATTATCGTCTTGATATTATAATTGGTTCAGGACCTGCTGCTCAAACTGTTAAAATCGATTTACCAAGATTTACTTTAATTGGTGCAACAACAAGAGCAGGAATGTTATCAAATCCATTAAGAGAAAGATTTGGTATGCATTTTAGAATGCAATTTTATACAAATGAAGAGTTAGCAAAAATTATTCAAAAAGCTTCTTCAAAACTTGGAAAATTTTGTGATGATGATGCAGCACTAGAAATTTCTAAAAGAAGTAGAGGAACTCCAAGGGTTGCATTAAGACTTTTAAGACGAGTAAGAGATTTTTCTGAAGTTGAAAATGAAAAAACAATCCATTTAAATAGATGTAAATATGCTCTTGATGAATTAGGTGTAAATGAATCAGGATTTGATGAAATGGATATAAATCTATTAGAACTTCTAATCTCTAATAGAGGAAAACCTATGGGACTTTCTACAATTGCAGCAGCTCTTAGTGAAGATGAAGGAACTATTGAAGATGCCATTGAACCTTATCTTTTAGCAAATGGTTTTATAGAAAGAACAGCACGAGGAAGAGTAGCATCAGTTAAAACGTATGAAATGTTTAGACTTTCATATCCTAATAGTCAGAAATTAGATGATGATTTTACGCAAGGAAAACTATTTTGAAAGCAGTCTATTTTCTAATTGCAATAGCAATTGTTATGATGTTTTTTATGGTGGAGCTTTTTGGTCCATTTTTAAAAGCAATATTTGTTTCAGTTTTATTAACTGTTGCAACAAGTACACTAACATTATATTTAGAAAAGAAATTAAAAAATAAAGGATTAGCAGCTTCAGTTATGACAATTGGTTTGGCTTCCCTATTCTTTTTACCAATTTTATACTGTATTTTTTCATTTGCAAACTTTTTCAATCAAGTTGATCAAGAAACCTTAGTTAAAAATTTAAATGATATAAAAATATATGTAGAAAATTTTTCTAGAAATATTAATTTTTTGAATGATTTATTAACAAATATTACTTCAAAACTTGATGTTGCTAAAACAGTTCAAGATATATTATCAATTAGTGCTTATTTAGGAACAAACTCTGCCAAATTCATGATTGATATGATTATGATTTTAGTATTCTTTTTCTTTTTTACACTATATTCAACATCTATTGCAAATTTCTTAAAAGATTTATTGCCTATTAAAAAAGAGGACTCAGTAATACTATTTAGTGAATCATCAAACGTAATGACAGTTGTTTTATATTCAATTTTAGTTACTGCAATTTTTGAAGGATTTTTATTTGGATTTTTTCTTACATTCTTTGGATATGATGGATTATTATTTGGAGTTTTATATGGATTCGCTTCATTAATTCCAGTAATTGGTGGAGTAATTATGTGGCTTCCAATTGTAATATATGAAGCTACTACAAACTCATTTGCAAATGCGCTAGTTATTGCAATTTATTCAATTCTAATAATTTCTGTGATTGCTGATACATTTATCAAACCAATGATAATAAAATATATTAATAAAAAAGTAGTAAAAAAACCAACTTCAATGAATGAACTACTAATATTTTTCTCAATTGTTGCAGGACTTTCAACATTTGGTTTTTGGGGAATGATTATTGGTCCTGCAATGGTGACTTTCTTCATTTCAATAATGCAATTATTAAAAAAATATTCAGATGATTTTAAAGAGCATGTATCCTATCACGATTAAGGATACATCTTTTAAAAATTAATTATCTCCACTCTCTCTTTGTCCACCCCACGATGAAATACCATAATCTAAATTAGCAACTGATTTAAAACCTAAATCAAGCATTATTCTTTGACAATATGCACTTCTACTTCCACTATGACAGTAAACAACAACAGGAGTATCTTTTTGGTTGTTAATTCTTTCTAATGCTTGATAAAAAGATGTAGTAGGTATTAAGTAATCAGTACCTTTGATTCTAGTTCCAACCCATTCCATCCACTCTCTTGTATCAACAAGATTGAATTTTACAAAACCTAATTCTCTTGCTTCCATTAATGATTCTAACTCTTGTGAATTAACCTCTTCTTGAGAAAGTAATTCAATACACTCTTCTTTAGTTAATCCTCTTGAATGCGTTGCAATTGCATCATGTGTATCTATCTCTTTAGCAATCTCTTCAGCTTTTTCTAAAGTACAGAAAATTCCACAGTGACATGAACCTTTTGATGGTATTTCATTTGTAAGTGCAGGAACACATGGACAAAGTCTATTTTCACTTGTTTCTTGTTCTTTAGTAGTTTCACCAATAACCATAAAACATGGGCAAAATCTTTTTCCATAAATTAATTTATTTCTAGTTAATCCCATTTGAATTGATTCATTAACTTCATTATCAGGATTGTATGTAAGACCATGTTCTTCAAGTACTTTATCAGTAAACTTTTTTGTTAATTCTAATTCAATTTGAAATTCTTCACTATTTGTATCTATTTTTTTTATCATAAAGTATCCTGTATATTTTTAAATTTTAATATTTAGATAAATAAAGAAATCTACTTATTTATTGTATCAATATATAATTTTTCTACCTTAGCTCTTGCCCAAGGTGTTTTTCTAAGAAATTTTAAAGAAGACTTTACACTAGGATCAAAATTAAAACAATTAATATTAATTTTCTTACCTAATTCATCCCAACCATAAGTTTCAACTAAAAAATTTATTATCATTTCTAGTTTTATTCCATGTAATGGATTATTTGGATTATCATTCATTCTAATTCCTATGTAAAAATCTAATAAGTGGTGCTCGCAATCGGAGTTGAACCGATAACCTCTTCCTTACCATGGAATT
>ERZ724503.934-NODE-934-length-13191-cov-7.439175_pt1 | contig 13191 bp, 19 predicted proteins | sample MGYA00376036_ERZ724503 | MGnify/ENA primary metagenome ERZ724503 (study PRJEB28724, sample SAMN07190885) | wastewater metagenome | isolation source: influent of sewage treatment plant in Hong Hong | place: Hong Kong | collected 2016-03-17 ...
TATCAATTTTTTTCTCTAATTGAGTAATATCAGCATAAATTAACTCTGTTTCAATAATTTCAATATCTCTTAAAGGATTTACATCACCCTCAACATGTATAATATTTCCATCTTCAAAACATCTAACCATGTGTAAAATAACTTCAACTTCTCTAATATTTGATAAAAATTGGTTTCCTAAACCTTCACCTTTAGAAGCACCTCTAACAAGTCCTGCAATATCAACAAAATCAATAGTTGAATGTTGGATTTTATCTGGATTAACAATCTTTGCTAACTCAGTTAATCTTTTATCTGGTACTGGAACAATTGCTTTATTTGGCTCAATTGTACAGAAAGGATAATTTTGCGCTTCTGCATTTTGTGCTTTTGTTAAAGCATTAAAAGTTGTTGATTTACCCACATTTGGAAGTCCTACTATTCCTACACCTAATCCCATTATAATCCTTTTATCTTTTTCTATAAATAACCTACAATATCCATCAAATCGGCATTTTAAGGAATTCTTATGATTTAGATGTGTAAAATAAAATCTAAATATTTAGCAATATTTTTCAAATCTCAAGGACTTTACAAGGACTTTTTTTACAATGAATTTAAAAACTCTATCAAAAAGAATTCCAACCAATGAGGAAGGTATTTTTTATAAAAGTATTATAAACGATAATGGCAAAGAAGTAGATAAAGCGTATATTATTAGATACTAAGAAAATGAGTCAGATAAACTAAAACAATAGGTAACCACTCTCAAGGTATTAGAAAATTACTGTAACAAAATAATAAATGAAATATTTATGAAGCTTAGACTAGGTGAAGAACCACCTGCAGTTGCAAAGAAGAAAAAGAAAAATATTACAAAACTTGATGATTTTGCAGAAAAAGTAATAGTTTTTAATCAGGATAATTAGATTTAGTAGAGATAAATTTTATTAATTTAACTCTACTTTTGGTTCTTTTATCTCTTTTGTTTTATTAGATTTTTTTGGTTGATAAAGCATATGATGCCATAAAGCAAAGCCACAAAATGCAACACCTGCAACTACGTGAACTTTTTTTGTAACAGAGTTTTTCATAAACATAGAAGTAACAACAGTAGCACCAAGTGTTGCTGTCATTCCAATTTTTGCAGTCTCTTTTTGAAGCTCTAAATCAAATTGCATTTCTCTCTTTCCTTTTTTTTCTTTTTTCCATTGTTTTAACTGTTTTATTAACTGTTTTTACTGTTAAAATTGCTGTTAATGCTGTCGCTAATGGTAATAAAAATGGCATAAAAATCCTTTTGATAATAATTATCATAATTCTATCAAGTCAAACTTAAATAAAACTGATAACTATTATCATATTTCTATTTTATTGCCACGCCTTTTATTGAGTTTAACAATAATCCAATTGTTGTACCATTATGTAAAACTGCTGTTACTATTGGAGAGAACACTCCAAATGTAGCCCCTGCTAAAATACAAGAGTTTATACCAACTGTTGCATTAAAATTGTTGTTAATCAAATTCATTGTTTTATTTGCATACTCTTTTGCTTCAACAACAGCTGAAATATCATCTTTTAACAAAGAGATATCAGCAGTTGCTTTTGCAATATCTGCACCTCTACTCATAGAAATACCAACATGAGCTGAGATTAATGCAGGTGCATCATTTATTCCATCACCAACAAATGCAACTTTTTTGCCTTCATCCATCAACTCTTTGATGATTCTTGCTTTATCTTGTGGTAAAAGTTCTGCTCTAACTTCTGTAATACCTAATTCATCGGCAATCATTTGTGCTTTTTGTTTTGTATCACCTGTTAGCATAATGATATTTTTTACACCAAGTTTTTTTAGTTTTTTTATTGATTCTTTTGAATTTGGTCTTAATTCATCTGATAAACCAATTGTTCCCAAAAGTTTTCCATCATATCCCACATAAAGTAGAGTTTTTCCATCTTCAAGTGATTTTGAGATTTTTTCTTTAAAAGGTGTAAAATCTATTTTTTCATCATCTTCTAAGAAGTGACGACTACCTATTACTACACTTTTGCCATCAACTTCAGTTTTTACTCCATGAGCTACAATAAACTCAACTTCTTCATGGTGCATATGCACAAAACCTCTTTGTTTTGCAGCTTTCACAACAGCTTCAGCAACTGGATGAAAATAGTGTTCTTCTGTTGAAGCTGTAAGATTTAATAACTCTTCTTCGCTCCAATTTTCGTCATAAGATTCAACACTTATAACTTCCAATTCTCCTGCTGTTAAAGTTCCTGTTTTATCGAAAACAAAAGTATCAGCATTGTTTAAAGCCTCAATTGATTTTGCACCTTTTATCATAATACCATTGTGTCCAGCTTTCGAAATTGTTGATTTAAAAGCAACTGGAGTTGCAAGTTTTAAAGCACAAGAGTAATCTGCTTGTAAAATAGAAGCTACTCTTTCAAAATCTTTAGTAAAGATATAAGAAGCAGTTGCAAGTCCTAGAGTTACTGGAACTAATTTATTTGCAAGTTTATTTGCTTTTAGTTGTACAGATGATTTTTCATTTAATGAATTTTCAATATAGTGCTTAATTCTTTGGGTTGCTGTATTTGCACCTACGTGTTCAGCCCAAATTTTAAATCTTCCTTCTTCAACTATTGTTCCAGAAATTACCCTATCACCTCTATATTTTACAACTGGTTGTGCTTCTCCTGTCATTGAAACTTGATTTACACTTCCACTTCCATCAACAATATGTCCATCAATTGGAATTGTATTTCCAGCACCAACAACAACTATATCACCAACTTCTATATCAGCACTTTTTATTAAAATTTCTGTAACTTTTCCATCAATCTTTTTTTCAACCCATGCTTCTTCTACATTTGGCTTAGCTAACTCTTTTAGTAAATCATCACTTTTATGTACAGTTGTCTCTTCTATATATTCACCAAGTTCTAACATAGCATTTGTAGAGTTTGCAGCAAGATAATCTTTTCTATAAATTGATATTGCAACAGCAGCACTTTCTAAAACTTTTGAAGTAAGTCCTTCTTCAAAAAGTTCTTTTGTTCCCTCTATTAAAAGAGGAGTTGAAGCAAGTGTTGTAACACCAGCTTTTAATAAATCATTTTGTACAAATCTTTCAGCAACTAAAGCACTTCCAGCTCTTACAATTCCTTTTAATGATGGTTCTTCACTTCCTGTACAAGAGATACAAACAGCACCCATCTCTTCTTCGCAAGATTTTAACAAATCATCTATTGTTAAAGAGTTTAATATCGATTCAATTTTAGAACTAATATTTTCATTTATTTCAAAAATAACACTAAATGCTTTTTTATTTATACGAACACTTTTTACACCCTCTATTTTTTCAAGATAGTTTTTCAAAATAGTTTCATCTATAAATTTCTCTTTTAGTAAAAAATATTTATATCTTAATCTAGTAGGAGTTTCATGAACTTTTACAAATCTATTTTTCATAATTATTGTTCTTGATTCGCTTGCATTTGGGCTTTTGCATCTTCATATCTCTCTTTTAACTCTTCAATTCCAGCTTGAAAAAGTTCACTTCCTTTTCCAAATGCTTTAAAAATTGTTTCTTGTGCATTTTTGTTTGTTAAAAGATAAGTTACAGCAGCACCAATTAATGCACCTTTTACAAAATCACCATTTATAAAACTACCATTTTGAGTAGGTTGATTTGTTTGTTGATTAGGTGTTTGTAAAGGATTTATATTTTGATTAATATATGGATTTTGATTTATATTAACACCTGTTTGTTGATTCTTTACTCTTGTGTTTTCAATATTTAAATCGTATTGATTATTCATCTGCACCTTCTTCTAAAAGACAATTTTCATTTGTTAAATATTTTTGGTCAAGTTTTTCTTCAATTACTTCTAAAGCATAAATTCCCATAATACCAATACTAGCAGCTGTAAATGCTTTAAATAAACCACCTTTTTGACCAAGATAATTAGCAGTTGCAATTGCACTTCCAGTTGCAATAGCTCCTTGAGAAGTTCTTTTTATAGTATCTTTAATGGCATCTTTTTTTGAAATTTCTCTACTTTGAACTTTTTTATAATTAATTGCACCACTTACAACAGCACTCGCAATTGCGCCACTAATTACATGACCTAAAACATTTCTAGGTGCTCCTGTATCAATTGTTATTTCTTTCATTCTTCTTCCTTGTCTTTTAATTCCATTGAATCTAAATTATCAGATTTTTCTTTTCTTGGGCAGATGTTTTTTTTCATTTCATCAACATTTTCTTTTGTTTTTTCGATTAGTTTTGTAGTTTTTTCTTTTATTTTATCTTTATTACTAAAAGCAATAACAGCACCAGCACCTACAGCTAATCCTAATATAAATGGTAAAGCCATCTTCTACTCCTCTTCATTTTCTTTTTTTGAAACGTAGTTGCTTAAAAGGGCAATAATTGCACCACCAACAACAGCACCACTAACCATAGAAAGATTTAATTTTGAAAAAATTTTAGAGATTGAACTTTCATCAATGTTTCCACTCATAATATCATCTAACAAACCTTGATATTCACCAAGTTTTTCTATGATATTTTCCTGTGTAATTCCATTGTTGTTTTGATTATTTGAATAATTTAAAACAGCATTTCTAAATGCTGGTAAATGCCTATTATATGAAGCTGCTTGAAGTCTAAAAAGTATATCTTTTACATCTTCATCTTCACAATAATTTAATAAATTGTTGTACATTGCAATATTGTTTATCTCACTTGCAACACCTAATTCACAACACTCAATAATACTATTTGGAATTTCAATTTTTGTATCCCAATTGTTAATTGGTACTTCAATATTGTATTTTTGCATTAGTTGAATTAATGCAGAATAGTGTACTGCTTCAGCCTCTTTTATATTTACAAAAGGTTGAATCAATCCAAATTTTTCAATAATTTTTGTATAAGTTTCATAAGCTTTAAACTCGTCATATACGGCAATTCTTAATATCTGTTCTCTAATTGGTATTGTTGAATTAATATCAATTCTTGCTGAAATTAAAAGCGATTCGTCTATATTTGTCTCCAATTATACAACCTCCTTTGCAAGTTTGTTTATTAGAATTGTTAACTCTTCAATATTTTCATTTTTTACTAAATCTTCCCAAAGTTTAGGTTTGAAAATATTTGGGTCATACATAATTGTAACTGATGCAATAATCTTGTTTATTTTTATACTAATTATTCCATCTATTTTTTTTGGTAAATTTTCTATATCACTAATTGTTATATTACCACCAGAATCTTTAATTTTAGGATTAACCCTAACTCTTAATCTTCCCGGAGTATGAGCAATAATAGAAAAAAAACTAGCTATTTTTATAATCTCTTCAGTTGTAATCAAAATAATCCTTTAAGAGTGTATTTTTTCTTATTAAAAGTTAAATAAAACTTATTATAAACTAATAATTATTATCAAAAGTTTATTGACAATTTTCACATAGACCATAAATAGTCATTATGTGTTCTTTTAAAATAAAATTATTCTTTTTTGCTACTAATTCTTGTTGATTTTCAATTAAATCATCTCTAAATTCAACAATTTTTCCACATGATTCACAAATTAGATGGTCATGATGTTCTGAAAGATTTAGTTCATATCTAATAGAGCTATCTCCCACATCTAACATATTTACAAGTTTCATATCATGTAAAAATTTTACAGCTCTATAAACTGTTGCAATTCCTATTGAAACATTATAATTTTCTTTAATTTCATTTGAAATCTCTTCAGCTGTTAAATGCTTTTTTGAAAAATATAAAACTTTTAGTATATAGTCTTTTTGAATTGAGTTTTTTAAACCGATTTTTGAAACATTTTTTTTGAAATTTTTTAAAAAAATATTAAATGCAATTTCTTGATTGTTTTCCATTAATTAAAACCTTTTATAAAAATTAGAATGATAGAAAGAAAAAGTCCAAAAGTATAAATTTTCCATAAGTTTTTATGTATGTTAATATTTTTATCATGTAAAGATTTTTTACTCATAAAACAATTCCTTTTTATATAAATTATAATCGGAAGATTAACATTACTATTCTTAAAAGAATATTGATTGTAATTATCATTTTAAATTGGAATTAAGAAAATAATACATATAATCATCAAAATTTAAAAAGGAATTTTATGTTAAATGTTACTTTATTAACTTCAGTTGCGAAAAGTGCTTTAGTTGGAGCTGTTGCTACAAAATTAGTTGATACTTTTATTTCTACAAAAATTAATAATAAAATTGAACAAAATAAATGGTTAAGAAATACTAAATTAGAACTTTTTTCAAATTTAATAGATGATATGTATCTATTAAATCAAGAGAACTTTGATGAAAAAATAGTACAAATAAGAAGAAATATTGCGAAGATTATCTTAGTACTTAATGACAAAAAACTATCAATCAATTTAGAAAATTATTTAGAAAGATTAAATCAATTAAAATCAAGAAATATTGAAAATAAATCATTTTATGAACTTAATCAAAAAATGATAACTTATTTAAAAACAAACATAAAAATCTAATTTAAAATATTAATGATAACAATTATCAATTTTATTTAAAATTAAGATTTAGTTGGTTAATATCCCGTTTATATTTTGTTAATGATTTAGTCAAGGAAAAATAAGCGGGATAAAATGAAAGAAAGTAAAGATAAAAAAATAGACAGCAAAGAAATCTTTAATAGTACTACGACTATTACAATTGTTCATGAAGGGCAAGAGTATCAATTAAGAATTACAAAAGCGAACAAACTAATTCTAACAAAATAAAAAACTAAAAAATAGCTAGCCAAAAATAAAAAGTTCTCCTAAAAAAAGTAGCCAGCCAAAAATAAAAATTAAAAAAAATGACTATTCTTTGGAGGAATAATGAATAAATATATCAAAAGTAGAAAACATAAATCTACAAACTATCTTGGTGCATCAATTGTTACAGCAGGTGTTTTATTAACAACACCAATTATGTTAAATGCTTCAACTACATTAGAACAAGTTGACGTAGTTGAAAAAAGTGAAAAAATTAATTATAGTGAAAACTATAAAGTTGATAAATCATCTTCAAATAAAGTATTACAAGATTTAGTTGATACTCCTCAAACAGTTTCAGTAATTACAAATAAAGTAATTCAAGAACAACAAGCAACAACACTACAAGAAGCATTAAGAAATACTCCTGGTATTACATTAAATCTTGGTGAAAATGGAAATACAAACGCTAAAGATAATATCAATATGAGAGGTTTTGATGTTCAAGGAAGTATTTTTAGAGATGGAATTAGAGATTTAACAAATACGGCAAAAGATACATATAATACTGAAGCAGTTGAAGTTACAAAAGGTGCTGTTGGTGCTGATAATGGGAGAGGAGTTTCTTCTGGATATATAAATCAAGTAACAAAATCTGCTAAAAATGTGGACGAAGTTGCAGGAACACTTGGATATAGCACAGCAAAAAATGCAAGATTAACAGCAGATTTAAATAAAAAGATTGATGAAACAACAGGTGTTAGATTAAATGTATTAAAACAAGCAGGTGAAGTTGCAGGTCGAGATGAAGTTGAGATTGATAGAACTGGAATTGCTGCGTCTGTTGGTTTTGGAATAAATACTGATACAAGAACAACAATTAATTATGAACATACTATTCAAGATGATACTCCAGATGGTGGAGTTCCAACAGTTGGATTAGAAGGAAATGGAAAAAAAGCTGATACTTCTACATTTTATGGAAGTGTAGATGATTTTGAAAAAGCTACAAGTGATACATTTACAGTTAAATTTGAGCAAGATTTAAAAAATAATTCAACATTTGCAAATACTACAAGATATGGAAAAACAAGACAAGAGATGTTATTAACTTCTCCATTTAATTTTGATGCAACTGCAAATACTGTTGATAGAAGAATGCATGCTAAATGGCAAGAAAATGAACTATTTACAAACCAATCAAATATAAGAACGGAGTTTAAAACAGGTGCTTTATTACATAATATTAGTACAGGTATTGAAATTTCTAAAGAGAATCAATTATCAAAAGGTTTTACTTCTCAAACAGCACAAGTAACAGATTTATATAATGTTAGCAAAATTGATTGGGCAGATTTAACTCCAAGTGGTACAAGAAATGATGGAGAAACTACAACAGTTGGAGCATATTTATTTGATTCAATTAATATTGGAGAAAAATTTATATTAACTGGTGGTGCTAGATTTGATAGATTTGATACAACAAATAACAATATAGTTGCATCAACTGCAACTACACATCCAACATTACCAGTTGGGACTTTAGTTCCTCAGACTTTAGAAGATGATGGTCACTTAAATAGTTATAAGGCAGGATTAGTTTACAAGCCAGTTGAAAATGGAAGTGTTTATATCTCAAGAGCAACAACACAATTACCTCCAGGAGGTGCTAACTTTACTTTAAGTTCTAGTGCAACAAATGCAAATAATGCAGATATGGAACCTCAAAAATCTATTACTGATGAGATTGGTACAAAATGGGATTTATTAAATAATAGATTATCTTTAACAAGTGCAATTTATCAAACGGTTGTTGAAAATGAAGTTATGACAGAGTCTGATGGAAGTACTTCTCAAAATGGAGAAAAAGAGGTTAAAGGTATAGAATTAGGTGCAACTGGTGATATTACTGATAAGTGGAGCATGAGTGCTGGAATTGCAAAAATGGATACTGAATATACTAATTCAACATCTACAAGTGAGGGATTAAGCCTTAGATTTGCACCAGAACATTCGGCAACTTTATGGTCAACATATAAAATTACACCAGCAATTAATGTTGGAGCAGGTGCTAGATATACAGGAACTCAAAGTGTAAAAATAGCTACAGATTCAACTGCCCCAGTTTCAAAAATTGATTCTTATGTGGTTTATGATGCGATGGCTTCATATAAATATAGTAAAAATTTATCTTATCAGTTGAATGTATATAATTTAACAGATGAAGAGTATGTGGCTAATATGAATAATTCAGGAAGAAGATACACACCAGGTGCTTCTAGAAGTGGATTATTATCTCTAGCATATAATTTTTAATTAATTCAATCCCATTTTGGGATTGATTTATTATTTTATAGATGAAATTTTGTTTTATTTATAAAGTAATAAGAACAACTATGTTGTTCTCTTTAGAGTTTTGCTACTTTTAGATGAATTAAGTTCATCGTTAAAAAGTAGTTATTAAATAAATTGTTCCCTTTTTAAATGGGAACATTTAAAAAGGATAAAAAAATGATATTACACATCCCAAATATTCTATCAAAAGAACAATTAATTGAGTGTAGAAAACTACTAGACAATGCAAATTGGATTGATGGAAAATTAACTGCTGGAAGTCAAGCAGTAAATGTAAAAAGTAATCTACAATTAGCTGAAAATGATGAGTTATTAGAGTATTTAAGAAAAGTGATAACTAATGCTTTAAATAAAAATCCTTTATTTATAAGTGCAACTTTACCTAATCATATAATTTCTCCTTTTGTAAATAGATATGAAAATGGTGGTGCTTATGGAAATCATGTGGATAACTCTATTTTATATGACGCAACTATTGGAAAAAGTTTTAGAACAGATGTTTCTTGCTCACTGTTTTTTACAGAACCTGATGAATATGAAGGTGGTGAAATGGTAATAGAGGATACTTTTGGAACACATGAAGTAAAACTTCCTGCAGGTGATTTAATCCTTTATCCATCAACTTCTTTACATAGGGTTGAGCCAGTTACAAGTGGTGTTAGAATGGTTAGTTTTATGTGGGTGCAAAGTATGATTAGATGTGCATGGAAAAGAAGTATGCTTTTTGAACTTGATAATACAATTCAAAGTTTAAGAGCAAAATATGGTGAAAGCCAAGAAGCTGTGAATTTATCTATTCATTACCATAAGCTTATTCAAGAATGGGCTGAACTTTGAAAGAAAAACTAACTTATATTCCAAACGATTTAGTAAGTCTTAAAGATTATGAACGATATGCAAAAGAGCGAATGGATTCGAACTCAATAGCCTATGTTTGTAGTGGAGCAGGGGATGAGGTAACTTATAGAAAAAATGAAGAATCATTTCAAGAGATATATTTAAAAGCTAATACCTTAGAAGATTTAAGTGGAGCTAATACAAAAATAGAACTTTTTGGGCAAACTTATGAAAATCCCATATTTTTAGCTCCAGTTGCTTATCAAAAACTTGTTGATATAAATGGAGAAATTGCAACAGCACAAGCTTCTAATGCTATGAATTGCTGTATGTGTGTTAGTTCTTTTTCAAGTTCTACTTTGGAAGATATATCAAGTGTTTCTTCATCTCCTTTATGGTTTCAACTATATATTCAACCTGAAATGAGTGTGAATTTAGAGCTTATTAAAAAAGCAGAAAAGTTGGGATATAAAGCTTTAGTTATAACTATTGATGCCCCAATAAGTGGAATAAGAAATGTAGAACAAAGATTTGGTTTCTCTTTGCCAAATGATGTTAGTGCTGTAAATATAAATAATCCTTTTCAATCAAATAATCAATATGAAAATGTTTTTGATATTGTAAAAAATCTTCCAACGTGGAAAGATATAGAGTTTATTAAAAATAGTACAAATTTACCAGTAATTTTAAAAGGAATTACCTCAGTTTCTTATGCTAAAAAAGCTCTTGAAATAGGAGTTGATGGAATAGTTGTCTCAAATCATGGAGGAAGAACTCTTGATACTTTAGCACCTTCCATAAAAGTTTTACCAAAAATTTCAAAAGTGATAAATGGAAAAATACCAATTTTATTTGATGGTGGAATAAGAAGAGGGACAGATATTATAAAAGCGATTGCTTTAGGGGCAGATGCTGTTATGATTGGACGTCCTATTATGTATGGCTTAGCAACTGCTGGTGCTTTAGGTGTTGCACATACACTTAAAATTTTAAAAGAGGAGTTGGAAATAGCTATGATTTTTACAGGTTGTAAAGATATAGAGAGTTTAAAAAAAGTAGATATTATTAATAATAGTTATCAATTTCGTTAAAAAATCATTAAAACAAATAATATAGAATTCGCAAAACAAAAAAAGGAGTAAAAGTGAAAAAATTAATATCTTCAATAATATTATCATCAATAACAGCAATTGTTGCAAATGCACATGGTTTTTGGCTTGAAATAGATGAAAAAACAAATGAAGCAAAATTCTATTTTGGTGATTGGGAAGACAATAAAAAAGAAAGTGGTTCTAAACTTGAAAGAATTAAAGCAAATGTTTTTTATCCAACAGATGTGGTAAAAGAGATAAAAAGAAATGATAATCATATAGCATTTTCTTTAAACAAAAAGAGTGATTTAGTAGTTGTTGAATCAGGAGAACCAAGAAAAGCAAAAGATGAAAAGGATCCTACAATTACAAGAAAAATCTCTTATGTAAAAGCAGGAAGAACATCATTTGAGCCTATTAGTTTTATGGATATAGTTCCCCTAAAAGAAAATAGTAATAGTTTTAAACTAGTTTATAATAATGAAATTATGAAAAAATCAAAAATTACAGTTGTTTCTCCAACTGGCTGGGAAAAAACATTTATGAGTGATGATAAGGGTGAATTTACTATTCATACACCTTGGATTGGACAATATTTGATTGAAGCTAGTTTTACCGATGAAACAAAAGGTGAAGTTGATGGAAAACCTTTTGATAAAACAGTTCATTCAATCACATATCTAGTTGAAACAAAACAAGGTTTACCTTGGAATAAAAAATAGAAAGAAGAAAATACATGCACAAAACAATATGGTTTAAAATACATTGGTTTTTAGGTATAACAGCAGGAATTATACTTCTTGTTGTTGGAATAACAGGGGCTATAATGTCTTTTGAAAAAGAGATTTTAAAAGCTATAAATAGTGAAAGCTATGTGGTAAATGTACCACAAAATCAAGAAAAATTAAATGTAAAAGAGTTATTAGAGAAATTTCAAAGTCAAATGCCTGAGGCAAAAATCAACAGTATTAGTTTTTCAAATAATCCAGAAGAGTCAACAACTTTAAATATTGCCTCAAAAGAGTCTAGAAAGGGAATAAACTATTATGTAAATCCTTATACAGCAGAAATTTTACCTGATATTGTAGGTAAAGATTTTTTTGGTTTTATATTAAGACTTCATAGATGGTTAGCTTTACCAGATGATGCAAGAGAAGTTGGAAAACAAACAGTAGCAATAAGTACAGTTTCTTTGATTATTTTAATTATTAGTGCCATTGTGATTTATTGGGGAAGAATAAAACACTCATTTTTAAAAAGCTTTACTTTTAAATTTAAACATAAAGGTAGAGCTTTTTTATCAACAATGCATAGTGCAATTGGTATGTGGGTAATACCTTTTTATTTATTAGCTTCATTAACGGGACTTTTTTGGTCTTATGAGTGGTACAACAATGCACTTTATAAAATAGCAGGAGTTGAAAAACCACAAAGAAATCAACAACCTCAAGGACAAAATCCTCAACAACAGCAAATGATTGAGGGGCAAAAACAAGATGAAAAACCTCAAGGTCAAAGAGAAGGAAAGCCTCAAGATAAAAATAATTCTGTAAAGTTAGATGATTTACAAAAAGCTGTAAATATGTTTGATATATTTATTCAAAGGGATTATTCAAAGGTTACTTTAAGAATTCCACAAAAAGGAACAATTTATAGTTTCAATTATTTAGATGTAAATCCAGACCACTACAGAGCAACAAATACTCTAGAATTAGATATTAATTCATGGCAATTGTTAAAACATGATATTTATAATGAAAAACCATTAAATGAAAGATTAATGAAAAGCATTTTACCTCTTCATACAGGAGAATATTTTGGAATTATTGGTCAAACTGGTATGTTTATAGCTAGTTCATTAATGTCTTTATTTACAATAACTGGTTTTATGTTATTTATTCAGAGAAAAAGAAAAAATAAATTAATTAAGTCATAGATAAAATAAAAAGATAAAGAAGGTATGTAAAGAATAGAAAAAGCTAAAGAAAAGCCTTTTGATAAAAGAGCTAATAAAGTTTAAATAAATAGATGAAAAATTGTCAAACGAAGTTTAAAAATGGGCAGTTAAATTAATAAAAAAGTTAGGGACTTTTAGAAATTCCGTGTCAATCTGATAAAATAATATCAAGGATTGAACATGGAAGAA
>ERZ724503.940-NODE-940-length-13160-cov-4.340786_pt1 | contig 13160 bp, 10 predicted proteins | sample MGYA00376036_ERZ724503 | MGnify/ENA primary metagenome ERZ724503 (study PRJEB28724, sample SAMN07190885) | wastewater metagenome | isolation source: influent of sewage treatment plant in Hong Hong | place: Hong Kong | collected 2016-03-17 ...
CGATCCGGACTTGCCGCCGCCAGCCTGCACATAACAATAAGATAGCTTGTCATTGTCATCGTTGAGATGTCCGAGCACGTAACCATCCGTGTCGGCCGCAAAAAAATCCCTGCCTTCATCCCCGGCCAGGGCTCCGATGAACGGTTCCTCCGTCTTTTCGCTGCCGCCAGAGAGCGTGGTCACGCCCCAGAACCGGCGGTCTTGCTGCCCGGTGACGTCGATTACGACATCCTTTTCGTAGAGGCCGGGTTTGTCGAAGGTTCCTTTGCCGGACGGCCAGTGGCCGCCGGTGCCAGACACGATCGAGACGCTCTTGCCAACCCACTTTCCCTTGACGTCCGGAAACTTGTCCGCGCCAAACGCGACGATCGGGCAGGCAAATGCGATGGCGAGCGAAAGACCGAGAGCTCTTGCAAGCATGATGCGAATTCCTTTTCCTGCGGCGGGCCCCGTCGGAGTCAACGCGCAAACAGCGGAAAAGGTCTATTCAATCACGCTTCCGGTTCCGAGCGCGTCAATCGAGGTCGCTGAACGCCTGGTCCTGCTTTGCCAGCGAGGCGAAGTGGTTGCTCCGCTGCAGCCAGGCGAGCAGGACAAGGCTCGGCACCGCGACCACGGCGCTCAGCATGAAGAACGTGCCCCAGCCGACGGCTTCGGCAAGAAAGCCGGCGCTGGAGGAGAGGTAGGTGCGGCCGATCGCGGCGAGCGCGGTGAGCAGCGCATACTGGGTCGCCGTATGCTGTGGGCTTTTGCACAGCGCCGAGAGATAGGCGACGAAAATGACGGTGCCGATCGCGCCGGTGAAATTCTCGACAATGATCGTGATGGTGAGCGCCCAGAGCTTGACGCCGATATAGGCCTGCCAGGTGAACACGAAGTTCGACACCATCTGCAGGATCGCCCCGATCCACAGGCTGGTCGCGATCGGAAAAGCACGGAACATCAGGCCGCCGGCAAAGCCGCCGACGAGGGTCGCGGCGAGCCCGACGCCCTTGACGATCGCCGCGTAGTCGTTGCGGGTGAAGCCGAGGTCGATCACGAAGGGCGCCGTCATCGTCCCAGCGAACGCGTCGCACAGCTTGTATAGAATCACGAAGGCGAGCACGGCGAAGGCGCTGTCGCGGGTGAGGAACTCGGAAAACGCCCCGACGGCCGATGTGATCACCCGTTGCAGGGCATTGTGGGTTGTCTTGTCCGGGTGTGCCGCGCCGGCACGGAGTTCCGGCTCGCGCGCGAGAAAGGTGGTGAAGATGCCGATCACCGCCAGGATGGCCATGGTGTAGTAGCCCCACGCCCAGGCGTCGCCCTTGCTCAGGCCGAGCCCTTCGAACCCGGTCACCAGGAACAGCGCGCCTGCGGTCGAGGCGAGCGTGCCGATGCGGTAGGCGGCGACGTAGGAGGCCATCCCGGCCCCCTGTTCGTTGTCTGGCAGGCTTTCCACGCGAAAGGCGTCGATGACGATGTCCTGGGTGGCGGAGGCGGCCGCCACCAGCAAGGCGCCGAACGCGACCATGCCCGGGGCGGTCGCGGGATCGCAGGCGCCGAGGAAGATGATCGCCGCGATGAGCAGAATCTGGGTGAGCAACAGCCAGCCGCGCCGCCGGCCGAACCAGCGCGACAGGAGCGGCACATCGAGCGCGTCGACCACCGGCGCCCAGATGAATTTCAAGGTGTACGGCGTGCCCACCAGCGCAAACAGGCCGATGGTCCCGAGGTCGACCCCGGTCTCGCGCATCCAGACGAGCAGCGTCGAACCCGACAGCGCCAGCGGAAGCCCGGACGAAAACCCGAGAAACATGACGATCAGCACCCGGGGGCGCAGGTAGACGGCAAGAGTGCTGGCGAAGGAGGGCCGGGCGGCAGGTGCGAGCTCAGGGGTCGATGTCATGCAAACCCTATCGGTGGTAATGCCTTAGCCCAAGGCTTGCAGGCCGATTGGGTTCGTTTTGCGGTCGGGTGGGACAAATCACAGGGCGAACCATTTGACGCATCGGGCTGCTCTGATTACATCGCAGTCATGGCGCGGCGTGACATTATCAAGCTTCCCGACAAGCGGCTAAGGCTCGTTTCCGATCCGGTGGACAAGATCGACCCCGAGCTCGAGCAGCTCGTCGAGGACATGTTCGAAACGATGTACGAGGCACCCGGCATCGGCCTTGCGGCCATCCAGGTCGGCGTGGCGAGGCGCGTGGTCACCATGGACATCTCCAAGAAGGAGGATGGGAAAGACCCGCGCGTGTTCATCAATCCGGAAATCGTGTGGTCGTCGGACGAGTTGTCCGTCTATGAGGAAGGCTGCCTGTCGATCCCGGACATCCATGAGGATGTCGAGCGCCCGGCGCGGGTGATCGTCCGCTACCTCGATCTGGCCGGGAAACCGCAGGAGAGCGAGGCCGCCGGCCTGTTCGCGACCTGCATCCAGCACGAGATCGACCACCTGAACGGCGTTCTGTTCATCGATCATATTTCGAAGCTCAAGCGCGACCGCATCGTCAAGAAATTCACCAAGGCGGCCAAGCGCGCGTCGGAACCGGCCTGACAGACCCGCCGGCAACCACCGTCGCCGCGGTCCGGAACAGCCAAGCAATCATGCCCCTGCGCCTCGTTTTCATGGGTACGCCGGACTTCTCGGTCCCCACGCTGGCCGAGATCGTCGGCCGCGGGCACGATGTCGTTGCGGTCTATACGCGCGCGCCCAAGCCCGCCGGGCGGGGGATGGAATTGCAGCGAAGCCCCGTCGAGGTGAAAGCGCGGCAGTTCGGCCTCCCGGTGCTCACGCCGGCAAGCCTGAAGGGCGAGGACGTCCAGGCGGAGTTCCGCGCCCACGGCGCTGACGCCGCGGTGGTCGTCGCCTATGGGTTGATCCTGCCCAAGGCGATCCTCGATGCGCCCCCGCTTGGCTGCTTCAACCTGCATGCCTCGGCGCTGCCGCGCTGGCGCGGGGCTGCCCCGATCAACCGGGCGATCATGGCAGGCGACGCCGAGGCGGCCGTCATGGTCATGCGCATGGAGGAGGGGCTCGACACCGGCCCGATCGCGATGGAGCGGCGCGCCGCCATTGCTCCCGACATGACGGCAGGCGATCTGCACGATGAGCTGGCGCGCCTCGGGGCGGACCTGATGGTCATCGCCCTTGCGGCGCTGGAGCGCGGATCTCTGACCCTCACGCCGCAGCCCGAAGCCGGCGTCACCTATGCCGCGAAGATCGCCAAGGCCGAAACCCGGATCGACTGGCGTCAGCCGTGGAAGACCGTGCACGATCATTGCCGCGGGCTTTCGCCGTTTCCCGGCGCGTGGTTCGAGATCGGAACCGAGCGCAAGTCCCCGGTGCGCGTAAAGGTCCTGCGCACGACGAAAGGCGAGGGGACAGGGACGCCGGGAACGGCGCTCGACGACAGACTCACCATCGCCTGCGGCGAAGGCGCGATCCGCATTCTTCAATTGCAGCGCGCCGGCCGCGGGCCGATGGCGGCGGAAGAGTTTTTGCGCGGAACGCCTGTCCAAACGGGAACCGTACTGGGTTGATCAATCAAACCGGAATTCTTTTTTCAATATCTTAGATAAAGCTAGTGCTCCGTCGCGGTCGAGTTGTATTGATTGACTCTTCTTCCCAGGAATTTCTCTCGTCTGTCGTCCGTAAGTATCAATCTGAAGGAAAACTCGCCCATCCGTCTCAAAAGCGGTGTAAGACGCCTCTATCTCTTCATGAATGGAATTGCGGTCCATATATTTTTGTTTGAATTTACGTACCAGTGCCATGAGTACAGCTCCCAGCAAATATAGGCATGCCGCGATACAAACTGCTAATTGAATACAATGGAAGGGCCTTCGTCGGCTGGCAGGTGCAGGACAACGGCCCGTCGGTCCAGGGCGCGCTGGAGGCCGCGGTTCTCGCCTTCTGCGGCGAGAGCGCGTCGGTGCGGGGGGCGGGCCGGACGGACGCGGGCGTGCATGCGCTCGGCCAGGTCGCCCATCTCGATCTCACGCGCGACTGGGACACCGACACGGTGCGGGACGCGATCAACGCGCATCTCAAGCCGCACCCGATCGCGGTGCTGTCGGCCGAGATCGCGCCGGCTGCGTTCGACGCCCGCTTTTCCGCGCTCAAGCGCCATTATCTCTACCGTATCGTCAACCGCCGTGCGCCGCTTGCGCTCGACGCCGCGCGCGCCTGGCGCGTCGCCCGCCCGCTCGATGCGGAAGCGATGCACGAAGCCGCGCAGCGCCTCGTCGGCCGGCACGATTTCACGACATTCCGCGCCGCCGAGTGCCAGGCGAAGTCGCCGGTGAAAACGCTCGACCGGCTCGACGTGCACCGGTCCGGCGAGGAGGTCCGCATCCGGGCGTCCGCGCGCTCGTTCCTGCATCATCAGGTGCGCTCGATGGTGGGATCGCTCGCCCTTGTCGGGGAAGGCAAATGGCGCGCGGACGATCTGTCCAATGCGCTCGAAGCGCGCGACCGCAAAGCCTGCGGTCCGGTCGCCCCGCCCGATGGGCTTTATCTGGTCGGCGTCGACTATTGATGGACGGTCATTGACCGAAATACCGCTCCAGAATGCGCCGATAGATCGCGGTAAGCGCGATGAGGTCTTCGACCGGCACGCATTCGTCGATCCGATGCATGGTCGTATTGACGAGCCCGCATTCGACCACCGGGCAGTAATTCTTGATGAACCGCGCATCCGAGGTGCCGCCGGAGGTCGAGAGCGCGGGTTTCCGGCCGGTCACCTCTGCAATCGCCTCGCTCACGAGGGTGACGAACGGTCCCGGCGCGGTGAGGAACGCATCGGCGTTGGAGGGCTCCCAAGCGATGCGCCAGCGCGCGCCGCCGGCGGCCTCTGCCGCGCGCTGCTCGACCAGCGCCTTGAGCGATTCCTGCGTGTGGCAGTCGTTGAAACGAATGTTGAAGCGCGCGCGCGCCTCGCCCGGAATGACGTTGACGGTCGGGTTGCCGACGTCGACGGACGTGCATTCGAGGTTCGACGCATCGAAGTGCGCGCTGCCGCGATCGAGCGGCTGCGCGCACAGCGCATCGACAATGCGGATCAGGCGCGGGATGGGATTGTCGGCGAGCTGCGGATAGGCGACGTGTCCCTGCGTGCCGCTGACGATCAGCGTGCCGTTGAGCGAGCCGCGCCGGCCGATCTTGATCATGTCGCCGAGGGCTGCCGGGTTGGTCGGCTCGCCGAGGACGCAGCAGTCGAATGATTCGCCGCGCGCCGCCGCCCATTGCAGGAGCTTGACCGTGCCGTTCACCGCGACGCCTTCTTCGTCGCCGGTGATCAGGAACGATATCGAGCCCGGCATGCGGCCGCCCCGCTCGGCGACGTGGTCGAGCGCAGCGGCGACCGCGCAGGCGATCGCGCCTTTCATGTCGACCGCCCCGCGGCCGAAGAGCAGTCCGTCGGCGATGGCCGCGCCGAAGGGCGGATGCGTCCATTTCGCTTCGTCGCCGGGCGGAACGACATCGGTATGCCCGGCAAAGGCGAACCGGGGCGCCGACGAGCCGATGCGCGCATACAGGTTCTGGACGTCGGCAAAGCCGGGCTCGGAAAACGTCACGCGTTCGACGGCGAAGCCCGCGCCGGTGAGCGCCGCTTCGAGCACGCCGAGCGCACCGCCTTCGGCCGGCGTCACCGATGGGCAGCGGATGAGATCGCAGGCGATGGCGATGGGGTCGGCGGGCGTCATTGAACCGGGCCGATGCTGGGCCCGAGCGGATCGGGGCCGAAGGCGTTGGGGCCGCGGGTGCCCTTGCGGAGGCCGAAGTCAATCAACAGCCCGGCCGCGAAGGCGAGCCAAGGCACGGTCAGGGCGACGACGAGGGAACTCGGCTCGTCCTGCGTTCCCGCCAAGCCGATCACGAACAGGAAATCGATCAGGGAGCTGTAGGCATAGAATGCCCCCGGCACCCACGTCGAGACGTTGCGGTCGTGCCCGCGCTTGGCGAGGATCGCAAACTCCGGAAAGCCGAAGGCGAGGCTGATGATCGAACTGAGCCGGTCCTGGTCCAGCGATTGGGCGGCGACGTGAAAGGCGAGCTCGATCAATCCGACCGTCGCCAGGCCGATCCAGAAGGTCCGGCGGCTGATGCGGCCGTCGAAGCTCCAGAGGAGATAGTCCCAGTCCAAGGGTCAGCGCTCCGGGCGATGAGACGGCGACGCTGCGCTCAGTCGCGCAGCAACTCGTTGATGCTGGTCTTGGCGCGGGTCTTGGCGTCGACGCGCTTGACGATCACCGCGCAGTAGAGCCCGGGTCCGGGCGAGCCGTCGGGCAGCGGCTTGCCGGGGATCGTGCCCGATACGACGACCGAGTAGGGCGGCACTTCGCCCTGCAGCACCGCGCCCGTCTCGCGGTCGATGATTCGGGTCGAGGCGCCGATGAAAACCCCCATCGAGAGCACCGCCCCCTCGCGCACGATCACCCCTTCGGCGACCTCGGCGCGCGCGCCGATAAAACAGTTGTCCTCGATCACCACCGGTCCGGCCTGCAACGGCTCGAGCACGCCGCCGATCCCGGTCCCGCCGGAAATGTGGCAGTTCTTGCCGATCTGGGCGCAGGAGCCGACCGTCGACCAGGTGTCGATCATGGTGCCGCTGTCGACATGGGCGCCGAGATTGATGAAGGAGGGCATCAACACGACGCCGGGCGCGACATAGGCCGAGCGGCGCACGATCGCCCCCGGCACCGCGCGAAAGCCGGCGTCGCGGAAGCGCGCTTCGCTCCAGCCGTCGAACTTGGAGGGCACCTTGTCCCACCACGCCGCCTTGCCGGGCGCACCGGGGATGATGCTCATGTCGTTGAGGCGGAACGACAGGAGCACCGCCTTCTTGAGCCATTGATTGACCCGCCAGGACCCGTCGGACTGCTTCTCGGCGACGCGCGCTTTGCCGGCGTCGAGCAGATCGAGCGCGGTCTCGACGGCGTCGCGCACCGCGCCCTTGGTTGTCAGGCCGATTTCGTTGCGCTGTTCGAAGGCGTCGTCGATGGTTTTCGCGAGGTCGGCGTAAGTCATGCGGGTTCCCCGGGTCAATGGCGACCGCTTGTCGGTGCAGGCGCAAGGCGAGTCAAGGGGACATCCGTGGTCCTTCTGAGACCGATACCCGATGGAACCGTGCCCTGTGAGCTACCTAACAGAGGCATTGAGCCGGTTGCTGGCAATACTCCCGGGTGCGTCGGTTATACCGGCGCCTCGGCTGGCAAACTGGCCGCGCGGTCTCCCTTCAACGTACACGGATGAGATCAAGCGCGTGGCGATCAACAGGAGCAAGCGCCGCAAGTGACGCCCGGGGTGTCGATACGGCGCGAGCGGTCGCCGTCCATTCGCGGCTCATACCGTCGAGGCAGTGGGCATGCTGAGCGAACGGAGGAACCCGACGAGGTCGTCGGTGACGTGGTCGATATGCGGTGCATCCCGTCCTTCGAGTTCCCAGTCCTCGCGGAACACTTCGCGGGTGCGCTCCGGCACCACGAGCACGGTCGTCATTCCGAGCGCGTGGGGAACCGCGAGATTGCGGGCGAGGTCCTCGAAGATCGCCGCCCTGTGCGGATCGACACGATGGCGGGCGAGGAAGCGTTCATAGGTCTGCGGCATCGGTTTTGGTTCGAGTTCGCCGGCGACGATGTCGAAGACGTCCTCGAAATGCTCGTGCACCTCCAGCCGGCGCATCACGGCTTCGGCGTGCGGGCGCGTCCCGTTGGTGAGGATGAGTTTGCGGCCGGCCAGCTCTTTGAGCGCCGAGCCGAGCGCCGGGTTGGGTTCGATCGGCGTATGGTCGATCTGGTGGACGAAGTCGAGGAAGTCGTCGGGCTTCATGCCGTGCTCGACCATCAGCCCGCGCAGGGTCGTGCCGTAGCGCCGATAATAATCCTTCTGCAGGCGAAAGGCCTCGTCGTGCGTCACGTCGAGGAACTTCACGATGTAATCGCGGATCCGCACATCGACCTGCTGCCACAGGTTCAGATGATGGGGGTAGAGGGTGTTGTCGAGGTCGAAGACCCAGGTCTCGATCCCGGAAAACCCGCCGCGCCGATCGTCTGGCGGAAGTGATTTTGGCAATGGCATGCGCAGTTTTTCCCTGGGCCGAATGTTCATTGTGCCCCAGCCGCTGCGTGGATGCACCGACGCACGGGCGGCGCGAACTGGCTGGGGTGCGACGCATGCATGTACGCCTCCTTGGAATTGGGATGTCGTTTTCGTCAAGCAAGGCCTCGAACGGGCGTTGGGCGCGGACGCAGGCGCGGGGCCGAGCGGGCGGCAGGCCGGCGACACGTTTGACGGCCTCGCGGTTCGTTCTATGCTCGCCAGCGGCGGCGGCCGCTACCGGTACTGGCAGCGCCAGGCTAGACCTGAATCGAAACGGGTAAGGTCATTGATGAGTAAGCCGCTGGATTTCGCCACCATTCTCGGGATGAACCCGTTGTTTTCCGGGCTGGGCGCCGAGGCGATCGGGGCGTTGGCGCGCCTGTGCCAGACGCGGCGGCTGCCGGCGGGCCAGACGCTGTTCGTCAAGGGCGACCCCGGCGATGCGTTGTACGGCGTGCGTCGCGGTCAAATCCGCATCGAGACTGGGACCACCGGAGGCGAGCGCCTGACCATCGAAGTTTTTGGGGCGGGCGATCTGTTCGGCGAGATCGCCGTGCTCGACGGCCGTCCGCGCACGGCCGACGCCGTCGCGCAGGAGGATGCGGAATTGTTCGTGCTGCCGCGCGCCGATTTTCTCGGAACGCTCGAGCGCGACGGGCGGCTGGCCATCCGCATCATCGAGCTGTTGTGCGCGAGGTTGCGCTCGACCAACGAGCGCACTGAGGAGATGATGTTTCTGCCGCTTGCGGTGCGGCTCGCTCGCCGCCTCGATGCGCTCGTCCAGGACTTCGGCTCCGAGGTGCAGATCACCCAGGATGAACTCGCCGGGCTGGTCGGGGTCACGCGCGAGAGCGTCAATCGCCAGCTTCAGGAGTGGCGCGCGAGCGGCATCGTGACGCTGGGCCGCGGCCGCATTTCCGTCGATCGCGAGCGGCTCGCCGTCGAGGCGAGGAAAGGCTGAGCGGCTTTTTCTGCAAGGAAAAGGCGGCGGTCGAATTCGGTGTTGTCAATGCGGAGATGCCGTGCATAGGTCGCAACGGCAGTATCCGTCCGAACAAGCGGGTGACGCATTCGCATGGATTTTGCGAGCAGAAGAATACCGGTGGTGGTGCGGCATGTGTTCCTCGTCGCGGCGGTCGCCGCGGCGGGCCTTGGCCCGGCCAGTTCCGCCGAACCGCCCAACGCCAAGAGCAAGCCGGGCGTCATGGCGATCGTCACCAAGGCGCGGCACGGCTGCTTCAGCCGCACGATCCGCGTCAACGGCATTCTGCTGCCCAAGACCGAGGCGCGGGTCATGCCCGAGGTCGAAGGCTTTCGCGTATCCAAGATCATGGCCGCCGAGGGCGACAGCGTCACGGCCGGGCAGGAGCTTGCCCGCCTGACCCGTCCGGACGGTGCGAGCGTCACCATGACGTCGCCGGTCAACGGTACCGTGATCAAGAGCGAAGCGACGCTCGGGGCCGTGGCGTCGGCGCGCTCGCCCGACCCGTTGTTCCGGATTGCGGTCGACGGCGACATCGACATGATCGCTCAGGTGCCGAGCATCTACATTCCCATCCTCAAAGCCGATATGCCGGCGCGGGTCGAACTCGAAGACGGCCGCGACCTGCCGGGCCGGGTCCGCCAGGTGCCATCCGAAGTCAATCCGGTCAGTCAGCTGGGGTCGGTCCGGGTCCAGATCGAAAGCGATCCGTCGCTGCGCGCAGGGACGTTTGCGCGGGCGGCGATCGATGCCGAACGCAGTTGCGAGGGCGTCTCGGTGCCGCGTTCGGCGGTCTATTTCCGCACCGAGGGGGCGAGCGTGCAGGTCGTGCGGAACAACGTGGTGGAAACCAGGAAAATTCGGGTCGGGCTGATGTCGGGCGACGCCGTGCAGGTGCTGGACGGGGTAGGCGATGGCGAAACCGTCATCGCGAATGCCGGAGGGTCGCTGCGCAACGGGGAAAAGGTGAATCCGGTCTCGCGCGACGAAAACGGCTACCAGTCGGGAGCGCTGTGACGTGAACATATCCGCCTACTCGATTCGGCGGCCGCTCCCGGCCATCGTCTTCTCGATCATCGCCTTGCTGCTCGGCTGGTTCAGCTTCAACAAGCTGCCGATCACCCGCTACCCGGCGGTCGAGGTGCCGATCGTCTCCGTGGTCGTGAGCCAGTTCGGCGCCTCTCCGTCCGAACTCGAGGCGCAGGTCGCCAAGACCATCGAGGATGCGGTTGCGGCGATCGTCGGCGTCAATCACATCGATTCCAATATCACCGACGGAATGTCGATAACGACAATCACCTTCAATCTCGATGCCGACCCCGACCGCGCGCTCAACGATGTCAAGGATGCGATCACGCGCGTCCGCGCCAACCTGCCGAGCGGCATCACCGAGCCTCTGGTCCAGCGCCAGGAGGTGATTCCGCTTCCCATCGTGACCTATGCGGCGATCGCGCCGGGAAAGACGCCCGAGCAGCTGTCGTGGTTCGTCGACGACGTGGTCAAACGCGCTTTGCAGGGCCTGAAAGGCGTCGCCCAGGTCGAGCGCATCGGCGGCGTCGATCGCGAAATTCTGGTTTCGCTCAACCCCGATCGCTTGCAGGCGCTTGGGCTGACGGCGGCCGACATCAGCGAACGACTGCTCAAGAGCAACGTCGATCTCGCCGGAGGACGCGCCGAAATCGGCGGGCGCGATCAATCGATCCGCACCATCGCCGGGGCGACGACGCTCGACGCGCTTGCCGGAACGACGCTCAGCCTGCCCGCGGGCGGCGAGGTGCGTCTCGACGACTTGGGCGTCGTCACCGATACCGTGGCCGATCCGCGCTATTTCGCCCGCGTGGACGACGAGCCGGTGGTCGCGTTCGCGGTCTACCGCGCCAAGGGCGCGAGCGACGTGCGGGTGGCCAACGCGGTCGACGAGCGGCTGGCGCAGATCAAGCAAAATTATCCCGACGTCGAGATCCGGACGATCGACAGTTCGGTCGACTTCACGCGCGAGAACTACCACAACGCGATGCAGACGCTGCTCGAGGGTGCGGCGCTCACCATCATCGTCGTTTTCCTGTTTCTGCGCGACATCAGGGCGACGATCATCGCCGCGGTGGCGTTGCCGCTCTCAGTGTTCCCCGCCTTCTGGGTGATGGACCTGCTCGGATTCTCGCTCAATCTCGTCACGCTCCTCGCCATCACGCTGAGCACCGGCATCCTGGTCGACGACGCCATCGTCGAGATCGAGAACATCGAACGCCACATTCAGATGGGCAAATCGCCCTATGACGCGTCGATGGAGGCGGCCGACGAGATCGGCCTGGCGGTGGTGGCGATCAGCCTCACCATCGTCGCGATGTTCATGCCGGCGAGCTTCATGCCCGGCATCGCCGGACAGTTCTTCAAGCAGTTCGGCATCACGGTGTCGGTCCAGGTGCTGTTCTCGCTGCTGGTAGCGCGCCTCGTGACGCCGATGCTCGCGGCCTACTTCCTGCGGCCGAAGAAGCACGTGGAAAAGCCGCCCGGTCCGGTCATGCGGCTCTACATCAAATTGCTGAACACCTCGGTGCGCATGCGCTACATCACCGTCGCCGTCGGACTGGTGCTGTTCGTGCTGTCGCTGCTGGGGCTGAAGCTTCTGCCCCAGGGGTTCATGCCGCAGCTCGACACCGGCCGTTCGATGCTCGCCATCGAGCTTCCGCCGGGCACGCAGCTGGCCGACACCCAGGCCGTGACCGAGAAGATCGTCGCCCTGCTCAAGCGGCGGCCGGAAGTGCGCAGCGTCTTCATCGACGGCGGACGCATCCCGCCGAAGACCACCGAGGTCAACACCGCCGCGCTGATCATCAACTACGTTCCCAAGGACGATCGCTCCGAGACCCAGGCGCAGCTCGAGCAGGCGATCAGCCGCGATCTCGCCGACGTTCCCGACATCCGCTACTGGTTCCTCGACGAAAACGGCCAGCGGACGATTTCGCGGATCGTCGTTGGCCAGGACGGCGGGACGGTGGCCAATGTCGCGGCGGAACTCGCCAACCAGATGCGGCGGCTCCCGTCCGTCGCCAACGTCGTCTCCACGGCGGCGCTCGACCGTCCCGAGCTGCGCATCATTCCCCGCAAGGCGCTTGCAACCCGCTTGAACGTCACCACCGAGACGCTGGCCGCGACCGTCCGGGTCGCCACCGTCGGCGACGTCGGCCCGCGTCTCGCGAAATTCGATGTGGGTGAGCGCCTGGTGCCGATCCGCGTCATGATCGGCGAATCCGGCCGCGCCGACCGTCAGGTGCTCGAACAGTTGCGCGTGCCGACGCTGCGCGGGACCACGGTGCCGCTCCTCGCCATCGCCGACATTCAGCTTGGCCAAGGGCCGGCGACGATTTCGCGGCATGACCGCCAGCGTTCGGTGAAGATCGAAGCCGACCTGGTCGGCACCACGGCGCAGAGCAAGGCCGACGAGGACATCGAAGAACTGCCGGTGATGAAATCCCTGCCCAAGGGCGTGGAGGTTCTGCAGTCCGGCGATTCGGAAGCCAAGAAGGAGTTGATGGACGGGTTTGCCCCGGTCATGTCGAAAGGCCTGATGATGGTCTATGCGGTGCTGGTGCTCCTGTTCCACAGTTTCCTGCAGCCGGTCACCATTCTGTTCTCGCTGCCGCTGTCGATCGGCGGCGCGGTCATCGCCCTGCTCATCACCGGCAACTCGCTCAATCTGCCGGTGGCGATCGGCCTGTTGATGCTCATGGGCATCGTCACCAAGAACGCCATCATGCTGGTCGACTTCGCGATCGAGGCCATGGCGAAAGGCGCGGAACGCACCGAGGCGATCATCGACGCCGGCGTCAAGCGGGCGCGACCCATTATCATGACGACGCTGGCAATGGCCGCAGGCATGATGCCGGCCGCGCTCGCCGTCGGCGCCGGCGGCGAGTTCCGCTCGCCGATGGCCATCGCCGTGATCGGCGGCCTCGTCATTTCGACGTTGCTGACGCTGGTCTTCGTGCCTGCCTTCTTCCTGGTGATGGACGATTTCGGCGGACTGCTCGACCGCATCTTCGGTCGTTTCGTTTCCGGCGGGAAAAAGGCCGACACGTCGCACGGTCCGCA
>ERZ724503.944-NODE-944-length-13114-cov-19.965005_pt1 | contig 13114 bp, 10 predicted proteins | sample MGYA00376036_ERZ724503 | MGnify/ENA primary metagenome ERZ724503 (study PRJEB28724, sample SAMN07190885) | wastewater metagenome | isolation source: influent of sewage treatment plant in Hong Hong | place: Hong Kong | collected 2016-03-17 ...
GCATCGTGCCATCCTTCCCACAAAAGAAGGTGTGCACGAAACCCGGGGTGGTTCAACGACCTGGCCAACCCTTATCGCGGATCCGGGGTGCTGTGGCGGATTCACGCGGTGTCGGTGCTGCTGGTGGTGCCGCAGTGCGTGGTGTGGACCTTCACCCTGGTGTGGCTCATCACCGACCGCGGCTGGTCGGCGGCATCGGCCGGCGGGCTGGTGACCGTCGCCCAGGTGCTCGGCGCGCTGGGCCGGGTCGCGGCCGGACGCTGGTCGGACTGGATGGGGTCGCGGCTGCGGCCCATCCGGATCATCGCGGTCGGCGCGGCCGCCTCGATGCTCGCGCTGGCGGTGGCCGACTGGTCGGACTCGGCGCTGAGCATTCCGGTGATGATCGCCGCCTCGGTGATCACGGTCAGCGACAACGGTCTGGCGTTCACCGCGATCGCGGAGCTCGCCGGTCCGTTCTGGAGCGGGCGGGCGCTGGGCGCGCAGAACACCAGCCAGTTGCTGACCGCCGGCCTGACCCCGCCGCTGTTCGGTGCGCTGATCGGCGGGCTGGGCTTCCCGGTGGCCTTCGCGGTGTGCGCACTGTTCCCGGTGGCGGCGCTGCCGCTGGTGCCGCCGGACCCGCCGGACCGCCCGGGTTAGAGCAGGGCGCGGATGCGGTCGCCGACCTCGCGGGTGGACATGGTCGCGTCCCCGCGGGTGGCCAGGTGCTCGCCGACCGCCTTGTCGACCCGGTCGGCCGCGGCGTCCTGCCCGAGGTGGCGCAGCAGCAGGGCCACCGACATCACCGCCGCGGTCGGGTCGGCGATGCCCCGCCCCGCGATGTCCGGAGCGCTGCCGTGCACCGGTTCGAACATCGCCGGATTGGTCCGGGTGGCGTCGATGTTGCCGCTGGCGGCCAACCCGATGCCACCGCACACCGCGGCGGCGAGATCGGTGATGATGTCGCCGAACAGATTGTCGGTGACGATGACGTCGAACCGTCCCGGGTCGGTGACCATGTGGATGGTGGCGGCGTCGATGTGCTGGTAGGCGACCTCGACCTGAGGAAACTCCCGCCCCACTTCATCGACTACCCGGGCCCAAAGGCTCCCCGCGAAGCTCAGCACGTTGGTCTTGTGCACCAGGGTCAGGTGCTTGCGCCGGGCCTGCGCCCGGGCGAACGCGTCCCGCACCACCCGCTCGACACCGAAGGCGGTGTTGACGCTGACCTCGGTGGCCACCTCCTGCGGCGTGCCGACCCGCAGGGCGCCGCCGTTACCGGTGTAAGGGCCCTCGGTGCCCTCGCGCACCACCAGGAAGTCGATACTCGTCACCCCGGACAGCGGGCTGGCGACACCCGGGTAAAGCCGCCCCGGCCGCAGGTTGACGTGGTGGTCCAGGGCGAAGCGCAGCTTGAGCAGCAGCCCGCGCTCCAGCACGCCGCTGGGCACCGACGGGTCGCCGATCGCGCCCAGCAGGATCGCGTCGTAGCCGCGCAGTTCCTCGATGGTCTCCGCGGTGAGCAGTTCACCGGTGGCGTGGTAGCGGCGGGCACCGAGGTCGTATTCGGTCCGCTGCACCCCGGGCAGCACCACGTCGAGGACCAGCAGCGCCTCGGCGATCACCTCCGGGCCGATACCGTCGCCCGCGATCACAGCAAGTTTCATCGGCGCCGCTCCTCCTCATCGCGTCGCTGCGCATCCTCGCCGGCGCGGTTCATGACAGGTCCACGACTTCCAGGGTCGTCGCGCCGACGGCGGCGCCGATCGCCGCGCGCACGTCGGCAGGGACGTCGCGATCCAGCCGCAGCATCACCGTCGCGCCCTTGCCGCTGGTGTCCTGGCTCATCTGCGCGGCCAGGATGTTGACGTCGGCCCCGCCGAGCAGCGTGCCGATCTTGCCGAGCGCCCCGGGCTGGTCGGAGTAGTGCAGGATCAGGTTCACCCCCTCGGCGCGCAGGTCGAAGCTGCGGCCGTTGATCTGCACCACCTTCTCGACCTCCTGCGGGCCGGACAGCGTGCCGGCCACGTTGACCGCCGAGCCGTCGGGCGCGACCACCCGCACGTCGACCAGGCTGCGGTGGTTGGGGCTCTCGGTAAGCGTTATGAGCTCGGTCTGCAGGCCGCGCTCGGCGGCCAGGCCCGGCGCGTTGACGAACGTCACCTGCTGGTCGGTGACCGTCGAGAACAAACCGCGCAGCGCCGAAAGGCGAAGCACCTCAACATCTTCGGATGCCAATTCACCGCAGACCCGCACCGACAGCGAGCTCGGCGGCTCGGTGGCCAGCGCCCCCACCAGCAGGCCGAGTTTGCGCACCAGCTCCAGCCACGGCGCCACCTCCTCGCTGACCACACCGGCGCCGACGTTGACGGCGTCCGGTACGAACTCCCCGGCCAGCGCCAGCCGCACGCTGGCCGCGACGTCGGTGCCCGCCCGGTCCTGGGCCTCGGTGGTCGAGGCGCCCAGGTGCGGGGTGACGACGACCTGCGCCAGTTCGAACAGCGGGCTGTCGGTGCACGGCTCGGTGGAGAAGACGTCCAGGCCGGCGGCGCGCACCTGCCCGCTGCGGATCGCGTCGGCCAGTGCGCTCTCGTCGATCAGTCCGCCGCGGGCGGCGTTGACGATGATGACCCCCGGCTTGGTCCTGGCCAGCGCCTCCTTGCCGATCAGCCCGGCGGTTTCCGGGGTTTTCGGCAGGTGTACGGAGATGAAGTCGGCCCGTGCCAGCAGGTCGTCGAGGGCCAGCAGTTCGATGCCGAGCTGGGCGGCCCGCGCCGCCGGGACGTAGGGGTCGTAGGCGACGACGTGGGTGCCGAACGCGGCCAGTCGCTGGGCGACCAGCTGGCCGATGCGGCCCAGCCCCACCACGCCGACGGTCTTGCCGAAGATCTCGGTGCCGTTGAACGACGAGCGCTTCCAGGTGTGTTCCTTCAGCGTCGCGTCGGCGGCGGGGATCTGCCGGGCAGCCGACAGCATCAGGGCCAGCGCGTGCTCGGCGGCGCTGTGGATGTTCGACGTGGGCGCGTTGACCACCAGCACGCCGGCCGCGGTGGCGGCGTCGACGTCGACGTTGTCCAGCCCGACGCCGGCCCGGGCGACGATCTTCAGCTTCGGCGCGGCGGCGATCACCTCGGCGTCCACCGTGGTGGCCGAACGAACCAGCAGCGCGTCGGCGTCGGCCACCGCGGCCAGCAGTTTCGGACGGTCGGGGCCGTCCACCCAGCGCACCTCGACCTGATCGCCGAGGGCGGCGACGGTCGACTCGGCGAGTTTGTCGGCGATCAACACAACGGGCAGGCTCACGCGGACAGCGTAATGGGCTTGAATTGAGGGATGGACGTCACCGTCGTCGGCAGCGGGCCCAACGGGCTCTCGGCTGCCGTCACATGCGCACGCGCCGGGCTTGCCGTGCAGGTTCTGGAGGCCCAGCCCACCCTGGGCGGGGGTTCCCGGACCGCGGCCGACCCGGAGTTCGGCGGGGTGCGCCACGACATCTGCTCGGCCATCCACCCGTTGGCGCTGGCGTCGCCGTTCTTCACCGAGTTCGACCTGGCGGCCCGCGGGGTCGGGCTGGCGGTACCGGAGATCTCCTACGCCAACCCGCTGCCGGGGCGGCCCGCGGCGATCGCCTACCAGGATCTCGAACGCACCTGCGCCGGGCTGGAACATGGCGACTCCTGGCGCAACCTGCTCGCACCGTTGGTGCACAACGCCGACGACGTGGTCGGCCTGCTCCTCGGCGACAAGCGATCGCTGCCCACCGACATCCCGGCCGCCGTCCAACTCGGCCTGCGGATGCTGCGCCAGGGCACCCCGGCCTGGGGTTCGTTGCGCGGTGAGGACGCCCGCGCGCTGTTCACCGGTGTTGCGGCGCACACCATTTCGCGGATGCCGTCCTTCGTGGCGGCCGGCGCCGGCTTGATGTTGGCGACGCTGGCGCACACCGTGGGCTGGCCGGTGCCGGTGGGCGGCAGCCAGGCGATCGCCGACGCGCTGATCGACGACCTCAGGGCGCACGGCGGTGTCCTGCACACCGAGTCCGAGGTGGACGCACCACCGTCGGGCGTGGTCCTCTACGACACCGCACCCACCGCCCTGCTCGACATCTACGGTGACCGGCTGCCCAGCGCGTACGCAAAACTATTGCGGCGCTACACCTTCGGACCCGGCGTGGCGAAGGTCGACTTCGTGCTCTCCGACGAGATCCCGTGGACCGACAGGCGGCAGGCCACCGCGGCGACATATCACCTCGGCGGCACCCGCGCACAGATGGCGCACGCCGAACGCGAGATCGCCGCGGGCCGGCACGCGGAATGGCCGATGGTGCTGGCCGCGACGCCCTACACCGCCGACCCGAGCCGCATCGACGCGCAGGGCCGCCGGCCGTTCTGGACCTACGCGCACGTCCCGGCCGGCTCCACGGTCGACCAGGCGGCGACCATCACCGGCATCATGGAGCGTTTCGCCCCTGGCTTCTCCGACATCGTGCTGGCGGCGCGCAGCATCCCGGCCGCCCGCCTGAGCGGGCACGACGCCAACTACATCGGCGGCGACATCGGGGTCGGCGGCAACTCGGTGGTGCGCGCGCTGCTCGGCCCGACACCCCGGGTCAACCCGTGGTCCACGCCGATCCCCAAGGCGTACCTGTGTTCGTCGGCGACCCCGCCCGGCGGCGGAGTGCACGGCATGTCGGGCTACTTCGCCGCCCGCTCGATGCTCAAGCGGGAGTTCGGCCTGCCGGTGCCGTCCCTGCGGCCGTAAGGGCCCGGGGCTCCGAGCCCTAGGCGGTCTCGGTGATGGGCCGGTCCACCCAGCTCATCAGGTCGCGCAGCTTCTTGCCGGTGACCTCGATGGGATGCTCGGCGTTCTTCTTGCGCAGCGCCTCGAGTTCCTTGTTTCCGCCCTCGACGTTGGCCACCAGGCGCTTGACGAACGTCCCGTCCTGGATCTCGGCCAGGATCTGCTCCATCCGCTTCTTGGTGTCGGCGTCGATGACGCGCGGGCCGGACAGGTAGCCGCCGAACTCCGCGGTGTCGGACACCGAGTAGTTCATCCGGGCGATGCCGCCCTCGTACATCAGGTCGACGATCAGCTTGAGTTCGTGCAGCACCTCGAAGTACGCCAACTCCGGCGCGTAGCCGGCCTCGACCATGACCTCGAAGCCGGTCTTGACCAGTTCCTCGGTGCCACCGCACAGCACGGCCTGCTCACCGAACAGGTCGGTCTCGGTCTCGTCCTTGAAGGTGGTCTTGATGACGCCGGCGCGGGTGCCGCCGATGCCCTTGGCGTAGGACAGGGCCAGGGCCAGGCCCTCGCCGGTCGGATCCTGCTCGATCGCGACGAGACAGGGCACACCCTTGCCGTCGACGAACTGGCGGCGCACCAGGTGGCCCGGGCCCTTCGGGGCGACCATGCCGATGGTGACGTCGGCCGGCGGCTTGATCAGACCGAAGTGGATGTTCAGGCCATGGCCGAAGAACAGCGCGTCACCGGCGTTGAGGTTGGGCTCGATGTCCTTCTTGAAGATCTCGGCCTGCGCGGTGTCCGGCGCCAGCAGCATGATCACGTCAGCCCACTTCGCCACCTCGGCGGGGGTGTCGACCTCCAGCCCCTGCTCGGCCACCTTCTCCCGCGACTTGGAGCCCTCCTTGAGGCCGACCTTCACCTGCACCCCGGAATCGCGGAGGCTCAGCGAGTGGGCGTGGCCCTGGCTGCCGTAACCGATCACACCGACCTTGCGGCCCTGAATGATCGACAGGTCGGCATCGTCGTCGTAGAACATCTCAACTGACACGGTTGAACTTTCCTTCTGTTGTTTCTTCTAAGAGGGGGCTTACTTGCCGGCAGTCATGCCGCGCGGGCCCCGCGAGAGGGCCACCACTCCGGACTGCACGATCTCACGGATGCCGTAGGGCTCGAGCACCCGCAGCAGGGCTTCGAGTTTCTCCGGCGTGCCGGTGGCCTCGATGGTCAGCGACTCCGTCGACACGTCGATGACCTTGGCGCGGAACAGGTTCACCGCCTCGATCACCTGGCTGCGGGTACCGGCGTCGGCGCGGACCTTGATCAGCGCCAACTCCCGGGCCACCGAGTTGCTCTCGTCCTGCTCGATGATCTTGATCACGTTGATCAGCTTGTTGAGCTGTTTGGTGATCTGCTCGAGCGGGGTCTCCTCGGCGGTGACGACGATCGTCATCCGCGACATGTTCTTCTGCTCGGTGGCGCCGACCGCCAGCGACTGGATGTTGAAACCGCGCCGCGAGAACAGCGCGGCGACGCGGGCGAGCACACCGGGCTTGTCCTCGACGAGGACCGACAGGGTGTGGGTGACGGTGTTTCCGGTGCTCGCCATCAGGCCCGTCCCTCTTCGTTGTCGTCGAACAGCGGACGGATGTTGCGGGCGGCCATGATCTCGTCGTTGCCGGTGCCCGCGGCGACCATCGGCCACACCTGAGCGTCGGCGCCGACGATGAAGTCGATCACGACGGGGCGGTCGTTGATCTCACGTGCCCGGTTGATGACGTCGACCACGTCTTCCTCACGCTCGCAACGCATTCCGACACAACCCAGCGCCTCGGCCAGTTTGACGAAGTCGGGGATGCGGTGGCTGTGCGTCGCCAGGTCGGTGTTGCTGTAGCGCTCGCCGTAGAACAGGGTCTGCCACTGGCGGACCATGCCCAGGTTGCCGTTGTTGATCAACGCCACCTTGATCGGCACCCCCTCGATGGCGCAGGTCGCCAACTCCTGGTTGGTCATCTGGAAGCAGCCGTCACCGTCGATTGCCCACACCTCGGTCTCGGGCCGGGCCATCTTGGCGCCCATGGCCGCCGGAATGGCGAATCCCATGGTGCCCAGGCCGCCGGAGTTCAGCCAGGTGCGCGGGTTCTCATACGAGATGAACTGCGCGGCCCACATCTGGTGCTGCCCGACGCCGGCGACGTAAACCGCGTCCGGACCGGCGATCTCGCCCAGCTTGGAGATGACGTACTCCGGGCTGAGGCTGCCGTCGTGCTGCGGGTCGTAGCTCAGCGGATAGGTCGCGCGGACCCCGGAGATGTACTCCCACCAGTTGTCCAGGTTCTGCCGGCCGGCGTGGTGACGCCGCAGCGACTCAAGGAGGTCGGTGATCGCCAGTTTGACGTCACCCACGATCGGGACGTCCGCGTGCCGGTTCTTGCCGATCTCGGCCGGGTCGATGTCGACGTGGATGACCTTGGCCTCCGGGGCGAAGGTGTCCAGCTTGCCGGTCACCCGGTCGTCGAAGCGGGCACCCAGCGCGATGAGCAGGTCGCTGCGCTGTAGGGCGGCCACCGCGGCGACGGTGCCGTGCATGCCGGGCATGCCCAGGTTCTGCGGGTGGCTGTCCGGGAAGGCGCCCCGCGCCATCAGCGTGGTGACCACCGGGATGCCGGTCAGTTCGGCCAGATCCATCAGCTCACGGGTGGCCTCCCCGCGGATCACCCCGCCGCCGACGTAGAGCACCGGCTTGCGCGCCTCGGCGATCAGCTTGGCGGCCTCGCGGACCTGCCTGCTGTGCGGCTTGGTGTTGGGCTTGTAGCCGGGCAGGTCCAACTGCGGGGGCCAGGCAAAGGTGCACTGCCCCTGCAACACGTCCTTGGGGATGTCGACGAGCACCGCGCCGGGCCGCCCCGTCGAGGCGATGTGGAAGGCCTCGGCGATCACCCGGGGAATGTCGTCGCCGTTGCGCACCAGGAAGTTGTGCTTGGTGATCGGCATGGTCATGCCGGTGATGTCGGCCTCCTGGAAGGCGTCGGTGCCGATCAGGGCCCGGCCGACCTGCCCGGTGATGGCGACGACCGGGATGGAGTCCATCTGGGCGTCGGCCAGGGGGGTGACCAGGTTGGTGGCCCCGGGTCCCGAGGTGGCCATCATGACGCCGACCCTGCCGCTGGCGTGGGCGTAGCCGCTGGCCGCGTGGCCGGCACCCTGCTCGTGGCGCACCAGCACGTGGCGCAGCTTCTGGGAGTCGAACAGCGGGTCGTAGACCGGCAGCACGGCGCCGCCGGGGATCCCGAAGATCACCTCGACGTCGAGTTCCTCCAGCGACCGCACCACCGACTCGGCCCCGGTGAGCTGGTAGGGGGCGATACGTTTCGGCACGCCCGACTTGGCGGCGGTGCCGGTGTTCGGCGCTGCCGCGCCCGAGCCGTTGACGTGCTCCGGGGGGGCGGTGGGCTCGGGCGGTCGCGTGGTTGGTGCGCTCACTTCGATTCCTCGGTCCTAGTCGTTTCCTTCAGGCAAGAAAAAACCCCCGTCAGCGTCGGCGGCTGTACGAGGGTTGCGCGCTGGTGCGATTGGCTATGCCCGACTGCGGACAAGCGCGGCACCAACGCGCTGACCAATTACTACGAGCATTCCGCCGGTCTTCATACCTTGCGACGGTAGCCTCCGCACAGGTCAGGCGTCAAATCCGGACTCCCGACGATCCGCGCCGCGGACGCGGTGGGCGGGCAATGGGATGATGCAACACATGGCTTCCGGTTCCTCCCCCGAAACCACCGCGCCGGTGGTGATCCGGGTGTCGCCGATGGCGCACCTGGCCTCCGGGTTCCTGGCGCTGGGTTTGCTGGTGTTGATCCCGGTGTTCCCGGCCTGGGGTGAGGTCTTTCTGGTGATCCCGATCCTGGCGTCGGTGGCGATCGTGCGACTGCGCACCGTGGCCGACCGCGACTCCGTCACCGCGCGCAGCCTGCTCGGCAGCCGCACGGTGGGCTGGGACGACATCGAGGGCCTGCGGTTTACCAAGAGTAAGTGGGCGCGCGCGCGGCTGCGCAGCGGCGAGGACCTGGTGCTTCCGGCGGTGACGTTCGCGACGCTGCCGCTGCTGACCGAGGCCAGTGGCGGGCGGGTGCCCAACCCCTACGCCTGAGCGGCGCGCCCGCTTCGCTATTGCAGCGGGTTGTTGCTGTGTAGGAACACCCAGGCGGCGATGCCGCCGCCGATGCCCAGTAGCAGCGCCACGAAGGAACCGATGAACGGCCGGCGTGCCCAGCCGCGTCCGGCGTCGAAGCCGTAGCGGCCCGGCCCGGCGAGGACGATCGCCACCACCGCGGTGATCAGGACCGCGAGGTACTCGACGCCGTCCGGGCCGAAGATCGCCAGATAGCCCTCCTGCCGCTGGGCCGAGAGCACCGTGAGCAGGCTGTTGACCAGGTAGGCCAGCGCGCCCGCGGCGGCCAGCGGGGTGAACAGGCCGAGCACCAGCAGCACACCGACCGCGATCTGGGCGCCCGCGCCGACGTAGGTCAGGAGGCCGGCGTGCTGGTAGCCGGCATCCGCCAGGGCGGTCTTGAAGCCGTCGATGCCGCCGCCGCCCCACCACCCGAACGCCTTCTGCAGGCCGTGGGCGATGAAGATCGCGCCGATGCCGACGCGCAAGAGCAGCAGGCCGAGATCCTGGGTGCCGCGCCGGGCTGCGGCCTTGGCACGCTCCTCGGCGTCGATCGGATCGATCTCCATCGGCTCGGCCAGCGCGTGACCCGCGGTGGAGTGCGGCTGCACGTACGGCAGCGGCTCCGGATCGTGCAGCAGGCTGTACCCGTTGGCCGGCGCCGGGGCGGGCGCGGGGACCGGCGCAGGCGGGATGTCCGAGCCGTAGTGCGGGATCTTGGTGGTCTCGAAGTCGCCACCGTAGGTGGCCGAGGGCAGGTCGTCTTCCGGGTCGACCAGCTGGGCCGACGCCGGCCGGGCCGACGGGTCGTCCGGGCGTTGCCAGCGAGGATCGGGGCCTTGACTCGTCACGACAGCCAGCGTAAGTGCAACTCGGCGCAAAGCTGGGATTTGAGCGGCGCTTCCGCCGGGCAATATCGCCTGATTGGGGCCGTCGTCAAGGGCCGGGCCACGAGCGGGGCCACGGGCCTGCGGCCGCGCTCGTGGCGAACCCGGTCGTCCTGTCCGTACCCTGTCGGGCATGCGAGTGCGCCGGCCGATCCAGGGGGTGCTGGCCGCGCTGTGCGCGGCGGCGATCCTCGCGTCGGGCTGTGCGCGGTTCAACGATGCGATCTCGCAGCCGTTCACGACCGCGCCGGAGATGGCTCCCGGGCCGACCTCCACCCCGCCCCCGCCGCCGCCGCTGCCGCCCAAACCGTTCCCCAAGGCCTGCCCGGCGCCCGGCGTCATGCAGGGCTGCCTGGAGAGCACCAGCGGGCTGATCATGGGCCCGGACAGCAAGACCGCCCTGGTGGCCGAGCGCACCACCGGCGCGGTCAAGGAAGTCTCGGTCAGCGCCGAACCGAAGGTGAAGATGGTCATCCCGGTCGACCCGTCCGGCGACGGCGGCCTGATGGACATCGTGCAGTCGCCCACCTTCTCCCAGGACCGGCTGACGTACGCCTACATCAGCACGCCGACCGACAACCGGGTGATCCGCGTCGCCGAGGGCGACACCCCGAAGGACATCCTGACCGGCATCCCCAAGGGCGCCGTCGGCAACACCGGTTCGCTGATCTTCACCAGCCCGACGACGCTGGTCGTGCAGACCGGCGATGCCGGCAATCCGGCGCTGGCGGCGGATCCGAAGTCGTTGGCCGGCAAGGTGATCCGCATCGAGCAGCCGACGACGGTGGGTCAGGCGCCGCCGACCACCGCGCTCACCGGGATGGGCGCCGCCGGGGGCATGTGCATCGACCCCACCGATGATTCGCTGTTCATCACCGACCGCACGCCGGCCGGGGACCGCCTGCAGCGCATCGGGCCGGACGCCAAGGTGTCCACGGTGTGGACCTGGCCGAACCGGCCCGGCGTGGCCGGTTGCGCGGCGCTCGACGGAACGATCCTGGTGAACCTGGTCAACACCAAGCAGACGGTCGCGGTGCGCCTGGCGCAGGGCACCGGCGCGGTCACCGGGGACCCGGAGGTGGTCCGCCAGGACACGCACGGCCACGCCTGGGCCCTGCAGGTGTCGCCGGACGGAAACATCTGGGGCGCAACGGTCAACCGCACCGCCGGTGATCCGGAGAAGCTCGACGACGTCGTGTTCCCGCTCTTCCCGCAGGGCGGTGGGTTCCCCCGCAGCAACGCCGACAACACCTGAGTCCGGCGCGCTACTCGACGGCGAGTTCCAGATACTCGTAGCGCCGCGCCAGCACGCTGGGCAGCCACGGGCCCACCTCCGCGGCCTCGAGCCGAGTGGTGCGCTCGAGCAGCATCGGCAGCACGGTCATGGCCTCCAGCCGGGCCAGCGGCGCGCCGAGGCAGAAGTGCACTCCCTTGCCGAAGGTCAGGTGGCCCTTGATGGTCGGCCGGTCCAGCCGGAACTCGTCGGGCGCCTCGACGTGGGCCGGGTCGCGGTTGGCCGCACCCCACAGCAGCAGCACCATCGAATCGGCGGGCAGGTCCACACCGGCGACTCGGGTGTCGCGCAGCACGTGGCGGTAGTGGGCGCGGAACGGCGGTTCGAGGCGCAGGGTCTCCTCGACGAAGGCGCCCATCAGCTCCGGGTGTTCACGCAGCCGGCGTTGGACATCCGGTTTGCCGGTAAGCATCCCCACCGCGGTGCCGAGCAGCGACGCGGTGGATTCGCCGCCCGCGCTGAACAGCGACACCAGGATCAGCTGAGCGGTGAATTGATCGATGACCCCGGTGCGGCACGCGCCGGCCAACTCGCTGACCAGGTCGTCGCGCGGGTGGTCGGCGGCGTCGCGCAGCTGCTCGACGATGTAGGCGCTCAGATCGGTGATCGCCGCCATCGAGGCCGCCAGCTCGTCGGTCGACATCAATCCGTCGAGCAACTGGGTGCTGGCATACCCCCAGTGGGCCAGCTGGTCGGCGTCGTCGTCGGGCACCCCGATCAGCCGGGCGACGACCATCATTGGCAGCCGGTTGGCGACGGCGTCCATCCACTCGATGCGGCCGTCGACAATGCCTGTCGCCCAGAGCTTTTCGAAGATCTCCACGATCAGTGGCTCGAACGCGCGCACCCGTTTCGCGGTGAACTGCGACAGCAGCAGCCTGCGATGCGCCGCGTGCACCGGGTCGTCGGCGGTGACCAGGATGTGCGTGCGGCCACCGACCTTGTCCATCGGGAACGCCGCCACCCCGCCGTCGGCGGTGTAGGTCATCGTGGCGGTCAGGTTCGACGAGAAGTCCGCCGGCCGGCTGACGACCTCGGTGATGGCATCCCGGTTGCACACCAGGTAGAAGCCCGAGTCCCCGACCCGGTGCACCGGTCCGGCCGCGCGCAGCCGGTCATAGAGCGGGTAGGGATCCTGGATCGCCCGGGTCCCGAAGAACTCGGCCGGGTCCACCACCGGGGTGCTCACCCGATCAGGCCGACCAGGCCGGGGTCGAAGGTGGCCCGCGCGGCCACCGAGGCAGCGGCCGCCGAAACGACCAGTGCCGCATCACCTTCGTGGCCCTTGGGGAACACGATCTCGGCGCTGTCGGGGTCTTCCCGGTGTGCCATCAGCCAATCGTAGAGCAGCCAGTCGACCGCGCAGGTCACCGCGAGCGGATCGGCATCGGACGACCGCGCCGCCGACACCACCGACTGCAGCGCGTCGCGGTGTTCGACGCGGGCCGCCTCCTTGTTCACCCCGGAACTGTCGAACAACAGCATCGAGAGAGTGAGCGGAAAGCGTTGGCCCGCCTCGGTTCGCACCACCCAGCGGCCACCCTTCCACAGCCGGTCCGGGTCGACCTGGTGAAACTCACCGAACCCGCCGATCACCCCGACCGACGGGTCGTCGAGCTCGCCGTCGAACGGCGCGGGGCCGAGCAGACCCAGCGGCTGGCGTGCCCGAATCGAGAACAGGGCCGCGGTGCCGATGATCTTGCCGGCCCGCAGATCGGCGGCCAGGCCGGTCTTCTCCAGCGCCGCGGCGTATTCGAAGCACAGCCGGTCCAGTACCCGGTGCAACTCCAGCAGGCTGTCGCGCTCGTCGGCATCGGCCGGCGCGCGGCCACCACCCAGGATGTCGCCGAACCGCTGTGCGGCGTCGATGAGCGCGTCGTCGAGGGCCTCGAGGTGGGTGGCCACCAGCCGGTCGGGTTCGTCGTCCTCGGCGACCAACGCCTGCAAGGACGTCGGGGTGCCCGACGGGGTGGCCCAGTAGAAGCCGAGTTGGCCGTCGGACTGGACGATCCGCGGTCTCATCGCTGCCTTCTGCTCTTC
>ERZ724503.951-NODE-951-length-13069-cov-5.094898_pt1 | contig 13069 bp, 10 predicted proteins | sample MGYA00376036_ERZ724503 | MGnify/ENA primary metagenome ERZ724503 (study PRJEB28724, sample SAMN07190885) | wastewater metagenome | isolation source: influent of sewage treatment plant in Hong Hong | place: Hong Kong | collected 2016-03-17 ...
CCACGTTACGACGCAGACGTTTTTGTAATTTGTTCAGGTTGTATTGTTCTTTCTTACTAATTTCTTGATTTTGCGACATTTAAAAGCGACTCAATTCGTTATATGGCATCAGAAGAGTATGCGTCATGCCGGAACGCCCAGCATAAGAAATCTGATATAAAAAACTGTGGCGTGTATGGTACGGATTAGAGGGGAAAATGTCAGCACATTTGCGAAATGAATCAAAAAGCCCGCAGCAATGTGCGGGCGTTAGTGTCAGCGCACAACCAGCACGGAGCACTCTGCGTGACGCACTACAGCTGCGGCGTTGGAACCGAGCAGATAAGTGGTGATATCCGGTCGATGGGAAGCAATGATGATCATATGAGCGGGGATCTTCTTCGCCATTTCCAGAATGCGGTCTTTGGGCGAGCCTTCCTCAACATGGACATGCACTCTGTCGGTTGGCAGTTTAAATTTTTTAATGATCTCTTCCAGTTGCGATTTGGCTTCCGCTTTCAGGTCATCCATTGCCGGTAATTCTGCGGAATACGCTAAACCCAGAGAGGCATAGTAGGGCAGTGAAGGTATTACCGTCAGGAAATGAACCTCTGCATCATCAATCTTTGCCTCTGCCTCAACGTGGCTAATCACGCGTTGAGTTAATTCTGAATCGGAAATATCGATAGGGACAAGAATCGTTCTGTTCATAAAACCTCCTGTTTTAGTATCCGCATAAAGTGTAACGCCAGATGACACTTTTTGTGTAATGACGGAGTTCACATTTTTAATTTAGATCAAAGGAGGAAGAATAAGCAGAAAAAGCCCGCCATAACAGCGGGCAGGAGGATTTAGAACTGATAAACCAGACCTAAAGCGACAATATCATCGGTAGAGATGCCATTGGCAGCGTAGAAACTGTCATCTTCATCCAACAGGTTGATTTTATAGTCAACATAAGTGGACATGTTTTTATTGAAATAGTAAGTCGCGCCAACATCGGCGTATTTAACCAGATCTTTATCATCAACACCTGCCGGGTTGTCTGCACCACCGGCAGCGTGCAGGTCACGGCCTTTAGACATCAGGAAAGAGACTGCCGGACGCAGACCAAAATCAAACTGGTACTGTGCAGTGACTTCAAAGTTCTGGGTTTTGTTTGCAACAGCATAATCGCTGTCGCCAAACGGGGTCATATTACGCGTTTCTGAATACATGGTTGCCAGGTAAATATTGTTAGCATCGTATTTTAGCCCAGCAGTCCACGCGTCTGCTTTATCACCACCCGCCGCAGTATGGTTAACCTGGTCATTGGTGCGGTCAGAAGAGGTGTATGCCGCACCAGCGCTAAAGCCCATGCCTAAATCATATGTTGTGGAAAGACCCCAGCCGTCACCGTTTTCATGGCGAACATCACGTCCGTTGTTGGTGCCTTCCTGACCATTACTGGCACCTTCGTTGTTACCTTGATACTGCACCGCGAAGTTCAGACCATTTACCAGACCGAAGAAATCAGTATTACGATAAGTCGCGACGCCATTGGCTCGACCAGTCATAAAGTTGTCTGCATTGGTATAAGAGTCACCGCCAAATTCAGGCAGCATATCGGTCCAGCCTTCGATGTCGTACATTACGCCATAATTACGTCCGTAATCGAAAGAACCGTAATCTGCAAATTTCAGTCCGGCAAATGCCAGACGGGTCCATGACTGGTTTTTTGAAGATTCAGTGTTGTTTGCCTGAATATTGTATTCCCATTGACCGTAGCCAGTGAGTTGATCGTTAATTTGGGTTTCGCCTTTAAAACCCAGACGCGCATAGCTCTGGTCGCCATCTTTCGCTGAATTATCAGAAAAATAATGCAGGCCATCAACTTTGCCATACAGATCTAATTTGTTGCCGTCTTTATTATAAACTTCGGCTGCATGTGCAGCACCTGCGGCGAGCAGGGCAGGAATTAAAAGTGCCAGTACTTTGCTTTTCATTGAATAAATCCTTTAGTTATTTTATTTGCCTTTTATCCCCATTTCGGGGAGTGAAAACATCCTAAAGGAGAAGTTCAGTTAGCCGATAAATATCATTTGTTACGCCTTAAGTAAAACCTTAATCAAATAATTCCTCTGAAATGATAATAAGTCTGGTGAATGTATCGAAGATAATACATACAAAATAAAAATTATACTTTTAATTTGCTATACGTTATTCTGCGCGGGTTATATGCCTTTATTGTCACAGATTTTATTTTCTGTTGGGCCATTGCATTGCCACTGATTTTCCAACATATAAAAAGACAAGCCCGAACAGTCGTCCGGGCTTTTTTTTTAGAATTGGATAATCCTTATCCAGAGCATTTAATCGGTGTTGCTTTTTTCCGCTTTTCCGGCCATTTGTGCCAGGAAGTCATAGCGTTTTTGCAAATCAGCTGCAGCATCTTTCCATAACTGTTCTGCCACTTCTGGCTGCTGCGAATTCAGCCGACGGAAACGTTGCTCGTGAAGTAACGTTTCTTCCAGTGCTTCTGACGGCGGGCGTGAATCCAAGGCCAGCGGCAGTTTGCCTTCATCGGCACGACGCGGATCAAAGCGATATAGCGGCCAGAAGCCGGTAGCTGTGAGTTGGCGCATCTGGTCGTGGCTGAGTGCCAGATCGTAACCATGCTCTTCACACGGGCTATAAGCAATGATCAGCGATGGCCCCGGATACGCTTCCGCTTCCTGAATCGCTTTCACCGTCTGGTTCAGCTGCGCGCCGAGAGAAATCTGCGCCACATAAACATGACCGTACATCATCATACTGACGCCAAGATCTTTACGCGCTTTACGTTTGCCGTGCTCGCCAAATTTAGTTACTGCACCCAGCGGTGTCGCTTTCGACGCCTGACCACCGGTGTTGGAATAGCATTGCGTATCCAGCACCAGAATGTTGACGTTTTCCGTCAAACTCAATACATGATCCAGACCGCCAAAGCCGATATCGTAAGCCCAGCCATCGCCACCAATCAGCCAGATTGATTTTTCCACCAGTGCATCTGCGTCACGCAGCAGTTCATGTGCTTCGGCAACATCGTTGAGTTGCTGGCGTAAAGCTGCAACCTGTTCACGACGAACCTCTGGCGTGGCGTCTGATTTCAACGCCGTCAGTAATTCCGCCGGGATTTTATCGGCAAATTGATCCAGCAGACGCAGCACGCGGACACGGTGTTGATCGACCGTCAGGCGGAAACCAAGGCCAAATTCGGCATTATCTTCAAATAGAGAGTTCGCCCATGCCGGCCCACGACCGTTGGCATCGGTGGTATACGGTGTAGAGGGCAGGTTACCGCCATAAATTGAAGAACAGCCGGTGGCGTTAGCGATCAACATCCGGTCGCCATAGAGCTGAGTCAGCAATTTAATATACGGCGTCTCGCCACAACCGGAGCAAGCACCTGAATATTCAAACAGCGGTGTAATCAGCTGCGATGTACGAATATCAATACGTTCCAGTTTGCTACGGTCGATTTCTGGCAGGTTGAGGAAGAAATCGTAATTGATTTTCTCTTCTTCGACATGTTCCAGGCGAGACATCATATTGATGGCTTTAATCTCTGGATTCTGACGGTCTTTCGCCGGGCAAACTTCGACGCACAGGTTACAACCGGTGCAATCTTCCGGTGCCACCTGCAAGACATATTTCTGCCCGCGCATATCACGCGATTTCACATCCAGCGAATGCAGGCTGGCAGGGGCGTTTTCCATCGCTTCAGGCGGCACCACTTTTGCGCGAATAGCTGAGTGTGGGCAAGCGGCAACGCAGTGGTTACATTGGGTACAGAGTTCCTCTTTCCAGATGGGGATCTCTTCGGCGATATTGCGTTTTTCCCAGCGAGTGGTGCCCATCGGCCAGGTGCCGTCTGGCGGCAGCGCCGAAACGGGGAGGGCATCACCAAGCCCGGCGAGCATCGCCGCGGTTACGGTTTTCACGAAATCAGGGGCGGCATCGGAAACCACTGGCGGTCGATTGGCGCTGTGCGGATTTACCGGTTGCAACGGAACTTCTTCTACGGATTCACGCGCCAGCGCCAGAGCCTGCCAGTTGCGTTCCACCAGATCCTGGCCTTTGCTACTGTAACTTTTGGCAATCGCACCCTGCAATTCTGCGAGGGCGCTATCGCCAGGCAGAATTTGCGTCAGATGGAAAAAAGCCATCTGCATGACGGTATTAATACGGGCCGCCAGGCCACATTCGCGGGCGATTTTCGCCGCGTTAATCACATAGAAGCGCGCTTTTTTCTGGTTTAACACGGCCTGAACTTCTTGCGGCAAGCGCGACCACACTTCATCTGCGCTGTACGGCGTGTTGAGCAGGAAAATGCCGCCAGGTTTTAAACGCTCAGCCATCTGATATTTATCGATAAACTGCAACTGGTGGCAGCCAACAAAATCAGCCTGGGAAATGAGATAAGCGGAACGAATCGGCTGTTCGCTCACGCGAAGGTGAGAAACCGTCAGGCCGCCCGCCTTTTTGGAGTCGTAAACAAAATAGCCCTGTGCGTACCACGGCGTGGAATTACCGATAATCTTGATATTGTTTTTGGTCGCGGAAACGCTGCCATCACTACCAAGGCCATAAAACAAGGCTTCCAGTTTCGCCGAGTTTGGCAGGGTGTTTTCCGGCAACGGCAGTGACAGATTGGTCACATCATCGTAAATACCAACCGTAAAGCGCGCTTTCGGTTTAGCCGCGTTGAGCTCGGCAAATACCGCCAGTACACAGTCTGGGCCAAATTCTTTGGATGAAAGACCATAGCGCCCACCAATGACACGGGGCAGAGTTTCGCGCTCGCCATTATTAAAGGCTTCTGCCAGTGCGGTCATTACATCCAGATAGAGCGGTTCTGCCTGGGCACCGGGTTCTTTGGTTCTGTCCAGTACCGCCACGCTGCGTACGGATCCCGGCAGAGCTTGCAGTAAATGTTTAGCGGAGAAGGGGCGGTACAGGCGAACTTTCAGCACGCCAACTTTTTCGCCACGGGTTAGCAATTCATCAACCACTTCTTCACAGGTGCCAATGGCAGAGCCCATCAGGATAATCACCCGTTCCGCTTGCGGATGCCCGTAATATTCAAACGGCTGATACTGACGACCTGTCGCGGCAGAGAAATCATTCATCGCCTGTTCAACATGGTCATAGACCGCGTTGTACCATGGGTTGGTGGCTTCGCGAGACTGGAAATAAGTGTCAGGATTGGCGGACGTACCGCGGATCACCGGATGTTCCGGGTTGAGCGCCCGGGCGCGATGAGCATCAATTTCGGCCTGCGGCATGAGATCAAGAATAGTGTCATCGGCCAGCGGGACAATTTTATTGATTTCGTGGGACGTGCGGAAACCATCAAAGAAATGAATAAATGGCACGCGGCTTTTCAGCGTCGCGATTTGCGAAATGAGAGCAAAGTCTTGCGCTTCCTGGACGTTTGCTGCACACAACATCGCGCAACCCGTCTGGCGCACCGCCATAACGTCGGAATGATCGCCAAAAATAGAGAGTGCATGTGTGGCAACGGTACGTGCCGCTACATGCAGGACAAACGGTGTTAGTTCGCCTGCCAGTTTGTACAGCGTCGGGATCATCAGCAGCAAACCCTGCGATGACGTAAACGATGTTGAAAGGGCACCCGTCTGCAAAGCGCCATGCACGGTAGCGATAGCACCCGCTTCCGACTGCATTTCAACCACGCGTGGTGTGTCTCCCCAAACGTTCTTTAAGCCGTTTCCGGCCCAGGCATCAGCCTGTTCTGCCATCGTGGAACTGGGGGTAATAGGGTAGATGGCGATAACTTCACTGGTGCGAAACGCCACCGAAGCAACCGCGCCATTACCGTCAATAGTAATCATATGACACCCTTACATTGCGCAAATGAGGGGCGCACGAAATTGCTGCGCGCCCAGTAGTAATCCTTCAATTTTAGCAAATGGCTTTCTTCTGCATTTTCGCTTTTGTGTCCCCCACATCAGCGTAATGAATGTTTTGATCAAACAGAGGGCAAAAAAATAGCCATAAAAAAGTAAAAATGCGGGGCAACGCGCAGGACAGCTCTCGACGCCGCCCTCTGTGCTGCCTATTATTTATGGCGGTGTCGTTTGGCTTGAAGATCAGAGGAAGAAAAGATGCGAGCAGCGTTTTGGGTAGGGTGTGCCGCTTTATTGTTGTCGGCGTGTAGTAGTGAACCTGTTCAGCAGGCGACTGCGGCGCACGTAGCGCCAGGTTTAAAAGCGTCGATGTCCAGTAGTGGAGAAGCAAATTGTGCAATGATCGGCGGTTCGCTTTCTGTTGCCCGTCAACTGGATGGTACGGCGATTGGGATGTGTGCATTACCCAACGGCAAACGCTGTAGCGAACAGTCACTTGCCGCCGGGAGCTGTGGCAGCTATTAATTCATTAAATCCGCCAGCTTATAAGTTAATGTCTGTTTCGCGGTCGCCAGCGTTAACTGGTTCGCGGTCAGATCCACTTGTGCACCTTCTTTCAGCATTTCGCTAATGGTGTTATCGAGTTCATTAAGCTGCGGGTTAGCGCACATCATACGGGTCATTGCCAGCCCTTTGGCTGTCAGTTCACCATTAGACAGTTTGCCTTCACCGCTAAAGCGGTTACACATGCTGCCGGAAATCATCATTTTTTCACCAAAGCTGATTTCTGGCGGATTTTTATCGCTGGTCACGGGCTTACCGTTTACGCTTTCCAGCACAAAGCGATGATGCTGTAGCTGTTCTGGCGTAACAGCAATTTTGTCATTACTTACACATCCCGCCATCAGCAGGCTTAGCGCAACAAACGCGGCTACTTTCTTCATTGTGGTTCTCAATTACAGTTTCTGACTCAGGACTATTTTAAGAATAGAGGATGAAAGGTCTTTGGGGATTATCTGAATAAGCTCCCCTGGAATGCAGGGGAGCGGCAAGATTAAACCAGTTCGTTCGGGCAGGTTTCGCCTTTTTCCAGATTGCTTAAGTTTTGCAGCGTAGTCTGAGAAATACTGGTCAGAGCTTCTGCTGTCAGGAATGCCTGGTGCCCGGTAAACAGCACGTTGTGGCAGGCAGACAGGCGACGGAATACGTCATCCTGAATTACGTCGTTGGATTTATCTTCAAAGAACAGATCGCGTTCGTTCTCATACACGTCCATACCCAACGAACCAATTTTCTGATTTTTCAGCGCTTCAATTGCTGCCTGAGAATCAATCAATGCACCGCGACTGGTATTGACGATCATCACGCCATTTTTCATCTGATCGAAGGCGGCTTCGTTCAACAGATGGTAGTTTTCCGGTGTCAGCGGGCAGTGCAGAGAGATAACGTCTGATTCAGAGAACAGGGTTGGCAGATCGACATACTCCACACCGAGTTCCAGCGCCGCTGCACTTGGATACGGATCGAACGCCAGCAGACGCATACCAAAACCTTTCAGAATGCGCAGCATCGCCACACCGATTTTACCGGTACCGATAACGCCTGCCGTTTTGCCATACATAGTAAAGCCGGTCAGACCTTCCAGAGAGAAGTTAGCGTCACGGGTACGCTGATACGCGCGGTGAATACGGCGGTTCAGCGTCATCATCATACCGATGGCGTGTTCAGCAACGGCCTCTGGATCATAGGCTGGAACACGGACTACTTTCAGCCCCAGTTCTTTTGCCGCGTCAAGGTCGACGTTATTGAAACCGGCACAGCGCAGGGCGATATATTTAACGCCGTGCTTTTTCAGCTCTTCCAGCACCGGGCGGCTGCCGTCATCGTTTACGAAAATACATACCGCTTCGCAGCCATTGGCAGTTTTAGCGGTTTTTTCCGTCAGCAGAAAGTCAAAAAATTCCAGCTCAAAGCCAAAGGACTCGTTCACCTGTTGCAGGTACTTCTTGTCGTACTGTTTTGTGCTATAAACGGCGAGTTTCATAAGACTTTCTCCAGTGATGTTGAATCACATTTAAGCTACTAAAAATATTTTACAAAATTTCAAATATAATTGAAAGCTATGGCGATATTGAAAAATTCATCAACAACTATGCTTAGTGTAGGCGCAACCTTCAACTGAACGGTTAAACATGCCACAATACCCGTATTGAATGCTTAATTTTTCGCTAAATCAGGATATTAACTACCCATGCTGGGTAAATATAAAGCCGTTCTCGCGCTGTTATTACTGATTATTCTTGTGCCGTTGACGCTGCTGATGACGCTCGGGCTGTGGGTTCCCACGCTGGCGGGCATCTGGCTACCGCTCGGGACACGTATTGCATTAGATGAAAGCCCACGCATTACGCGTAAAGGTTTAATCATTCCCGATCTCCGTTATCTGGTGGGAGATTGTCAGCTTGCGCATATCACCAACGCCAGCCTTTCACATCCCAGCCGCTGGTTATTGAACGTCGGCACGGTAGAACTTGATTCTGCTTGTCTGGCGAAATTGCCGCAGACGGAGCAATCGCCAGCTGCTCCAAAAACCCTCGCGCAGTGGCAGTCCATGCTGCCTAACACCTGGATCAATATCGATAAACTGATTTTTTCTCCCTGGCAGGAATGGCAGGGAAAACTCTCTCTCGCATTAACCTCTGATATCCAGCAACTGCGTTATCAGGGCGAAAAAGTTAAATTTCAAGGCCAGCTGAAAGGGCAACAACTTACAGTCAGCGAACTGGATGTCGTCGCGTTTGAAAATCAGCCGCCGGTTAAACTGGTGGGGGAATTTACTATGCCGCTCGTGCCGGATGGACTTCCTGTAAGTGGGCATGCTACTGCGACGTTAAACTTGCCGCAGGAACCGTCACTGGTGGATGCAGAGCTGGACTGGCAGGAAAATAGCGGGCAATTGATTGTGCTGGCACGGGATAACGGCGATCCGTTGCTCGATTTGCCGTGGCAAATTACTCGTCAACAATTGACCGTAAGCGATGGTCGCTGGAGCTGGCCGTATGCAGGTTTTCCTTTGAGTGGCCGACTGGGTGTCAAAGTCGACAACTGGCAGGCAGGGCTCGAGAACGCTCTGGTCAGCGGACGACTGAGTGTGCTGACCCAGGGGCAAGCGGGTAAAGGCAACGCGGTGCTTAATTTTGGCCCAGGAAAATTAAGCATGGATAACAGTCAGCTGCCTCTGCAGCTGACCGGTGAAGCGAAACAGGCGGACCTCATTTTATATGCCCGTTTACCTGCGCAGCTAAGCGGAAGTCTGACTGACCCAACGCTGGCCTTTGAGCCTGGCGCGTTACTTCGTTCAAAGGGAAGAGTCATTGATTCGCTGGACATCGATGAAATCCGCTGGCCTTTAGCGGGTGTAAAAGTCACCCAACGTGGTGTTGACGGACGTTTGCAGGCCATCTTGCAGGCGCATGAAAATGAACTGGGCGATTTCGTGCTGCATATGGATGGGCTGGCGAATGATTTTCTCCCTGACGCTGGCCGCTGGCAGTGGCGCTACTGGGGAAAAGGGAGTTTTACACCGATGAATGCCACCTGGGATGTCGCAGGAAAAGGTGAGTGGCATGACAGCACGATTACGCTGACCGATCTCTCCACCGGTTTCGACCAGTTACAATACGGTACGATGACGGTAGAAAAGCCGCGATTAATTCTCGACAAGCCCGTCGTCTGGGTACGTGACGCACAGCATCCCTCCTTCAGCGGCGCGCTGTCACTGGACGCCGGGCAAACGCTGTTCACTGGCGGCAGTGTGTTACCGCCATCAACCTTAAAATTTAGCGTCGATGGGCGCGATCCGACGTATTTCCTCTTTAAAGGCGATTTACATGCTGGTGAGATTGGCCCGGTTCGGGTAAATGGTCGCTGGGACGGTATTCGTCTGCGCGGTAACGCCTGGTGGCCTAAACAATCACTGACTGTATTCCAGCCGCTGGTGCCACCCGACTGGAAGATGAACTTACGCGATGGTGAACTGTATGCTCAGGTTGCATTTTCAGCTGCGCCTGAACAAGGATTCCGCGCGGGGGGGCACGGCGTATTGAAAGGCGGTAGTGCCTGGATGCCAGATAATCAGGTTAACGGTGTCGATTTTGTCCTGCCTTTCCGTTTTGCCGATGGAGCCTGGCATCTGGGGACTCGCGGCCCCGTTACGTTGCGAATTGCCGAAGTGATTAATCTGGTGACAGCGAAAAATATTACGGCTGATTTGCAAGGGCGTTATCCGTGGACTGAAGAAGAACCCTTGCTGTTGACTGATGTTAGCGTCGATGTGTTAGGCGGTAACGTACTGATGAAACAATTACGTATGCCGCAACATGACCCGGCGCTGTTGCGGCTGAATAATCTCTCATCCAGCGAACTGGTTAGCGCCGTCAATCCGAAACAATTCGCCATGTCCGGGGCATTTAGTGGTGCATTGCCGTTATGGCTAAACAACGAAAAATGGATAGTGAAAGATGGTTGGCTGGCAAATAGCGGGCCAATGACCTTGCGGCTGGATAAAGACACCGCAGATGCGGTGGTGAAAGACAATATGACTGCGGGTTCAGCAATTAACTGGTTGCGCTATATGGAAATTAGCCGTTCATCGACAAAAATTAATTTAGATAATCTCGGTTTATTAACCATGCAGGCCAACATTACAGGTACCAGTCGCGTTGATGGTAAAAGCGGTACGGTAAACCTTAATTACCATCATGAAGAGAATATTTTTACGCTGTGGCGCAGTTTACGCTTTGGCGATAATCTCCAGGCATGGTTGGAGCAGAACGCACGTCTGCCGGGAAATGACTGTCCGCAAGGAAAAGAGTGTGAGGAAAAACAATGAAAATTTTACTGGCTGCGTTGACGTCATCTTTTATGCTGGTTGGCTGTACGCCTCGCATTGAAGTCGCTGCACCTAAGGAACCGATCACTATCAATATGAACGTTAAAATTGAGCATGAGATCATCATCAAGGCAGACAAAGATGTCGAAGAGCTGCTTGAAACTCGTAGCGATCTTTTCTGAGGCGATGATGAAGAAAACATTACTTCTTTGTGCGTTTCTTGTTGGGCTGGTAAGCAGCAATGTAATGGCATTGACTCTGGATGAAGCCAGAACTCAGGGGCGGGTAGGTGAAACATTTTATGGTTATCTGGTTGCGCTGAAAACGGATGCTGAAACAGAGAAATTAGTAGCCGACATTAATGCCGAACGTAAAGCGAGTTACCAACAACTGGCAAAGCAAAATAATGTGTCGGTAGATGATATCGCGAAACTCGCCGGGCAAAAGCTCGTAGCTCGGGCCAAACCGGGGGAATATGTACAAGGGATAAACGGTAAATGGGTGCGAAAATTTTAATAGCAAAACCGCAATATCGGGATAACGCTACAGGAGAAGGCGATTGATCTATTTTCCTGAAACAAGGTGAATATTCAAAAACTCCTGTCAAATTGCCTTTTGCCCTGAAAAATGCATAGTCAAATATCTGTTTTAACTAATTGGCGTTGCAGTACACACAACGCCAATTAGTTAGCGGAATTTACGTCGATACTCGCCTGGCGTCATCCCAAAGCGTTGCTTAAATACCGTTGAAAAATGACTCTGGTCAGAAAATCCCCAATGAAAGCCGATGCCTGCCAGTTTTTCATCATCTGCGGCATGGCGAATCGCATCTGCACAAAAATCGAGACGACGGTTACGAATATATTGCGCGACCACCAAACCTTTATCGGCAAACATTCGGTACAAACTACGTACTGACATACCTGTATCTCCGACTATCCACTCCGGGCGTAATATCTCTTCGCGAATATTATCGTCTATCAACGTAACCACTTTTTGAAACTGACGTTCACGACGAGGTTGAACAGATTCCCGCTGATGAAGTACCGGGCGCAGCAGACACACCATCGCCTGTAGCGCAGCTTCACTTTCTGTTTCAGAAAGTGCCGGATTATTCATGCTCTCCTGTAACAGGCGATGACTGAGTTGCACCATGGGTAAGTCAGCGTCCAGTCTTTCTGCGCAGACAGGTTTTTGATGGGGAAAATATTGTTCCAGCAGAGTGCGTGGCAAAAGTAATGAAATCTGTTTAGAAGACTCCTGCCAGTAAAGCGAACAGGGGCGTGAGGCATCGAGTAACGTAATATCGCCAGCGCCAATCTGCACCTGACGCTCATCCTGCTCCATTATTGCCTGACCACTAAGCTGAAAAACGGTGTAAAACCAGGCATCGTCGCTGCCTTTTACTTCCTGCCAGGTGCGGGATAAATTCACCCCGCTGGTTGTCACGGTACTCAGCTTTAGTCCTTTGGCAAAATGCGTGTCCAGTACACCCGTGTAACGCTCAGTCAGCAGGCGTCCGGTAAAATTTCCGCATACCTGATTGATTTGGGAAAGCCATTGCTGAAACTCATTATCCACTGCGGGGTTCATGGCACGTTTTCGCTCTGTGAAATGTATTTTTATTGTTGCATTTGTGTTGCAATAAACGAAGCTAATGAGCCTGACTATAGGAAATAAGTCTTGTCAGGCATAGAGACATAAGCGGTTATTGTCACGATTTGCGGAGCTTGTCACAGCTGACAAAGCGAATGTCACAGCGAAAAAAGTGACTTTTCTTGTCGCTGCGTACACTGAAATCACACTGGGTAAATAATAAGGAAAAGTGATGACAGAGCCGCATGTAGCAGTATTAAGCCAGGTCCAACAGTTTCTCGATCGTCAACACGGTCTTTATATTGATGGTCGTCCTGGCCCCGCACAAAGTGAAAAACGGTTGGCGATCTTTGATCCGGCCACCGGGCAAGAAATTGCGTCTACTGCTGATGCCAACGAAGCGGATGTAGATAACGCAGTCATGTCTGCCTGGCGGGCCTTTGTCTCGCGTCGCTGGGCCGGGCGATTACCCGCAGAGCGTGAACGTATCCTGCTACGTTTTGCCGATCTGGTGGAGCAGCACAGTGAGGAGCTGGCGCAACTGGAAACCCTGGAGCAAGGCAAGTCAATTGCCATTTCCCGTGCTTTTGAAGTGGGCTGTACGCTGAACTGGATGCGTTATACCGCCGGGTTAACGACCAAAATCGCGGGTAAAACGCTGGACTTGTCGATTCCCTTACCCCAGGGGGCGCGTTATCAGGCCTGGACGCGT
>ERZ724503.955-NODE-955-length-13040-cov-8.062765_pt1 | contig 13040 bp, 16 predicted proteins | sample MGYA00376036_ERZ724503 | MGnify/ENA primary metagenome ERZ724503 (study PRJEB28724, sample SAMN07190885) | wastewater metagenome | isolation source: influent of sewage treatment plant in Hong Hong | place: Hong Kong | collected 2016-03-17 ...
CATCTTTTGCAATTATTGGTTCTAAGTCTTCATCTTTTCCGTGTTTTGAAACATAATCAAATGCCCATTTTGAATTTGTTTTGGCTATTTCTTTTTCATGTGAATACATTGTTACATCAGGATACTTTAAATCTCCATCATAATAATTCCACAAATTCATAATTATCCTTCATAGTTGCAAATTAATTTACCGTCTAAATAAAAATCTTTCTTTAAAATATCGTGAGTATATTTTTTTGAATAATATTCATCTTTTGCTATTTCTGGTTCACCTAATTTAAATGGACCTTCTAATATATCAAACGCATATAAATATGAATAATATGAATCTTTTGCAATTGCAGGTTCACCTAATGGAAATTTATCTTTTAATATATATTTTGCATACCAAAATGCATATACACTATCTTTTGCAATTGCCTTTTCTCCTAATTTAAATTCATCACTTAAAACTTCATCAGCATACATGTATGAATATTTTGCATCTTTCGCAATAATCGGTTCTAATTCTTTATCTTTCCCGTGCTCTGAAGTATATTCATATGCCCATTTTGAATTTGTTTTGGCTATTTCTTTTTCATATGAATAATCAAACATGTTAAAATATTTTAAATCTCCATCATAATATTGCCATAAATTCATAATTAACCTTCATATTTGCAAATTAATTTGCCATCTAAATAGAAATCTTTCATTAAAACATATTTTGCATAATAATATGAAAACATTTTGTTTTTTGCTATTGCAGGTTCACCTAATGGAAATGGCCCTTTTAAAACTTCATTAGCATATCGATATGATAAATCATATCTTTTTGAAATTTCATGTTCACCTAATGGGAATGGTTTTTTAATAATACATGCATATCTATATGCTAAATAACTACTTTTTGCAATTGCTGGTTCTAAATCTTCATCTTTACCGTGTTTTGAAGCATATTCAAATGCCCAATTTGGATTTGTTTTGGCTATTTCTTTTTCATGTGAATGATTGTTTAAATCAGGATATTTTAAATCCCCGTTATAATATTGCCATAAATTCATTTGTTATCCTTCATATTTGCAAATAAGTTTACCGTCTAATACAAAATCTTTCTTTAACACATCTTGCGTATATTTTTCTGAATAATATTCATCTTTAGCAATTGCCGGTTCTCCCAACTTAAATGGTTTTCCCTTTAATACATATTTTGAATAGTGATATGAATAATATTCATCTTTAGCAATTGCCGGTTCTCCTAATGGAAATGACCCATGTAAAATATGTAACGCATAATGATATGATTGTTCAGTATTTTTTGCAATTGTTGGTTCTCCCAATGGAAATGGTTTCTTTAATATACGTCTTGCATATTCATATGAATAATATGAATCTTTTGCAATTGTTGGTTCACATAATGGAAATGGTTTTTTTAAAATAAATTCAGAATATGAATACGCATATTCTGCAATTGTTGCAATTGCTTTTTCACCTAATGGAAATGGACCCTTTAATATATTTCTTGCATATCGGTATGAATAGTTTGCATCTTTTGCAATAATCGGTTCTAATTCTTTATTTTTACCATGTTTTAATGTATATTTAAATGCCCATTTTACATTTGTTTTGGCTATTTCAATTTCATGTAAATGATTGCTTAAATCAGGATATTTTAAATCCCCGTTATAATATTGCCATAAATTCATTTGTTATCCTTTAAAAGTTAATATATAAATCATCTACTACATTAAATTCAATGTAATAAACTTTTGCAACACATACTAATGTATGATCATCTAATTCAATCATATCAATAGCTTCTAATCTAACACGTGGATCATGTGATATTACTTTGGTAACATCATCTAAAATAACTTGTCTAGAATTTTCATCACCTAATTCAAATGCCATAATTGGAATTCGTGTTCCATAATCAATTTGATGTATTTTTTCACCAATTGATGTATAAATTTCATTTGTCAAATCATGTGCTATTAATGGGACATCATGTAACTTAAATGATGTCCCATTCATTTCATAACCGTTGGTACTAAAACCTGTATAACGTGCCATATTCATCCTTGATAATTTGAATTTCTTTTGGTAGGGGCAATTGTTTCATCTTTTGTTCTATCACCCCATGGCTCTTTAGCAGTTCGATTCATTTTTGCTTGTAATGATGCACCTGAACTACCGGAATTTTCCATATTTGATAATACTTTTGCAGGTTCAGCATTCATAGGTGCTGGTTGAATAAAGGAATTACCTTTTACAGTGGCATTAAAATTAGCAGTATTTGCTTGACCAATAATATCTTCAGCTTTAATATAAACGTTAGCATCTGAATGAATATAAGTTGATCCTGATATAGAACGAACATGAACATTATCTTTGCCATTAATAATAACTGAATCATTAACAGATCGAATTTCACATGCATTTACAGATTCAACTCTCATTTTACTACTGCTTGAACCTTCTTCTTCAGGCCAATTATAAACTGCACCTTTTACATCATCAGCTTTTGAAACTTCAGGAGTAGCTTCAGCACGCGGACCATTAGTTGTTTTAAAACTCAAATCACGGGAAGCTAATAAATTGATATTTCCGTGTGTAGAAACACATTTGATTTGTGATTTAGCAGATAATTGAATAGAACCTTGCTCACTAACAATATTAACTCGTTTAGCGGCACTTAAATTCAAATTTTCATTTGAATGAATGTTTACATCATTATTACCAGTTATATTTAATTTTGAATCACTATAAACATTAATTGTTCCGTTTTCATCAAGTTCAATCCATGATTTACCTTTAGCAGTTGAAACATATATTCGTTCATTTGTATCATCTAATATTATTTGATGGCCAGCAGTTGTTCTAAACCGCATACGACAGTAACTAGGAATATCAGACATTGTAAAATAATGTTTACCAGGTGATGTTAAACATATGATTTGTGAATCTGATTTTTCTTTTTCATGTAATTTTGGTGCATAACCATTATCAATTTTTGTTTTATCTTTTACTTGATCTTTATTTGTTGGATGTGAAACTGAACGTTCATATGCACCAATTGTTTTAAAATTCTTAGAATCTTCCCAATGTCCTGCATCTTTTGCAACTTTACGATATGTGGAAATTTCAGATTGTGGATATGCACCAGATTCATCAATTTCTGTTTTTATTCCATCAATACCAGCTGGTAATGTTCGATTATGTTCAGGCATATAAACACATCCAAACCAAACTCTCATATTTGGATTCCCATCAATACATGTGACTAATACTTGTGCACCATTTTTTGGAACTGCCCAAAAACCATATGCTGTAATTCCATCAATTTGTTCTTCATCTCGACCAACTTTATTGTTTGCATTTACTCCACCAAAAGGTGATGCATACATACACCATGGTAAATCTTCAATATCAAAATCTTCATCATCTAATGATGGAATATAAACCTTTAATCTTCCATGTTCTGCTGGATCTGAATTGTCTTTAACAATACCAATAGTAATATTCGAAGATATATTATGCGGTAATCCAGCAAAACTTCTGTTTGGTTCTCGGCTCATAAATTACTCCAAACTTAAATCATTATCATATGCAGTATTTTGATATTGTCTTATTTTTTGAATATATCCATTATTTCGTAATGCTTTAAATGTTAAATTTTCTACTGAAAATTCACCTTCTCTAGATAATCCCGCAGAACGCATTTTTGAAAGTTTATCAAGTAATTCTTGAATATCTTCAGGATCATTTGTTTTTGAATTAATCATTGAATCAATTTCAGATGCTAATTCTTTAACTTTTGATTGTACTGATATAGAATCAAATGTAATGTGTTTGAATGTAGGTTTTGAAATCCATTTATCATTTTGTAATGAATATGAACCTGAATCAGTTACTAATTCTTCATGACATGTTGTTACATAAACTTCAACATCAAACCCATAAATCTTAATATCGTGTCTATCATTCCATAATGATTTTTTAGCTTGTAAACAATCTTCAAAATCAGTTAAACAATCAATACAACTATCAATTTCATCAGGATTTAATGTTAAATGAATATCAATATCACTAAGCTCTGTCCAATTAAAATTTGCATTACTTCCTGTTAATACAAAATCAATCATATGGTTTATTTTCAAATTGAGTGTATTTGCAAAATCATTACCAATTTTAATTAAACGATTACGAACTTCCGGTTTCAATTTATATTCACCACCTACTGAATCCCAAATCGCAGGATTTAAAGTGTTATGATATTCAATTTTTAATTGCATTTCAGATTCTAAAAAAGTTTTAAATTTCATTTTAACTGATTCCTTGGCGTTCAGCCATTTCACTTGCTGTTACAGATAACTGTTGAATAAATTTTCCATTTTCAAATATGTTTGTAATTGTTACTAATTCATACCAACCTGTATAATAAAATGGAATATAACGTCCAGTATCACCTAATGGCATTCTAATATTAACTTTTACCCAAACACCTTCAACTGCTAATGTTGGATCAAAAGAACCATCAGGATATGCACAACACAGGTTTAATAAATCTAAATGACCGCGAATAGTAAATGTTTGTTGATTACGTCCACCTGCTGATACAAATTCACTAACAGTAGATAAAGCAATTTTTGATTCAACAACATTTTTATATGCATAATCATTAAATGCATTTGCATCTGAATTAGAACGTGTTAATGGTGGCGCAATATCATTTTCTTTTAAATTTAAAACAGTTGCTTTTTCTGGTTCATTTGCTTCTAATTTCTTTTTAGTAACATCAATATGAATTAAATCTAATTGATACACCTTTTTATTTGAATTTGGCATTTGACCTGTCATATTAGTATTTTTATCAAGGCTTGTTGTAGAATGATTTGCTAAATATGATGTCATTGTATCAAATACAACTTCATAATTCATAACATCTACGTTTTTACCTGGATCAGAAAAATAAAAATCAAATACAAATCTATTAGAACTTCCACCTTCATATAACTTAATATCAAATATGACTTCTATATAATCATCTCTTGGATAAACACGTGGAATAATAATTGGCATAAATGCATCCGGATGAAATTCCTTTTTATATGTTCCATTTGATTTTGCAATTTTTGATACAATATCAGGAGAACGTAATAAAATTTGTGTTAAATGATTGCTAATTTCAACCTTTGGATCAAATCGAAATTGTGTAGGTGATTCTGCAGAAAAATTAGAATTTGTTACACCTTTAACATCACCATTTAATCTATCATCACAAATAATTTTGTATTTGATTTTTTTAGATGCTCGTGAATCAAGTTTATTAGCATATGTATTTTCATATATTGAATTTAATTTATCTTCATATTTTTGCATTGCTTCTTTAACAGTCTTTGCTTCAAAGCTAATTGCTTTGTCAATATATGAAAACCGTAATTGTGATCCTGTATTTTTTGATCCTGATGTAGCTGCTACAACATTAGGCACAAATACTAAATTATATGTTCCACCTATATGTGTAAATGATCCACGCATAGTGGTTAACATCATAGGAATTAATTTTGAATATTCGGTAACAGGCGCGGATTCAATTTCGCTTGTTCGTCCAACAAAAATAATCTTCAAAACAAATAAAAAATTTGATTGATTAGTAATTTTATTAACTTCCATCAATCTTTGTATTTTTTCAATAAATGCAAACCCACCAGGTTCGCTAATTGTAATTTCAACAGGTTGATTATCAGCACCAGCTATTACAAATGCACCAATTCCACCACCTGTTCTAGATTGTGTTGCTACAATTTTAACAGAATCAATCACTTGATGTGCATCTTTACGAGTATTAATTAGCAATGTTCCATTTGCAGAAAATCTATCTGTTGATAAATTTGCATCAGACTGTTCTAAATATTTTAATTGATCCCAAGAAGTACCAGCATGTAATTCAAAATGATATGTATATGTTACATAACGGTCTAATGGATTAGCGGGATTTGCCATAAATTACCTTCCTGTATCTGCTACAAATTTTGATTCAACTTTGGTTTTAGAAGGAATTAATAAAACTTTTCCTTCCTTTAATTCATTCATTGGATCTAAAATACCATTATATTGACAAATAATCCACCAAAGTTTTGTATCATTATAAAATACAAAACCAAGCAAATCTGGACGACCTTCATATTTAGATTCCATAACATATACAATATCGGATGGATCTACTTGAATCATTTTTTTATCCCACCATCCAAGTTTATCATTAACAATTTCAGTATTACCACCGCGTGTATAACGTCCATTATCTTGATTAGCAGCTGAATTTTTGTTATATCTCATGTTTCAATTATTCCCGGTGATGATATAGTATTATCTGATAATTGCTGTCTAGGTGCGTTTATCATTCCATTAACTGTATTTTGTGTTGATTTTGAAACTTGATTTATTAATGTATTAGCACCAGATACAAACACATTTTTAACAACTCCTGGTAAATGATTTACAGCTTCTTGCACTTTAGAACTTCCTAAAATTTGTTTACCGACTGCACCAACTAATGCACCTGCTAATTTTCCAGGAATTTCAGTTTTAATGTTGTTTTCAATCATGTTACCAACACGAGAGAGCATTCCATCACCAGACGCTAAATTTGATAAACCATCAGGCAATCCTTGCGATATAGCACTTCCTATTGCACCTCCAATTGCATTTGAAACTAATGAACCCAGTTTACCAGTTAATACAGAATTTGATATTCCAGATTGGCTAGACATATCCATTTTCCATTTTCCAGCAGTAATTTGTTCTGCTGAATAAACTTCTGATAGATGAATTGTAATTGCACCAATAATAGGCATTGGTTGTTTAGCTGTATAGATATAATCAGTATTAGAATCAAACGAAAATGAATAGCTGGTGAGAACAACTTGACGGCCGTCAATGTTTTTATTTTTATACCCGTAAAGTTTTAAAATAGGCGGAGTTGCACCTGTACTTCCAAATTCGGGTAAACGCCATGAACGTAACAAATCAAGAAATGCAATATTTCTTTTGGCTTCAGCTTCATTACGTGAAATAAATTGACCAATTAAACCAAAACGTCTTCCATCTGAATTGCGATATGCATATAATGATGATGGCAAATGCACAATACCATATCCATCATAATTAGCACCTCCATCTTCAGATAATGTAGGAGATACATCAAATACTACTCTTCCGTTTGGCCCTACTAATGTAACTTGATAACTCATTTAAACTTCCTTAGGTTGTTTTATTGGATAATTATAAAAATCAAGCTGGATTGGTAAAACAGCTTGACGTGCTCTTAATAAATCATCCTTAATATCAACAATTACATTTCCATATCTATCAAATAATTTTGGATAATATAAATCAATATCAATTTTAATTTGTTGATTTTCAACATAAACATTTTGTTTGCTATTATATGGTCCACGTGTAGGATCATTAATAGGAAATCCGTAATAATCATAAACTTCTAATATATCATTTGGACAACAACAGCATCTATCATCATTCAATAAGTTTGTATTACAGAAAGTTTTTTGATTATGATATTGTGATGAAACATATTTTGATCTTACTAATTCACCTGCTAAATCATATTCACCTTGTAATGGTTTAGTACGTTCATTTAATTGTTGACGATGTAAATGATTAAATTTGCTTCCTTGATAATTTAAATTACCAGATATTATGTTAGACGTATTGATTAATATAGTTTTATTATTAGTCAAATCATATAAATGTTCTTGTCGTTGAATTTTAGTAGGATCAGGTTCATTAATTAAATTAATTGCTTCTGAAGCTTTCATTAATTTCATTGATGGTAATTGTCGAAATACAATAAACTCTTCAAAAAAGTTAATCGGTAATACATGTCTAAATCCACCATCAATACCCGAAGTTAATCCAGATGGATAAACTTCGACTTCAAATTTATATGCATCAAATACATTAACAACTTTTGTTTTAATATAAGACTTGCATGTATTTGTTAATTCAACTTCAATATCTTTTCTCAAATAATGTGGTTTTGAAGTTGCTATAATTAAACGTCTATCATATCTTGCCCATTGGACAATTGAATATGGTTCAATTGTTGTTGGTCTTCCTTCATCTCTAAATACACCAATTGTAATTCGTTTACCATTTTGTGTCCATAACTTTGAACCTAATTCAGGAGCAGGTGATAAGATTGTTCTACAATTAAATTCAATTGAATTATCAGGTTCAAATTGATTAATCCATTTTGGAATAATCAATTCTTCTAAACGAATGCTATATTCATCATATTCAGGTGCAAATATGTTATTAAAATCTGGATATGTCATTGTGTACATCTTTCCTTAATTAATTGTCCAATAGCATAATCATATTTGCCAAAATAATGTTTCATTTGATGTTTAATATCTTCATCTTTAATATTTGAAAAAACCTTGCGTATTTCAGTTGCAGTTGTTTTTACATGATTATCAATTGAATACATATACACTTTTTCAGATAAAGTTTTTGATGAATCATATTCAGGTACATTTTTAAAACGTTCTTTATCTTTTTCACCAGTTACTAAAATAACAGTTACATTATCTGTATGATAATGTGATAATACTTCAGAAATGCTGAATATTGGCGAAGATTTAGTTTTGATGATTTTAGATTCATCAATTTCAAATAAACTGGATATAATTGATTTACGTTCGTTAAATGAAAATGGAGAACCTTCATTTTTTGAAACTTTTCCAGACATTGTTATCCAAACACTGTTTGGTCCAAATTCTTTTATCAAACGTTTATATATTGCATAATGTCCTTTATGGAAAGGTTGAAATCGTCCACCATAAATTACAGCAAATGTATGTTTCTGTTTGACATTTTCTAAAATTTCAGAAACTTTCATGATTTATTACCAACAAATGTTCACAATAAAATATTTAAAAGGAATACAACAATGGCTTTTAATGAAGATACTAAACCAGGTTCAGCTTTTTATTTGACAAATAAAGAATTATTACCAGAGGTAATTAAATGTATTGAAGCAAATATAATTAGTAACAATCTTGCATCTATGTTGAAATTGTTAGTTGAAAGATATGCAAGTCGGGCTAACTTTTATGGTTATTCATATAAGGAAGATATGCAAGGTGAAGCATTATGTTCATTAATGAAAAATGCATTAAAATTTGATGTAACACGTTCTTCTAATCCGTTTGCATTTTATACTTCCTGTATTCATAATAGTTTTCTTGGATATATGTCACATGAAAAGAAACAACAAAGAATTAGAGATCAAATGTTAGTTGATGCTGGTGAATGCCCAAGTTATAGTTTTCAAGATGAATATCGTGAAGGTATTAAAAACAATAGCATTTCTGATAATATGCGTGAACTTGCTGAAGAGATGGAAGCAGCTCGAGAACGTCTTGCTAAAATCAAAGATATTGAAAAAGAGAAAGAAAATAATTCAAAAGAAGGTTTAATTGATTTTGAATAAAAATATTAAGGACAATCATGCAAATTAAAAAAGTTGCAATGTTTACCGATATTCATTTTGGTAAACATGGAAATTCAGATATTCATAATCAAGATTGCGTAGATTTTATTAAATGGTTTATTGAAGATATTAAATCAAAAAATATTACTCATATTGTGTTTATGGGTGATTGGTTTGAAAATAGAAGTGCAATTAATATTTCTACATTAGATTATTCATGTGATGCATTATCTTTATTGAATAAAGTTGGTTTGCCTATATTATTTTGTGTTGGCAATCATGATTTATATAAACGAAATTCAAGAGATATTCACAGTGCTAGAATCTTTGAAACATATTCTAATATAACAGTTATTGACAATATAAAAGTTATTGATAACTGTTTATTTTCACCTTTTTTATTTCATGATGAATATACTCAATTAGCAAACTATGTAAATTGTCGTGCATGGTTTGGCCATTTTGAATTTCAAGGTTTTTATTTAACTGGATATAATACAAAACTTGAACATGGTCCATCACATACACATTTTAAACAAGTTAAAAAAATATTCAGTGGTCATTTTCATAAACGCCAAGCGGCTGATAATGTTTGTTATATTGGCAATACATTCCCAATGGATTTTGGTGATTTAAATGATTCTGAAAGAGGATATGCAACATATGATTTAGAAAATGATTGTGTTGAATTTTATGATTGGAATAATGCACCTTCATATAATAAAATCAAAATTTCTGAAATTCTTGATGGTAAATGGATTCCAAAAGAAAAAACAAAAGTTAAATGTTTAATTGATATGCCCCTTGAATATACTGAAATTCAAGAATTACGTGTTAGTTTAATTGAACAATTTAACATTCGTGATTTTATTATAGATCAAGATGTTACTACAATTGATGATTTAAATGATATTGAAATATCTGATTCAGATATTGGTAGTATTGATGAATTAATTGTAAATCAATTAATATCAATTCAAGATCATGTTAAAGATGATATTGATGCTAAGTTGTTAGTTGAATTATATTCTGGATTAAAAATTGAAACGGATGGTAACGAATGAAACATAATGTAGTTTTTAAAACTGTCAAAATGAAAAATTTTGGCAGTTTTTCAAATCAAGAAACAATTGTTACATTGAATTCACATAAAACCACATTGATTGTTGGTAATAATCAAGATGAAGGTGGTAGTAGTGGTTCAGGTAAATCTACAATTATGAATGCTATTGTTTATGCATTATATGACAAGTTACCAATTAAAATTACCAAAGATCAATTAATCAATCGTATTAATAAAGGTGTAAAAACTACTGCAATGGTAGTTACTCTTGAATTAACAATCAATGATGATGAATATATTATTACAAGATCAAGAGGATCAAGCAATACAACAATCATTAAGAAAAATGGTGTTGATGTAACTTGTGCTAATTTAACATTAGCAAATGCATATATTGAACAATTAATTGGCATTTCATATGAAATGTTTGTTCAAGTGATTATGTTTAACAATAGTACAACACCTTTTTTAGATTTAGAATTATCAAGTCAAAGAGCATTGATTGAAGAGTTATTAAAATTAACAATGCTTGGTAAAAAAGCAGAAGTTTTAAAGAAAGAAATTTCTGCTATAGAACAAGCTATTAAAGTTGAAGAAGCAATCAAAAACGAAACAAGCAAAACAATTATTAAATGGAATGATCAAATTGTTAATGCTGAACGTGAACGTGATAATTGGAATCACAATCAAGAACAATCAATTTATAAATTGAAAAACGAAATTGATGCATTACCAATTAAAGATGATAATGTTGATTTAGAATTAGCACAACATCAAGAAAAATCATTGATTGATAGCAAAATCAATACAAAAACAATTGAGTTTACTAAAGCTGAATCTTTATTAAACCAATTGAATAAAGATTTAAAGAAAAAACAAAATGAATTAATTCATCTTGAAGAAGCAAAATGTCCATATTGTTTACAATCAATTCAAGATGCAGAATCAAAAATTAATGATTTGAAAATCAATATTAACAATATTGAAAAACAAATCAACAATATTGATTTTTCATCAATCACGATTGAATTAGAAGATTTGATTAAACAACAAAATGCATTTAATTTAAGATCAATCAATGAATTAAATCGTTTAAAAGATATTGACAATGTAAAAAATAATTTGATTACAAAATTATCTACAGTTGAATTACAAACCAATACATGGATTGAAGTTGTTAATCAATTAAATGCTAGTAAACCACAAGAATATGATGATGAAACATTAAATTCAATGAAGACAATTCAAACACATCAAAAATTGTTGTTAAAATTGCTCACTGATAAAAATTCATTTATTCGTAAAGCATTAATTAATAAAACATTGCCTTATTTGAATAAACATTTAAGTAATTATATGAATCAATTAGGGTTATCACATAAAGCTGTATTTCAACCAGATATGACATGTAGTATTACACAATATGGAATGGATATTGGACATGGTTCATTATCAAATGGTGAAAAGAAAAGATTGAATTTAGCATTATGTTTAGCATTTAGAGACACAATGACTTCAATTCATAATAGTACAAATCTTTTATTAGCTGATGAAATTGATGGTGGATCATTAGATGAACAATCAATACATAATATTATCAGAATTTTAAAAGATAAAGCAACAACAGATAATTCTAATATTGTGGTGATTTCACACAGACCAGAATTTGAAGGTAAATGTGAACGAACATTAACAGTGACTAAATTTAAAGGATTTTCATCAATTGGCTAATAAAGTAAATGGTAAAGCAAAAGGATCAAGTTTTGAAAATGTAATTGCAAAATTATTAACAAAAACATTTGATCCATTCGTGTTTAAACGTTCACAATCAAGTGGTGCAATATTAGGAGGTTCAAATGTAAAAAATATTCATCACTTTGGAACAACAGCAAAAAATTTATTTGTTGGTGATGTTGTTCCTATTAATGAAGATGACATTTTAATTACACACAAAAAGAAATTTCGTTATTCAATTGAATGTAAGTTTTATAAATCATCGGATTCATTTGCTAGTTTGTTTAATCAACCACAATTAATTAATTGGTTTAATCAAGCCTGTACAGATGCTGATAAAGTTGATAAAGAACCATTGTTGATATTCAAATTTAATCGAACACCAGTTTTTGTCGCGCTATTGAATACAGATGTAGTAATTGACAATACAGTGAGTATTACAAATGATAAACTATTAAAGCCAATGAAAATTATGTTGCTTGATAATTATATTCAACACCCACATGATTGGATAATTAATATGTAATTGTAAAAGAGGAACTTCAAGTTCCTCTTTTATTTTATGCTTAAATTGAATATAAAATAAATGACAAAAAATAACCATTATCAAAATAATAACACATATTTCTTGATAAGTTTGTCTCATTATTAATTTTTATGTTAGGTTGTGCTAATAATTATGTCAATCAAAACCAGTTTTAGTTGATAAAAAATATCAATAATGGTTTTAAAAATTTAATACTT
>ERZ724503.962-NODE-962-length-12981-cov-11.053458_pt1 | contig 12981 bp, 10 predicted proteins | sample MGYA00376036_ERZ724503 | MGnify/ENA primary metagenome ERZ724503 (study PRJEB28724, sample SAMN07190885) | wastewater metagenome | isolation source: influent of sewage treatment plant in Hong Hong | place: Hong Kong | collected 2016-03-17 ...
ATTTATTTTCAGGGTCTGATAAAACTAAATAAAAAGAAAAAAGAGCTAAAAGTTTTTCCGAAAATGTTTGAGCTTCTTTTATTTCTTTTTCTGTATTAACAAAGAATTTTTCACTTTTTCTATCAATTACTTCAAAAACCAGTTCTTCTTTTGTTTTAAAGTAATGATAAAATTGCCCTTTTGACATATTTAAAGATTCAATAAATTTATTCAAAGAAAAACTGTTTACTCCATTTTTTATGAACTCCTCATAGGCTTTTTCACATATAAAATCGATTTTTTCACTAGAATTAACTATTTTTGGCATTTATTTTCCTAAGTTTATGAGTTAAAGTAAATAATACTGGAAGATAGATAAGATTTAAAACTGTTCCCCACGCAAGTCCAAATCCTAAAGCAATAGCAATTGGTTGGAATATTACAGCTTCGCCACTTGGATATAAAATCAGTGATAACATACCAATTAAAGTAGTAACTGATGTAATAATAATTGGTCTGAATCTTTTTGTTGCTCTTACAAATATTTCATCCATAGTTTTTGCTTTTTTAAGATAAGTCATCATAATAATTCCATCATTTATTACAACTCCTGCAAGTCCAAGTGCACCAATAAGTGAAGGCATAGATAGATTTAATCCCATTATTTGATGACCGATTAAAACTCCTAAAATAGAAAAAGGAATAACACTCATTACAATAAATGTTTCCCTAAATGAGTTAAATAAATAAAGCATTGAAAACATGATTAAAATTAGTGCAAGTGCAGTTGCAAGTAGCATATCATTTTTTAATTCAGCTTTTTTCTCTTCTTCACCTTTAAATACAAGTTTTACTCCATCTTCTTCTATCTCATTTAAAATAGGTTTTAAAGTTTTTATAACTTCACTTCCAGTTATAATTTCTGGATTTACATTTGCAAAGACATAAAAGTTTTTGATTCCATTATCTTTTATTAGTTGTTCAAATGCTCTTAAAGTATTGAAATCTACAACTTCATATAAAGATACAAAAGTTCCATTAGAAAGAGGGATTTTTGTGTTTTTGAAGTTTTCAAAATCATCTTTATTTATAGATTCAATTTTTATATCTAACATCTCTTTTTCATCAAAAGAGACAGCTTTTTTCTTTAGTAAATAAAGATTTGAAAGATAAGTTCCTATAAAAGATTCAGTTAGACCTAATTGTTCACCATAAGAATTTACTTTTAGTTTAATCTCATCAATACCAAATTTTAAAGAGTTTGAAGCTGATTTTATACCATTTATTTTTCTAATTTCAGCATCTATTTTTTCAACTGCATTTATAGCTTTTTGGTTATCAACAGTAACAATTCCTATTTGGATATCTGATTTTATTGGACCTGCTTTTTTCTCTAAAACCTCTATTTCATCAAGATTATATTTTGCTTTGTAGTTTTTCTCTTGTAGATATTTTTTTAATTTATTTGAGATAACTTTTGAGTGTTCTTCTCTACTTCTTCCCTCTTCATCATAATAAAAACTAAGATTTGGAGTAACATATTCATCTAAAATATTCATAGGTTTTAGTTTTTTAAGCTCCACTGTCATATACATAGCATAAGGGAAATTTTCAGTATTATTTCCCACATCTTTTCTAAATCCAGCGATTGAATTGATATTTCTAATTTGGAACTCTTCACCTTTTTCAAGTAAATCAGCTTCAATTGAACTTACTATTTTAAAGGCTTCTTCAAGTGTTGTATTTGAATTTGCTTTTAGAGTTATTTTTACATCTGTTGAATCAAATTCAGGAAACATCTGAAATCTTGAATCACTTATAAATTTAAAAGTCAAAATAGGAACAGCAATTAAGAAAATAGTAATAAATGTTTTTTTCCAATTCATAAAAAAATGAATGATTTTATTGTAAATAGCGTTTGCTTTTTCCCAAGATGTAACTTTTGAACCATTTTTTAGTGTATGAGCTGCGTGAATTGGAAGAAAAATAAATGACTCAATAAGTGAAGCTATAACCAAAGCACTAAGTGCAATTGGAATTAGTTTCATTACTTCTCCCATCGTTCCACTAATCATCAAAATTGGTAAAAAAGAAAATAGAGTTGTAAATGAAGCAATGGTTACAGGTTTTACCATCTCTTTCGCACCCATTATTGCTGCTTCTTTTGGAGAATGACCTTCTTCTATATGTTGCTGAATATTTTCACTTACAACAATTGCATCATCAACTACAATACCAATAGCAATTAAGACACCAACAAGAGAAATCATATTTATCGTATAACCTGAAAGATACATATAAACAGCAGCTATTACAAATGAAGTTGGAATACCTATTACAATAATAAATGACATCCTTGCATTGATTAAAAGTGCAACCAAAATAGTGATTAAAATAATTCCAAGCAAGATATTTGAAGTTACAACATTTAATCTATCAACTATTCTTTCACTATCATCATCAGCAATTGAGATATTTATATCAGGATTTTTGTTTTGAATATTTGGAAGAAGTTTTTTTATCTCATTTACTATTTTTATAGCATCTGCACTATCAGATTGAACAATTTCAAGAGAAAGAGCATTTTGTCCATTAAATGAATAAAGAGTAGATGAATCTTCATATTTTTTAGAAATTTGTGCAATATCTCTTATATATACGCTTTTACCTGAAATTTTAACTAAAGTATTTCCAAACTCTTGGGCATCTTTTGCACCGTTGTTTGTAGAGATATAGTAGTGTTTTTTAGGATCTTCAATTTTTCCTATTGGAAAAATATATGATAGATTTGCAATTACATTAAATACATCACTTTTATTTAATCCAAGTGCATCAATTTTTTTATCATCAAGTAATACTTCAAAATATTTATCAGAATCACCAAATATAGTAATCTCATTTATTCCACTAATTGTTAAAAGTTTACTTTTTAGATTATCAGCAAATGGTTTTAATTCATCGATTGAATACTTTTTTGAAGTAATTGAAATATCAACTAAAGACCTTGCTCTATCAAGGGTATTAACTGATGGCTCATCCATATCTGAAGGTAGATTTGATTTTACAAGAGAGATTGCATCTTTTATTTTATCTGCAATTTGATATTTGTCTTCACCTTTTTTTAGTTCTAAAACAATAGAAAATTTACCAGGACTTATGATGGTTGACATAGTGTCGATTGAATCAAAATTTTTTAGTTTATCTTCAATCTCTGTTACTGCCATTTTGTCTAAAATGTCAACAGAAGCTCCAGCGTAAGAGCCTTTAACTGATATCATATCTAAATCAAAATTTGGGAAAATTTCTTTTGGTGTTTTTGTAAATGACCAAATTCCAATAGCAAATACTAATAAAAATAACGTGTAATTCATACGAGAATTTTCAACGAAAAATCTCAAAAATCTTTCAAACATCCTATTCCTTTAAAATAAAGAAGAATTATAGTCTATAAATTTAAATGGTATATTAATATATGGGGGATGCAAGTAGATTTTTATCTACTTGCTGCATATAAGTTGTGTTTTTGTATAAACTCAAAATCCTCATCATTTTGAACATTTTCAGCTAAAACTTTGATATTTATAAGATTTGCTAATTCAGAGATTGATTCAACAAAGCTTTGTTTGGAGTTATCTTTACTAATATCACAAGTATAATCTCTTGCTAATCTAATATAGTCAAGATTAAAATCTTTAAGATTACTTAGAGGTATAAATTTAGTTTCAAATCTTTTTATGATTACCTTTGCTTCACATTGGTGCATTTCATCTGCAAAGAATTTGAATTTCTCTACATTTTTTGCAACAGCATAAGCCGTAGCACTAAATACAAGTTGATTTGAAATATCCTTGTATTCGATTAATTTTTTCTCAAGCCATGCAATAAATGCAGTGTTGTTTATGGATTCTAAAGATAAGTTGATTGAAATATCATGTTTTACGTTATTAATTAAAATATGGTTGATTACTTTTAAAATAACTTTCTTATCAAAGTCCATAATTCTTTCATATTTTTCAGCAATTGAAACAAATGTTCCAATCGGAATTATGTTGTTATCTTTATCAATAATAGTTGTAAATGCTTCTTGAATTATTATTTTGTTGTCAGATTTTAATAATTTACAATCACCAATATATCTAACATCAAATTTAGAGTTATCAATAATATCAAATACTAATTCTCTCCATGATTCCATATCTTTTACTAAATCATTTGAATTTGTAACAAATGATTCATTAGAACCAATTAATGTCGCTTTTTCATAAGCTTGATTTGCACTTTGTAAGATTTCAGGAGTTGTACCAATTGGATTAAAAGGTGCTCCTCCAATATGGGCAATATCAGTTTTATTATATTCATTTCCAAGTTTTTCAAACTCTTTTTGTACTTTTTCAGTGAAGTTTTTAGCATCAATAAAATTAAAATCTCTACCAATTAATGCAAATTCAGAACCAAAGAATCTGTATGCAGTTGAACTTTTATTTTCAAGTTTTGTTGAATCTAAAATATTTGCGAATTTTGAGATAAACTCATTTACCTCTTTATTTGTATGTGACTTAGCAAATGAACCTAAGTCAAAAATTTTAATTACAAACACATAACCATCTATTTTATTTATAAACATTTGTTTCATATCAGTTTCAAAACTTTGTTTTAGTGCAAGTCCTGTTACTTCATCTTTAGAAAGTTTTTTTGTTAAATTTCCTAAAGTATTGTTTAGTCTATCAATAACAGCTTCTATTTTTCTTGACATATCATTAAATGCAATAGATACAGCCTTTATTTCCGTAGTCCAAGGAAGTTTAGTGATTGTTCCAAATTTACCATTTGAGATATCATTTGCAAGACTCTCTAATCTTTTTAATGGTTTTAGTAAGTATTGAACAAATACAAATAATACAGCCATTGAAATAAGAAATGCAATGATTGCATAAATAATTGCACTTTTTACCTGCTCATATAGTTTTGCATAAGCTTCACCTGCATTTGCACTTACATAAATAATTGCAGTAGTTTGCCAACCATCACTTATTTCACTAAATTTTTCTTCTAAATTTATATGCATAAAATGTATAAACCAAGAAGGAACATAAGCAAATTTTTCATCTCTTATTACTTGAACAAGTATTTTATTTAGGTTTAAATTTGTTGTTGTATTTATTTCTTTGTTTTTATTATTAATAAGTGTTAAATCAACTTTTAAATTAACTGAATTACTGATTTTTTTGTTAGGAATAAAGTTATAGATTACATCACTAGAAGTCTCAGTAAAATCACTATTTTGTGATGGCTCTTCAAGTGATAATAACTCTTTCGTAAAATCATCATTAGAGTTTAAAACTTGTATTTTTCCAATAGCTTCATCAATTTTGATTGATTTTATTTTCCAAGTACTAATTTCTAAATCTTTAATAGAAGATATAATATCACTCTCTTTTATTGTATAAAGTGAATCTTCTAGCCTAATCTCTTTATAAAAACCGCTATTCCCAATTGCATTTATGATTGACTCAATTTCAGGATTTGTTTTATCTTTCAATAAAGATTTTAAACTCATTCCCAATGATGTAGCCGTATCTTGGGCTTTTGTAATCGACTCTGTTTCCAGATACTCTTTTGTATTTTTTACACTAATAATAAAATTACCAGTAAAAATTAAAAGAAATATCATTGATATGATTAAATACAACTGTTTTGATAAAGACATTTTTTATTCCTTTTTTAAAATCTACTCATTAAATCTTTCCATGATTTAAGGTTGTTATCTCCAATTTTTGCTTCCCCTTTGTTTTTCGCTTGCCATAGACCTAAAGCATTAAAACTATAAATGGGAGTTAAATCATCTCTGTTTGTTGCTAATTGTAGAGTTTTGTCAATATTATCTAAAACTACTGGAGTAGCTGTTGGTGTATGGTAATACGTTAATACCATGTGGGCTTGGTCAAAGTTTCCTTTTCCCCTATAAGTAACGTATGTTATTCTTAGTTTATCTTCAGGAACACCAAGTTTTACAAGGGAAAAATATTTTGCTATTGCGTAATCTTCACAATCTCCAGCACCAGTTCCCATAAATTCAAAAGGTGTAGCCCAATAATCTTTTTTCTTCCAATGGGCTTGGTCGGTCTTATAAGTGATTCTGTTGAAGAAATCATTTACATTTTTTATTTTGTTAAGTACTGATTCATCTTTTGAAGATTCAAGCATAGAGTCCCAAAGTTCGACTCTTTTTTTAGCATTTGAACCGTATTTATTTTCTATGGCACTTAGTTGTTGTTCTGAAATATTAAAATATCTTGATGCTGTAACAATAAGAGATGTAAGAAGGATAAGTATAAAAGAAATAAATAACTTTTTATGCATTTTACCCTCCATCTGAATTTTATATAATATTAGCTAATAATTGTTTAAAAGTTAAAAATAGTTTATATTTCTTTTTTATCAATATATTTGTTACTGTATTGTAAATAGGGTCTTTTTGAAATTAGTTTTAAATCTTTTTCAATATTATCTAGAATTATTACTTATGAATTTAGTTTAAAAAATAATTTAATATGACATGTTTATTCCAAAGTTTAACTTTTTTAAAGCATTTGTACTATAGTAATTTTTTATATATCGATAATTTGATTCACAAAATGTAGTCATTGATAGGTTACTTGAGTATAAAGGAGTTGAAAATAGAGAAATAAAAACAATAAAACTATAAATTCTTTTATACATTATTTCTCTATCTTTAAAAATTATTTTAAAAGAGCTTTAATCTCTTCTTCACTAATTTTTTCATTATCATATTTAATTGCTATTACATTTTCAGTATTGTTAATATACCACTCATCAATAGAATCAATATTTAATTTCCCACTATTTTCTAAATGATATTCATTTAAAGAAAGATATGCAAATTTTTTCTTTGCAGGATTTGGCATTTTCATAATTAAAAAAGCCCAAATAATACAAATCAGTGCAATAACCACAACTAAAGTGCTTAAAGTAACTTCTTCATAAAACATTCCACCAAGCATACCACCTAAAAATGTTCCAACATAACCAGCAGATGTGAATATTCCTAAAACTAAACCTCTTTGATGAACTTTCGCAAATTTTGAAGCTAAAGATTGCATAATTGGTTCATGCATATTAAATCCAATAAAGAATAAAACAACACCAATTATGAAAACAACAGGAGTTGAACTAAAACCAATAATTAAATAAGAAACACCAAAAAGTATAATTCCAATTAATAAAATCTCTTTAAATTTTCCTTTTTTTTCTGCAATTACTGCTGATGGACCCATAGCAATAATTCCTAAAATCATAACTGGAAGATATACTTTCCATAATTCACTCATTTGCCAATCGAAGTGTTTTATTAAAGTAACTGGGATAATCATAAATGCAAAAGTCATTAAACCTTTTTGTAAAAAGTTTGTTAAATTCATTTTTATTAGATTTGGCTCTAATAAAATTTCAGATAAATTTGCTTTTTTGTTATAAGTATGAGTTATGTGTGGAGGATTTGGAACTTTTTTTATTAACACAAAAATTGAAATAAGTGCTAAAAATAAAGTAATATAAAATAACCACTCAACACCAGCAAATGCACCTATTGTAGGCCCTGCTATCATAGAAAGAGCAAATGCTAAACCAATGAAAGAACCCATTAATGCCATAGCTTTTGGTCTTTGTTCCTCTTTTACTAAATCACTAATCATAGCAGTAACAACTGCACCAATAGAACCCGCACCTTGTAAAAATCTTCCAAATATTAAAGTGTAAATATCAGTTGAAAGTGCACAAATTAGTGAACCAATAGCAAAAATTATTAATCCAAAAACAATAGTGCCTTTTCTACTAAATTTATCACTCATAATTCCAAAAGGTATTTGAAACAGCATTTGAGTTAAGGCATATCCACCAATAACTATTCCCACTAAAGTAGGAGTTGCCCCTTCTAAACTTAAAGCATATACAGATATAACAGGTAAAACTAAAAATAAACCGAAAAATCTTAGCGCGATAATCAAGCTAAGAGGTAAAACTGATTTAATCATCTATAATCCTAAACATAATATAATCTGCGCGGATTATAGTCAAATATAGTTGATAATAGGTTGAAAAGGATAATTGTGAAGATTGTATTAGCATCAGGAAACAAAGGAAAAATTGCAGAGTTTGAAAAATTAATGCCAAATGATGAAGTTATTGCATTTAGTCAAATTTTAGGAAATCTTGAAATTGAAGAGGATAAAGATACTTTTAAAGGTAATGCTATTAAAAAAGCACAAACGATTTATGATGAACTTCAAAAAATTGGTTATAAAGATGTAGTGGTTATTTCTGATGATTCAGGAATTTCAGTTCCTGCATTAAATAATGAACCAGGAGTTTATAGTGCAAGATATTCAGGAGAGAACGCAACTGATAAATCAAATAATGCAAAATTGATTGAAAATTTAAATGCAAAAAATTTAGAAAAGACACCAGCATTTTATACTGCTTGTATAGCAATAGTTTATCAAGGTGAGGTTTATACAGTTCATGGTTGGATGCATGGAGATGTGATAAATAAAGAGATAGGTGAGGGTGGTTTTGGATATGACCCAATGTTTATTCCTACAGGTTTTAATAAGACTTTAGGAGAAATAGATTATGCAGAAAAAAATAAATTCTCACACAGAAGTAAAGCTTTAGTTTTAGCTAAAAAAGTTTTAGAGGTTATTCTTTAATCAATTTTTCATAAAGTGAAATATCAAAATCTTTAGCTTTTACATAAATATGGGCTATATAACTAGAATTTTTTGATTCAATTCTTGCGTAAATATCAAATAAATCATCTTCTATTTGGAGATGATTTGTATCTTTTAAATCAAGCTCTTTTATGTACTCTTTAAAAAAGTTTAGATGATTTTTTCCTTGAATATTCAAATATTGATTTGTAAGATTTTGACTTTTTAAAGCTTTTGTTTGCATTATGAAAACACCTAAAACTGAAAATGAAGTGATTAATATAATTGTAATCAAAAGTGTGTAAGCTTTTTTCATAAAACAAACTCCCAAGTTTGAATAATCTTATCTTTGAAATTTATCTTTATACTAAAACTTTTTTCTTTTTTATTTATATTAAATTCTTTAACACCTTCTAAAAGTAGGCTGTTTTTATAGTATAAGTTATTGTTTGAATAGGAAATAAAATTTAGTTCATTTTTATGTTTATCTATAAATATTTTTGTTGATAAAAGATTTATTTTATCAATTTCTAGTTGTTGGGTAGTTTGATTTACATAAAAAATCTCTTTTAGATACAAGGTTGAATAAATTATTACAATTGATGAAACAATAAGTGTAAGAATAACTTCAAAAAGAGAAAAACTATTTTTCATATTTAAAAATCTTTATGTCATCATTTTCAAATTGATATTTTGAAACAGTTATATTTTCTATTGTTTCTTTATTTTTTGTAATTTGAATTGTTGTTTTGTAGTTTGAAAAAGATGTGTAGTTTTTGGTATTGAACTTATTTTCAAGTTCATTTAAAAGCACAAAATTTGTATCCTCTTTCTCATCATAATAAGTAGAATAAGAAAATCCACTTATTACAATCAGTAAAAGAGTAATACTAATTAAAGTTTCAAGAAGAGTAAAACTATTTTTTACCAAGTTCTTGAGCTTTGTTATAAGCTTCTTCAACAGCTTTAATCATGGCGTTTCTTACACTATGTTCTTCAAGTTGTGCATATCCAGCAGCTGTTGTTCCCCCTGGACTCATAACAGAATCTTTTATAATAGCAGGGTGAGAGTGCTTTAATAATGAAGCTGTTCCACTGAATAAACCTTGAACTAATTGCATACTAAGATGTCTTTCAAGTCCAGCTTTTACAGCACCATCAGCTAATGCTTCAGCAACTAAAGCTAAATAAGCAGGTCCACTTCCAGCAATTGCAGTTGCAATATCAAGTTGAGCTTCTGTGTTTACCCACACAGCTTGACCAATGCTATTGAAAATTTCAATTGCTAAATTTTTAGCTTCATTATCTCCTGTGATTGTTGTCATTGAATTTTGAACAGAAGCTGCAATATTTGGCATTGTTCTAATATAGTGTTTTGCTTTAATTTGTTTTTTTAATGTCTCCAATTTTGTTCCAGCTAATATTGATAATAATATGTTTGCAGTCCCGTGAAGTCTAGCTGATACACTTTGTAGAGCATAAGGTTTAACACAAAAAATAACATTTTTCCCAGTGATATCTTCTTGGTCATCAAGTGCTTTTATAGTTATTTGAGGCATTTTTTCTTTAATATTTCTTAATTTATCTATATCTCTTCCAATAATCTCAACCTCATGATTTTTGATTAGACCTTTTGCTAATGATTGAGCCATAATCCCATTACCGATTAATGTAAGTTTCATTTATATTACCTTTTAAATTATTTTGATTTATTATAGCAGATAATTCCTAAGGTACTATTGGATAGAATAACACTTTTATGAGAAAGGATATTGAAATGATAAAAGTTTTTAAGATGAAAAATTTATTATTGATTGCTTGTGCAGCTTTCGTATTTACTGCTTGTTCTTCGAAAACAGAGGAAGAATATAACAAACCTGCAAACTATTGGTATAACAAAATGATGAAACAAATATCAGATGGAGATTTAGATGAAGCCGATGATACTTATTCTTCGTTAGAGAGTGAACATAGAAATTCACCTTTTATTCCAAGTGCGATGTTAATTTTAGTAAATGCACACATAGATGAGGAAGAGTATGCTTTAGCAAATTTCTATTTAGATGAGTACATCAAAAGATTTGGTTTAAGTAAAGATATTGATTATGCAAGATATTTAAAAATCAAAGCAAATTTCTTAGGATTTAAATATCAATTTAGAGATCAACAGCTAATTGAAGAAACTTTAAAAGAAGTAGAAAGCTTCAAAACAAAATATCCAAGCTCACCATATATGCCATTAGTTGATACTATTAATTCAAGATTATACATGGGAAAAGCATCTATGGATAAAGAAATAGCTGAACTATATGAAAGAAAAGATAAAGAGATGGGGGCAAGATTTTATGAGCAAAAAGTTAAAGAATCTTGGGTAAATCCAGCTGAAATAGAGCCAGTTAAAGTTCCATGGTATAGATCACTTTTTGAATAATATAATAAATTAAAGATTACATAAGTATATGAAGATTTTAGGAGTTAAATTAAATGGAATTAGAAAATTATGATGAATTCCCACAAAATATACCATTAATTATTGAAGATGATATATTCTTATACCCTTTTATGATTGCTCCTCTTTTTTTAAATAATGAGCAAAATATAAAAGCGGTTGAATACGCAATTGATAATAACAAACTAGTAATAGTTACAGTTTCAAAACATGGAAAAGAAGGGAAAAGAGAAAAAGACTCTTTTTATGATGTTGGAGTTATTGGAAATATTATGAGAAAAGTATCTTTACCTGATGGTAAAATAAAAGTACTTTTCCAAGGTTTAGCAAAGGGAAGAATTACAGATTTTGTATTAGAAGAGCCACTTTTTGCTACTGTTGATACACTAAAAGTAGAAGAATCAAATGAAGAAAGCATAAAATCAGTAATTGAAGTTTTAATAGAAAATGTTAAAAAACTTTCAAAATTAAATATGAAATTCCCTGCTGATTTAGTAAAAACTATTGAAGAAAATGATGATGCAACTAGGATTGCAGATTTAATCTCTTCTGTTATAAAAGTTAAAAAAGATGAAGCTTATAAACTGTTTTCACAAGCAAATATTGAGCAAAGATTACTTGATATTATTGAAGTAATTAAAAAAGAGATTGAGTCATTTAAAATTCAAAAAGAGATTACTCAAAAAGTAAACTCTAAAATAGAAAAAACTCATAAAGATTACTTTTTAAAAGAGCAAATAAAAGCTATTCAAAAAGAGTTAGGAAGTGATACTCAAAAAGATGCTGAGGTAAAATCTTATAAAAAAAGATTAAAAACCAAAAAAGAGTTTATGCCAAAAGAGGCTTATAAAGAGACAAAAAAACAGATTGAAAAATTAAGTAGAATGAATCCTGATTCTCCTGATGCATCATTACTTCAAACTTATGTGGAGCAAGTTTTGGATATTCCTTTTGGAGAATATTCAAATGAAAAAATATCTGTTAAAAATGTTGAAGAGCAACTAAATAAAGACCATTATTCACTTTTAAAGCCAAAAGAGAGAATTTCAGAATATTTTGCAGTTAAACAACTTCTTGAACAAAGAAATATTGAAGATTTAAAAGCAAAAGGTACAGTTTTATGTTTTGTAGGACCTCCAGGTGTTGGTAAAACTTCACTTGCAAACTCTATTGCAAAGGCATTACAAAGACCATTAATAAGAGTTGCTCTTGGTGGAATGGAAGATGTAAATGAACTAAGAGGTCATAGAAGAACTTATGTGGGAGCAATGCCAGGAAGATTAGTTAAAGGTTTAATTGATGCAAAAAAAATGAATCCAGTTATGGTTTTAGATGAGATTGATAAACTTGGAGCAAATCACAGAGGTGACCCAACTGCTGTTATGCTTGAGATTTTAGACCCTGAGCAAAACCATGAATTTAGAGATTTATATCTGAATTTCCCAGTTGATTTATCTCAAGTAATATTTGTATCAACTGCAAATGATATTAGAAGAATTCCTGCACCATTAAGAGATAGAATGGAGTTTATTGAAATCTCTTCTTATACTCCAAATGAGAAATATCATATTGCAAAAGATTATTTAATTCCTCAAGAGTTAGAAAAACATGGACTTAAAAAGAGTGAAGTAAGTATTAGTAAATCAACTATTGAGTTAATTATTGCAAAATATACAAGAGAAGCAGGGGTTAGAAATTTAAGAAGAACTTTCTCTAAACTATTTAGAAAAGTTGTAAAACAGATTTTAAATGACCCAACAATTGAAAAAGTGACTATTGGAACAAAAGATTTAAAAACATATTTAGATAATCCAATATTTGAAATTG